>TARA_R110000796_G_scaffold16484_3_pt1 | contig 76966 bp, 68 predicted proteins | sample TARA_R110000796 | Tara Oceans TARA_R110000796 (sample SAMEA4397815) | marine metagenome | biome: Polar Biome; feature: [SRF] surface water layer (ENVO:00010504); material: water (ENVO:00002006), including particulate matter (ENVO:01000060) such as... | depth 5 m
CGCATCGGGTGCGTTCTGCGGCGAAACCGTACGCATGAACATATTTTCGTTTGGCTTCGTCCACGGATCCTCAAGCGCCTTACCTTCGTACGAAATGTGCAGAAGGTTGGCATCGGTCGAATAGGGCGGCTCATCGCCACCGGCTTTGTCAGCCGAAATCGGGATCTGATGTTTCCGGGCAAAATCCAGAAGTGCGGTACGCGAATTCAATTCCCACTCACGCCACGGTGCAATCACCTTAACGTCGGGCTTCAGGCCATAATAGCCAAGCTCGAAACGCACCTGATCGTTGCCTTTACCGGTCGCGCCATGCGACACGGCATCGGCCCCAACTTCCTTGGCGATTTCGATCTGACGTTTGGCAATCAGCGGGCGCGCGATTGAGGTGCCCAGCAGATAGACACCTTCATACAGGGCATTGGCGCGGAACATCGGGAAGACGTAATCGCGGACGAACTCTTCGCGCAGATCTTCGATGAAGATTTGCTTCACACCGAACATCTCTGCCTTTTTACGGGCGGGCTCAAGCTCTTCGCCCTGGCCGAGATCGGCGGTGAAGGTCACGACTTCGCAGTTATACTGTTCGCGAAGCCACTTCAGGATGATGGAGGTATCAAGCCCGCCTGAATAGGCAAGCACCACCTTTTTGACCTGGTCGCTCATTGCAGTGACGCCTTTCTTTTTCAATACACTTCAGGGAATGGCACACGCGTGCCCGGTTCCCTGTCATAGTTCCCTGCCATAGACGCAATCTGTTGATTGCGTCGGGCCCCGAAAAGCCTGTAAGGCGCTCCGACGGCTCTTTATGCAAAATCTGCCCCATCTTGCACAAAGAGCCCTAGACCTTGAGCGCGGAGTATAGGAAAACACTAGTGAGGGGCAAGACCCAAGATTGGGCTTGGTGCCAAAAAGGCGCAAAAACCCGTAAAATATTGCCTCGCTTTTGGAAAAAACCGCTCCGAATGCTCAAAAACACCGAAGAAACCGAAATAGACCTGCCCAAAATTGGCCCGCTGCCGGTCCGATTACGGCCCAGCGCGCGCGCGTCGCGACTCAAATTGCGGATTGATCCGGCGTTTGACGGGGTCGAAATCGTCGTGCCCACCGGGATTTCGCGAAAAGTCGCCCTTTCGATGCTGGATCAGCACAGCGATTGGGTAGCCGCCCACATTCAACGCTTGCCCGACCGGGTACAGTTCGTGCCCGGCGCGTGGATTCCGTTTCTGGGCGAAGACCACGCCATCCGCGCCGTCCCCGATGCAAAACGTGGTGTCTGGGCCGAGGCCGGGGTGATCTGGGTATCAGGATTGCCCGAACATACCAACCGGCGTGTCACGGATTTCCTGAAAAAACAGGCCAAACTTGAAATCGCCCCGCGCGCCCAAGAGTATGCCGACCAAATCGGCAAGAAAATCAATCGCATATCGCTTAAAGACACCCGCACCCGTTGGGGAAGTTGTTCGTCAAACGGCAATCTGGCATTTAGCTGGCGACTCGTTCTTGCCCCGGAAGATGTGCTTGATTACGTCGTCGCCCACGAGGTCGCCCATCTTCAGGAACTGAACCACAGTGCGCGGTTCTGGGCTGTGGTGGATGATCTTTATGGCCCGTCCAAGAAACAGCAACACTGGCTTAAACGAAACGGCTCTGCGCTACATCGATATGGTGCGGGAAGTTAACTGAGTAAGTCAACCAACTCATTCCATACTGCCATACAGGTACGCCCTATGCTGATCCCGATTGAAACACTGGCGATTTTCATCCCCACTGCCCTGGCGCTTAACATGACGCCGGGCAATGACATGCTGTTTTGTCTGGGACAGGGGATTAAATCCGGCCCGCGTGCCGGGAATGCCGCAAGTCTCGGGATTGCCACGGGTGCGATGATCCACACGCTTTTGGCCGGATTGGGACTGGCGGCACTGGTCGCGGCCCATCCGGTTGCGCTTGAAATCCTACGCTGGCTTGGCATTGCATATCTGGTGTGGCTGGCGATCAATGCCTTCCGATCCAGTGATCAAAATCTGGCACCAGCCAGAACCAAACAATCATCTGCCTTTCGCGCATGGCGGGACGGGATTGTGGTTAATCTGCTCAACCCGAAGATCATCGTGTTTGTGCTGGCCTTCATTCCGCAATTTGTCGATGCGTCGCGGGGGTCGGTGTTGGTGCAGTTTTTGATTTTCGGCCTGATTCTCAATATCGGCGGAACCATCATTAATTGTCTGGTGGGCGGATTTGCCGGGAAACTTGGTGTGATATTATCGCGATCAAAGCGGGTGGCGTGCGGCTTTCAGATTTTTACCGGATGCGTGTTTCTCGGTCTTGCCGCCAAGCTGGCGTTTGATCGGCGCGGGTGAATAATCATCCGTATTATTCATTTTAGATGAATAATAACCCTCAGCCCAAATCGGACTGTAAACCATTCTTTACACCACACATCCGCTTTCACGCAGATGGGGCAATTCTGCGCGCAAAAATCCAAGGAAGCTTTTTTCCACAGCACTCAGTTCACGTGATGCGGTGAACAATGCCACGTCCCAGTCAATGACCGGCGTTAAGGTGCGCGCAACCACCTTGGTTTCATCGACCAGCAAGGCGGCAAACGGATCAATCACCGCAATCCCGACATTGCGTTCGACAAGACGTGAAATGGTGCGAATGGTCCGGGCTTCGACCGCGATTTTACGCGGCCAGCCGGCGATCTGGAAAATATAGTCGATTTTGGTGCGGAGCGGCGATCCGATCGACAGTTCGACAAAACGTTCGCCGCGCAGAAGATCAATATCAATCGTTTCAAACCCGGCCAATCGATGCCCCACCGGCATCAGACAGACCGCACGCGACTGTGCCAGCGGGGTCACCACCATATTGGGGTCCTGCAGATCAAGGGTAATGCCAATCCCAAGATCACATTGCCGGGTTGTGACCATTTCAAGCATGCCTTCAAGGCCGGTGTCGGTGATGCTGATCGAGACATTGGGGTGGGCCAGTTTGAATTTTGCGACCACATCGAGAAGATAGGTATCAACATAAATCGGCTGTGCCGCGATGCGGATGGAGCCCAGCTGATCATTGGCAATGGCGCGGGCCTGCGTTTCGATTTCATGAAGTGAGTTCAGCGACCTCAAGACAGTGACGTGAAACTGATGGGCCTCATTGGTCGGCACCAGTTGATTGCGTTTGCGGTTAAACAAGGAAAATCCGACAGACTTTTCAAAGCTGTTGAGCAAACGGCTGACCATTGGCTGGCTGATGTTCATTGCCTGTGCCGCCTTGGTGACCGACCCATGGGTCATAAAGGCGTTGAAGCTTTCCAACTCGCGCAGGTTCATGTGACGGCCTCATTTTTTCAGTATGTAAATTAGTTATACTGGAATTAATTTTTTGCGCCAACAGTTATGGATTGTCTATGGATGGTACATACAAAAAGAAAAACCCGAGCTCCGGCAATACTGCCACCACCACCCAGGGAGACATGAAAATGTTTCAAAAGCTCAAAAAAGCAGCCGGCGTAGCCGCCGCCATCCTTGCGACAACCACCATGATTTCGACCGCCCAGGCAGATGCCTATCCTGAAAAAGCAATCACCCTTGTTGTGCCTTATGGTGCCGGTGGTGCGTCAGATCTGGCAGGTCGTGCACTTGCCGAGACCGCACGTCATTACACCGATGATCAGCCGATTGTGGTTGTCAACAAGACCGGTAATGGCGGCATGAACGGTGCCCGTTTCGTGACCGAACAGAAACCCGATGGTTACACCCTTTTGCTGTCACGCGTTGGCATGGCGCTGTATCCGGCAGTCTACGAAGACAGCCCGGTCGCATGGGACGATTACACCTTCCTGGGTATTCTCGAATCGACCCCGATGATCCTGGCCGTGAATGCCAATTCCGACATCCAGACCGTTGATGATCTGATTGCCAAGATCAAAGACAGCGACGGCGCAACCACCTATGCCGCATCCGGCCCCACCGCGATTGATGGCTTCTCGGTTCAGGCACTTCTGTCTGATCTTGATCTTGACCCGCTGACCGCATCCACCCTCGTGCCATACAAAGGCGGCTCTGCCTTGGCCGCAGCCCTTCTTGGCGGTCACGTTGACTTCCTCGCAATTGCCGCTGGCTCCCTGATGCCCCACATCGAAGCCGGTAAAATGCGTCCGCTGATGGTCTATTCGCCAAAACGTATGGCAGCCCTGCCGGACGTCCCGACGGCCAAAGAACTCGGCTATGCGCAAGCTGGTCAGGTTGGCGGCTGGAGCGGCCTGTATGCGCCTAAAGGTCTTCCGGAAGATGTTGTGGCAAAATGGACCGAAGTCCTTGGCAATGTTGCAACCGACGAACAGTGGCTCGACCTTGCAGCGAAACGTGGCTCGACCTCGGTCATCGGTGATGACGATCCGTCGGCTTACGTCAAAAGCCAGTTCGAACTTTATAACGGCATGGCCAAAAAGTTCGGCTACATCCAGTAAGACGTTTTTTAACGTCCTGTAATTTTCGACTTTAAATGCGAGACGGAACCATGAACCAAAATCGCGATTTCTATGCTGGACTGGTCGCGACGGTATTCTTTGCCATCGTCCTGTTCGTTCTGATCCCGATCTATGTGAAGGTTCCGTCTTTCATTCCCGGCTTTGCCCCGCCGCCTGATATGTGGCCGCGCGTTGTTGCCGTGATTGGTCTTGTCATGGGCATTCTGGCCCTTGTTCTGGCCTTTCCTAAATCGCGTAAAGCCAGCGGCGAGAAGGTCACAAGCCTTGGTTTCTATGTGAACCGAAACAAGGTTTTCATAACCCGCTTTGTCTTGTTGCTGGTTCTGTTTGTCGCCTTTGTTTATGGCCTGACGGTGGTCGGTTTTGTGCCCGCAACCGTTCTTTTGCTGGGCATTCTGTTCCTGATGACAGGTAATTTCGGCAACAAGGTCTGGATGATTGGTCTGACGATCATTTTCCCGGTTCTGCTGCATCTGCTTTTTACCGAAGTCACCCATACGCCCTTCCCCGAAGGCATGCTGTTTTCCAACAGTCTTTCTGACCTCGTAACCCTGATCTGATCGAAAGCCCCATCGTTATGTGGAATGAATTGCTTTTCGCCTTCCAGTCTGTGGCAACGTTACCGAACTTCTTGGCGATGTTTGCCGGGATTTGGGGGGGCGTGATTATCGGCGCCATCCCGGGCATGACCGGGACGATGGCCGTGACACTCGCACTGCCGTTTACGTTTTATCTGCCGCCGGTGACCAGTCTTTTGCTTTTGGTGGCGCTCTATAAAGGGTCAACCTATGGCGGGTCGATTTCCGCCATCCTGATCAAGACGCCCGGCACCGCATCAGCCGCCTGCACCGTTCTTGACGGCTATCCGCTGGCCCGTGCGGGCAAAGGTGGTAAGGCGCTGAACATGGCGCTGATTTCAAGCTGTATCGGCGACTTTATTTCGAACATTTCGCTGTTCTTCCTTGCCATGCCTTTGGCGATGTTTGCGCTGCGCGTTGGTCCGCCGGAATTCTTTATGCTGATGGCGTTTTCGCTGACCATTGTGGCAAGTATTTCCGGTCGTTCGCTGGTTCTGGGCATCATTGCCGCCTGTCTGGGTCTGTTGTTGGCAACGGTTGGTGAAGACATTTATGGATCGTACCGGTTTGCCCTGTCCGAGGACATGAAATCAGGCCTTGGCATGGTGCCGGTTCTGATCGGCCTGTTTGCCCTGCCTGAACTGATCAAAATGATCGTGTTCCGCCCGGAAGACAACAGTCAGGCCATGAAGCTTGGCGATAACCGCCTGACCCTTTCGGAATTCCGTGGATCGATCAAATCGATTTGCAGGGGATCGGTCATCGGCGTGATCCTTGGCGCCATTCCGGGCATTGGCCCGTCAACGGCGGCCTTTTTCTCCTATAGCGAGGCGCGCCGGACATCGAAAAACGGTGACAAGTTTGGCGAAGGCGAACTGGAAGGCATCGCCGCATCAGAATCGGCCAATAACGGTGCCTGTGGTGCGACCATGATCCCGCTTCTGGCCCTTGGCGTGCCGGGCGATGTGATCACGGGTGTGATGCTCGGTGCGTTCATGATCCACGGCCTGACCCCGGGACCGCTTTTGTTCCAGAACAACCTTGGCGAGGTTTATTCGCTGTTTATCGGCATGCTGTTTAGTTCGCTGTTCCTGTTTATCGCAGGCAAGCTGACGGCAGGTGCCTTTACCAAAATTTCGCGCATTCCCCAGACCCTGTTGCTGCCGTGCATTTTGATCCTGTGCGTTTATGGCATCTATTCCATCGGGGCCAGCCCGTTTGACGTCACGGTTCTGCTGGTGATGGGCGTTGTCGGCTTTGCCATGATGTTGCTGAACATCCCGGCCGCCCCGTTCCTGATCGCCTTTATCCTTGGCCCGATGTTTGAAGACAATATGCGCCGATCGCTTGCGATTTCGCGCGGTGATCTTGGTGTCTTCTTCCAGTCCTGGATTTCATGGGGCTTCTTCATCCTGACCATTCTGTTTGTCACTTTGACCATTCGTCGTGAATGGAAGAAATGGCGTGACCGTCGCGCATCGGCGCAGTCGGCTTCCTGATCCGAGAAACGAGAAACATAAAATGAGCAAACCCAATATGTCGCGTCTCCATCATGCCATTGATCTGCTTGGCAAGCTGGTGGCGTTTGACACCACCAGCAAAAACTCGAATCTCGGTCTGATCCATTTTGTCCGCGACTATCTGGCGCAATATGGCATCGAAAGTACGCTGTTTCATGACGAAACCGGTGAAAAGGCCAACCTGCTGGCCACCATCGGGCCGAAAGGCGTTCCGGGCATTGCCCTTTCGGGGCATACCGATGTCGTGCCCGCGTTGGAAAACAGCTGGATCAGCCCGGCGTTTGAACTGACCGAGCGTGACGGCAAACTGTTTGGTCGCGGATCGGCCGACATGAAGGGCTTTTCGGCCTGTGCGCTGGCGATGATCCCCGAACTGGTCAAACGCGATCTTGCGATCCCGATCCATCTCTGCCTGTCCTATGACGAGGAAGTCGGTTGCATCGGGGTTGGATCCATGGTCGATCATTTGGCCGCCATGGAGACCCCGCCGCGTATTGCCGTGATTGGTGAGCCGACCGACATGAAGGTGATTAATGGTCAAAAGGGCAAATATTCCATGCGCGTGACCGTGACAGGGACAGCCGGGCACAGCTCGTTTGCACCCAACCATGTCAATGCTATCGAATATGCCAGCCGCGCGATCAGCATGATCGCTGACAAGGCCCGTGATTTCGAAGAAAACGGTCCGTTTGACGATGATTTCACCGTCCCGCACAGCACCATGCTGACCACGACAATTGGCGGCGGCACGGCCACCAATGTGACGCCCGATCATTGCGAATTCACTTTTGAAATCCGCTATCTGCCCGAACATGACGCCGAAGCGGTGATTGCCGACATCCAGCAAGCCATCATGGAAACGCTGGACGTTGAAATGAAGGCCAAGGAACCGGAAACCGGATTTGCGTGGGAAAAGATCTTTTCCTACCCGGGGATGGGTGATTGCACCGATGCACCGGGCTTTGAGCTGGTCAGCAACATCATCCCCGATATTTCGGGCAAGGTGTCTTACGGCTCCGAAGGCGGTGTATTTGAAAAGCAGGGCAACATCCCGTCGATCATTTGCGGTCCGGGCAGCATCAAGCAGGCCCATAAACCCAATGAATTTATCGAGATTTCGCAAATCGAGGAATGTCTGGACTTCCTTGAGGCGCTCACAGATCAGGCCGTCGCGGCCTGATGCCCTCGCCATGGGACAGGGTCATATCCCTGTCCCAATCGGGTGCGTTGCATCAGGGGTGATCCACCCTCTTCCCTGAGTTAATGCGCGCCCCGACAGGCGAGAACTCCCTGGCTGCATCGCCCCCCAAGTTGGCGCAGCCAAAGAAAACCAAACTTAGACCGGTTCGTGAAAACGATGCCGGTCTTTTTTTGCTTTTAGCGGAAAGAGGGAGAAATAAATCCGCCCCTTTTTCTCAATAATATTAAAATATTGATACTACTATTAACTATCCCAAAATCACCCTGGTCTTGTTGAAATATAGAAACCACCACCGAAGTAATTGTTAGCAATTGCAATGGCTAAAAGAATTATTACCCCCAAAGCAAACTTTAATATAAGCTTTAAAATTTTCTTCTTATCGTCATTCAGCTGCATAAATAACGACCTTTCCCTCAAGCTCTCATCCCGGTACCGCAACATCGGCCCTAGAACATATTCAAGCAAACGACGCTCACCGGTACAGACAAGAAAAAAGGGGACAGTCCCCTATTACAATTTTCTTTTGCCGCATATGCAACTTAAACCACATAGCCATTTCTCCTTAATCAAGTTGAAATTTTAGACGATTAAAGATCAGGCGAACAATTACTGAAGATAAAATTTGAACAAAAATTGCTAACAGCAAGAATTTAAAAGAATACCAAGAAATCATAAATCCAAAAGCTGCAAACACCAGAACTACAAGAACCACGTCTATTGCAGAAATACTCATTAAGCTTTCTGTAAATACCTTAAATAAAATCAAGTAATACAACAAAGATATTACAAAAAAAATCATTCCAAAAAATACACCACCCCAAAAAGTCCCAAATCCAATGTAAAAGTAGAGAAAAATCAATAAACTCAATGGAATTGACTTTATAATATGGAAAAAATAAGCTCTCATATTTCCCTCAAACTCTCATCCCGATACCGCAACATCAGGAAAAGGGAACAGTCACCTTTTCCTCATTTTCTTTTAGCGGAAAGAGGAAAAATAAATCTGTCACCCTTTTGGGTCCAGCCCGAATCTATAACCCTTTGAAATCGATATAGATTCCCAAGAAAAAAGGGGACAGATTTATTTTTGGACGGATCGATTTTTGGACGTCAAAATCTTCAGTGCTATTGAGCGGTCGTCCCAGAAGCCTAATAACCAAAAATCAGCAGACAGAGGCTTAAAACAGCGCCAAGCACCGGCACCATGATTGGCACCTGAAAAATATGCGTGCCAACGGGTTCGATGCTTCCTTTGCGCTCGCGCCATTTGACGCGCACCAATGCCAGATTAACGATCACGAATACGGCCAAAATCAATTGCGAGGTCAGGGTTGCCAGCCCGGAGATATCGAAGTTCAGCGCCAGGATCGCGATGATCACCGCGACCAGGGCAGTGGCGATAATGGGGGTTCCTGTTCGTTCTGGCACATAGGCCAAAATCCGCCCGATCCGACCGGGAATGGTTCCCTGGTCGCCCATGCCGTAGAGAACACGGCTTGCCATGATCACCTGAATAACGATGCCGTTGAAGGTTGCGATGATCGCGATGGCGCTGACCACCGCCGGCGGTAAATTGGTTACGGCGCCAAACACCAAGCCAAGCGGGGCACCCGATGTCGCCAATTCGTCAAGAGGAACACTTAGGACCGCGATTGCGGCGACCAGAAAGTACAGTGATGTCGCAATCACCAGCGTTATGAAAATGGCACGCGGCATCGTGCGTTCGGGTTCACGCACTTCTTCTGCGATATTGACCATGTCTTCAAAGCCAATGAATGCGAAGAAGGCAAGAAGACTGGCACTTAGGACGGTTGCCCAAACCTCGCCATCCAGAGTATCTGGCACGACGCTTGGCAATTGGCTGATCAGGTCGGGCTGGGTTAAAAACCCGCCTGCGATAATCGCAATCAGGCCGCCGATCTCGATCACGGTAAAGACCGCGGCGAACACCACAGATTCGAGGATGCCAATACAGGCGATCAGGGCAACAAACAGCAAAATCAAAAGGACCAGCCAGCCGCGATCGACTTCCAAAACAGGGCTCAGCAATGCCCCAAGATAGCCCGCACTGCCCAAACTGATCGTCGCCGATGAAACGATCCCTGCCAACATGACGATGCAGCCGACAATGAGCGCCATTATGCGCGAACCAAAGCCAAACTGGATGTAGGCGGATTCACCGGCACTCAGTGGCAAACGACCAACAAATTCAGAGAACGTCGCCGCAGAAAAGGCCATTACGATGGCGGACAAGCCAAAGGCCATTGGTGCATAAATGCCTGCCTGAAAGGCGGTCTCGCCAATCAAGACATAGATACCGGCGCCAATGGTGACACCCAAGCCGTAGAGCACGACCAATATCAAGGAAAGACGTCGCTTTAGCTTTGTCGGTCGGGGCTTAGGTACGGTTACAGTCATCGTTGTGCAGCCTTTGTCCAAGACGTTAAATTTAATGCTGACAAAAGGAGGAAGACTTATTTTTAAACCGAAAAATTCCTATGCTTTTGGGCGTTAGTACCTGTCATGGTTGCGCCAAGTGCCAGCGGATCATCTTGGCCACTTGATCAATACATCTTTGATGATCGCTCATTGGTAGCACGGATTTGGTCATGGTGTTCTGATCAAAGCAAAAAAGGGGGCTGCCCCCTTTTTTACATCCCAAAATAAGCAGTTACTGCTTTTCATTGCCCGAGCTGTAGCCGGCGGTGAAATCGCGCCAGCTGTCATCTTCGCCCATTTTTTTCGACCGGGCCAAGGCGGCCTTGCCAAGGGAGCGGACCGGCAGGTTTTGATGGGCATGCAGCATGAAGTCGTGCCAGAGCTTCGCGGGGAGATCACCGCCGGTGACTTCATCCATCGGGCTGCCATCATCATTGCCCATCCAGACCCCGGCCACCAATTCCGCGGTATATCCGATGAACCACGCATCGCGATAATCCGATGTCGTGCCTGTTTTTCCGGCAGCGGGCCGGTCAATAATTGCGTTGCGGCCCGTGCCCTTGGCAATGACAGAAGCCAGCATATTGTTCATTTCACCAGCATGTAGCGGGTTCATCAGGCGCGACGGGAAATCATCGGTGCGTTGATATAAGACTTCGCCGCTGCGTCCGGTGATTTTGCTGACGGCGTGCGGGAACACCGAAAAACCGCCATTGGCGACGATGGCATAGGCGCCGGTAAGCTCAAGCATCGAAACTTCGCTGGTGCCAAGGGCAAGGCTCGGTTCTCTGTTCAAGGTTGAGGACACGCCCATATCGCGTGCCTTCTGGATGACCTTGTCCAAACCGACTTCCATGGCAAGCTGCACCGCAATCGAGTTGTTTGAGGTCGCAAGCGCATCACGAATGGACATGGTGCCGTGGTGTTTGCGATCAAAGTTCCGCGGTTCCCAGCCATTGATCGAAATTTCGATATCGCGCATCCAGTCGTTCGAGCCCAAACCGTTGTCGAGCCCAGCCAGATAGGTAAACAGCTTAAACACCGATCCGGGTTGACGGCGGGCTTGCGTCACACGGTTATACTGACTTTCGAAATAGTCCCGTCCGCCAACAAGCGCACGCACCGCCCCATCAGGGGTCATTGCCAGAAGGGCGGCCTGACCGACGTGTTTTTGCACCGCACCGGGGCTTGTAAGTGCACGTTCAAGGTTGAATTCGGCAACTTCCTGCAGACGGGAATCAAGCGTGGTGTGGACCTGAAGGTCCTGATCGACATAGCCGACATAATCGCGCACACGATCAAGAACCCAGTCGGAGAAATAGCGCACACCCGGTCCTGTATTTGCCTTGCGCGCGGTGCGAACACGGGTTTGTTTGGCCCGGTCTGCACGCGCCTTGTTCAGCGCCCCGGTCGACACCAAGGCATCAAGCACAAGATTGGCGCGCTCCGCCGCCTGAACCGGATCAACCATCGGATTGTAGCGACTTGGTGCCTTGGGCAATCCTGCCAGAACAGCAGCTTCATAGAGGTTCAAACGCCGTGGATCGGTGCCAAAGTAGTGGCGCGCGGCCGCATCAATCCCGTACACGCCTGATCCGAAATAGATCCGGTTAAGATACAACGACAGGATTTGCTGTTTGTCGAATTTGAATTCAAGCCAGAGCGCCAGAAGGACTTCTTCGATCTTGCGGCCAAAACTGCGTTCGGGGGACAGAAACAGGTTTTTGGCAAGCTGCTGGGTAATTGTGCTGCCGCCCTCCGTAATCCGGCCTGCTGTCAGGTTGGCCCAGGTTGCGCGCAAAATACCGATGATGTCGATGCCAAAATGATCATAAAACCGGCGGTCTTCGATGGAAACGAACGCCTGACCGACATAATCGGGCAAATCACGTACTTCGACCGGATTGCCATACCGGTTGCCATAGGTGGCAAGTGTTGCACCATCGATACTGATGATCCGGATCGATGGTTTGCGTTCGCTGGCGACATCAAAACTGACTTTGTCGGGCAGCCCGTATCCGTAATAGGCCACGACACCACCGCCAAGCACCATGACCCAGATGCTGCCAAGGACGATGAAACGTGCAATGGCCTCTGGCCCGGGGATCAAATCGCCCATGCGCGAAAATAAACTGCCTTTGCGCTTTCCAGCACTGCTGACGCGTTTTTTCGTTTTGGATCCTTTGGCGGCCGCGCCCTTGCGGACGCTTTGCCGTCTTTTAAATTCTCTTTGGGCCACAAATGCACCTTTTGGTCAGATACGGGCGCACGGCAACTCGAGCTGTCTCGTGGACATCATCGGGACATATGTCCCAACGGCCAGACAGACGAAGTCGCCGCGTTAACCGGCGTTTTTTATATTGTTATGCCCCAACCGAGGAGGGAGTCCCCCGTCTCCCCGCTTTGCGACGGTTTTATCAATTATTGCCGTTCAGGTCGCGCTTCCACAGATCGTTCACCCCGTCATTTTCCCGACGTCGCTGCGATGATGCACGGATCATTGAACGGATGGCCAGACCATCATGCGCATCAAGCATAAATAACCGCCACAAAGACGCAAGCTCTACATCCCCGCGCACGGCCATTCTACTGTTATCGTCATTGCCGGCCCAGACCACCGTGGTCAGATCAGATGTAAACCCGACATACCACGCATCCGACCCACCGCCAGAGACAGTGCCATACCCGGCAAAGGGCCGGTCCAGCCTTACTTGCGGGTCGGTCACACTGGCGTAAAGCACATATGATCCCTGAATGGCCTCGTCGGTTAGTCTTTTTTCCTGAACCAGGTCTTCGCGCTGATACAACACGGCTTCGTCAGTCCCGCCATAAGACACGCGGTTGATCACCGTCATTTGTGCCGGTTTGCCGGAATTTTGCGGCAATGTGTGAATGGCGGCAATTTCGCCCATCGTTACCGGATCAAGACCGACCACGGTTCGAATATCTGTTGAAAGCGGACTTTTGACACCAATCGCATGGATGTAATCGCGCACATCAAGCAAGCCGTAATGATCGGCAAGGGTTGTTGGCACGGTATTGACATCCCGGACGAAGGCTTCGCGCAGTGAAATCTGCCCCATATATTCGTGATCAGGATTGATCGGCCGCCACCCGGCAACCGCCATGCGATTGTCCCGAACCCATTGGGCCGGATCGCTGTTTTGGTTTAGCGCATAGTAATAGGTGGCGATTTTAATCATCCGGCCGGGCAAATGCCGCACATCGGTTGCCCGGTTGCGCTGAAACGGGCTGTAATTCGCCCCACCGATGATCGCGCGAATACGCCCATCCGGGCTGATGGAAATAAGGGCGGTTTGATTGGCACCCTTGGGTTTGATGCGAATCTCGGAAACCTCGCGCACGACATCCTGGGCAAGCTTTTGCACCTTAAGATCAATGCTGGTGACAACATCGATATCGCGGCTGCTGTATCCTACAATTTCGGCGACTTCTTCAAGAACCATGTCGACCAGATAGCCCGAGACAACATGTTCTTCGTATTGAACATCGAGCTTTGGCTCAAGCAATGTCAGGGCGGAAACCCGGTCCTTTTCGATGAATTTGTACTGACCCAGTTTTGCCAGAATATCGTTGGCTTCCGCGGCGGTTTCACTGGAGTGCAAAAGCGGATCGAACTTGACCGGATCGCTCATGGCGGCGGCCAGAACGGCGGCCTGATGCAGGGTTATGCGCTCTGCCGGGCCGCCGTACCAAAGGCGTGATGCCGCGGTAATGCCAAAAATGCCCCGTCCGATATAGCTGCGTTCAAGGTAGCTGCGCAGGATGGTCTTTTTGCTGAATTTCATTTCCAGCCAAAGTGCGACGAGGAATTCCTGAAAATGGCGTCCCGCATTGTTGGCTTTGGTCTTAAAGAAGGTTCGCGCAACCTTCATCGTGATGGTCGACCCCGATCCTGGATCACCGCTAAAGATCCGGGCGAAATCACGACCGGAAACGCCCATGTGATTAAAGAAGTTCGGATCGGTTGCCGCGACAAAGACGTTTTGCACCCTTTCGGGGATCGTTGTCAGCGAGACATCCTGACTATACCGCCCCTCGACGGTTTCCAGCAACGCCCCGTCATAGCCCAGAATACGGACTTGCGGGCTGCGGATCATGTTGCGGCTGAGATCAAGGTTGGACTGAATGGAATACATAATGCCAAACAGCGATCCCACGACCAGCGTCAGGCAAAAGCCGATTGTGATCATGCGCCGACGCCGCATGCGCCGCCGTATAATCCGCATTTCGCGCTCGGCTATTTTCTGCATTGCGGAATTGGCTGCTGATTGCCCACCGCCTGTATGGTCTTCGTCTTCCTCGGCCACGCCAAAATTCCGTAAATTGCCCGTATTTTATATTGTTCCCCAACAGTAAAGCGACAAGCTGTTAAGAAAATACTTTAACCGTGACAATTAACCATACAAACGTATCGAAAATCGTCGTCACATCCCCCCAAAGATGACCGATTGCGGCGCGATCAACGGATTTCTCTTGCCAGATTGACGTGTAATCCCCGATAAGACCAGCAGGGCAGGCGATGGCGTCGCCAGTGCAAAATGCGCGCCCGACATCACTCACACACATCCTGAACGCCGGGATCTTGCTTTGTCGTTGTCAAGACAGGGGGAGGTCTCATCCCCTTTGAGGCAGCGCCGATAAGGAGATTTTGCGAATGGATCGTCCAGAATTTTACCGTTTCCATCAAGGTGACCGCATTCTGCCGTTTGCGGCGTCAGAATATGAGGCGCGCCTTGCCAAATTGCGCACCATCATGGCCGCGTGCGGTGTTGACGCCTGCGTTTTCACCTCGATGCATAACATCGCTTATTATTCGGGCTTTTTGTATTGCGCGTTTGGGCGGCCTTATGCGCTGGTCGTCACACCAACCGACACTGTTACGATCAGTGCGGGCATTGATGCAGCCCAACCGTGGCGCCGGTGCCATGGCGATAACATTACCTATACCGACTGGCAGCGGAATAATTACTGGCGCGCGGTTCGGTCTGTTACCGGGGTTGGCAAGGTCATTGGCTTTGAAGGTGATCATCTTAGCCTTGTACAAAAGGCGTTGCTTGATGAGTTTCTTAACCCCGCCAGCAGCCGGGACATCACCGCCGACACCATGCGCCAGCGCATGCATAAATCACACGCCGAAATTGCCCTGATCCGAAGCGGAGCACAGGTGGCCGATGTGGGGGGCTATGCCATTCGCGATACCATCAAGGAAGGTGCCCGCGAGATTGATGTGGCCATGGCCGGGCGCGATGCGATGGAACTTGAGATCGCCAAACGGTTCCCCGATGCGGAATATCGCGATAGTTGGGTGTGGTTTCAGTCGGGCATCAATACCGATGGTGCGCACAATCCGGTCACGGCACGCAAATTACAGCGTGGCGATATCCTGTCGCTTAATACCTTCCCGATGATTTCGGGCTATTACACCGCCCTTGAGCGGACCTTGTTTGTCGGTGAGGTCGATGATGCCAGCCTGAAAATCTGGCAGGCCAATGTCGGGGCGCATGAATATGGCATGAACCTACTTAAACCCGGTGCGTCCTGTGCGGCGGTGACAGAAAAGATCAACGCCTTTTTCGCGGAACGCGACCTTTTGCAATACCGCACCTTTGGCTATGGCCACAGCTTTGGCGTTCTGTCGCATTATTATGGCCGCGAAGCGGGGCTTGAGCTGCGCGAGGATATCGACACGGTGCTCGAACCGGGCATGGTCATCAGCATGGAACCGATGCTGACCATTGCTGACGGGCAACCCGGTGCCGGTGGCTACCGCGAGCATGACATTCTTGTCATCACCGAGGATGGCAACGAAAACATCACCGGTTACCCCTATGGCCCGGATTTCAACGTGGTCGGGTAATCCCGATCAACGTTGATCATGCATAAAAAAACGGGCCCGCACATGCAGGCCCGTTTTGATTTCATGCGGTTCATTTTCAATGCAACGTCGAAAAATTCAGGCCCCGCACGGGCAGAGATATTGTTACCGACAACACCGCCGCATCAGCTGGCAAATGCCAATTGAACCTTTACCGATTTGCTGCGATCCCGCGCAACTTCAAAGGCTTCTTTCGCGGTTTCAAGCGGGAAGGTCTGGGTAATGATCGGTGCGACATCAATTTCACCACGATCAATCATGCCAACAGCCTCGGCGAATTCGGTACTGAAACGGAAAGTCCCGGTAATCGTGATTTCCTTGGCAACCAGCGGATTGAACGGTACGGGCATTTCACCGGCAACACCGACCTGCACAAGAATACCCTGCGGGCGCAGGGTGGTGATGGCTGTGCGCAATGCGGCAGGCGCGGCAGAACATTCCAGACACACGTCAAACTGCCCCTTTTCGGCTTCGTAGGGTGTTAGCTCATCAGCAGCCTTGGCAATATTGATTGTCCGGGTTGCCCCCATTTTCCGCGCCACATCCAAGGCAAAGTCCTGCAAGTCGGTCACGACAATTTCAGCTGCCCCGGCAAGTTTAGCCGCCGCCGCACAAAGACTGCCAATCGGTCCAGCCCCGGTAATCAGGACCTTTTTACCTGAAAGATCACCAGCACGGGCGACGGCATGCAGACAGACCGCAAGGGGTTCCGCACAGGCAGCCCGACCGATATCGGTTTGATCGCCAATGGCAAAACATTGGCCCTGGCCCACATTAACCAAATCGCGAAACGCCCCCTGAATATGGGGCATGGGCATGGCGGACCCGAAGAACTTCATGTTCAGGCAATGCTGTTGCAAGTTCTGCTGGCAATAACGGCATGTGCCGCACGGGTGACTTGGATTGATGGCAACCTTTTGCCCAACAGACAGTCCGCTGACATCCGGACCAAGTGCGACAATTGTTCCGGCGGCTTCATGGCCAAGGATGATCGGTTCGCGCACCCGGATCTGGCCGATACCGCCCTCGAAGTAGTAATGCATGTCCGACCCGCAAACGCCACCAGCCCCAACACGGACAAGCACTTCATCCTTGATCGGATCGAGGGTGGCTTCGGTGTCGATACGAAGATCATCTTGGCCATACAAACGGCAAACACGTGTTTGCATTGGTTACTCCATCAGGGACGGCAGCCATGTTGACAGCGCCGGAATATAGGAAACAAGAAACAGGATCGTGATATTGGTCAACAGGAACGGTGCGAGTGCCCTGATCACGGTGGTGACCGGCGCCTTGGCGATGTTCGCGCAGATGAACATGCAAATGCCCACCGGCGGCGTTGTCAGACCAATCATCAGGTTCAGAACAGCAAACACCGCGAAGTGGATCGGATCGACGCCAACATTGGTCGCAAGGGTCAGAAGCGGCACGAACAGGATGATCAAGGCAGCAATCGTTTCCATGAACATGCCAACAATCAGCAAAACCAGATTGATCAGCAGGATCACGACATATTTGTTATCGGTCACAGACAAGACCGCATCTGAAATCATCTGCGGAATGCGTTCAGACACCAATATCCAGCCAAAGACATTTGCCAGCCCGACAAGTGCCAGAATGGCCGCCGCGGTCACAGCACTATCGATGACGATTTTCGGTACTTTACGCAAAGGCAGTTCGCGATACACAAAACAGCCAACGATCAGGGCATAGAGACTGGCAATCACAGCCGTTTCGGTCGGGGTGACAATACCGCTCAGCAACCCGCCAATGATCAGGCCCGTCATCGCAAGTGCCCAGAAGGCACCGGTAAAGGAACGGGCAAGCTCGCCAAAGCCCTGCCAAGGCTGGTGGGGGAAATTGCGTCTTACGGCAATGATGTAGCAGGTCACCATCATTGCAAGCCCCATCAGAATACCTGGAATGGCACCAGCGATGAACATCTTGCCAACAGAAATACCAGACAAGGCCCCGACAATGATCATCGGCATGCTGGGCGGAATAATCGGCCCGACGGTTGATGATGCCGCCGTCACTGCTGCGGAAAACGCCGGGGTATATCCGGCACGGATCATGCCCGGGATCATCATCCCGCCAATCGATGCCGCGTCCGCAACCGCCGTTCCGGAAATGCCGCCAAACAGCATTGACCCGGTCACGTTGGTCAGGCCAAGGCCGCCACGCATCCAGCCGACCATGGCATTGGCGAAACGCACAATGCGCGGCGTGATACCCCCGCCATTCATCAGATTTCCGGCAAGGATAAAGCCCGGAATACACAGCAAGACAAACACGTCCATGCCAGCAAACAGCTTTTGCGGGATGACGACAAGCGGGATGCCTTCAAGCAGAAGATAGCACAACGAAGACAGACCCAGTGTCACGGCAACGGGAAGGCCAATGACAAGGCCGAGGGCAAAAACGCCAAATAGAATTGCAAGGCTCATGGGAAGTCCTTTGTCGTATCTTCGGCTTTTCCATCAGAAACGCCGGCGATGATCCGGATCATGCGCAGAACCGCGAAAAGTCCGAGAACGGCAAGTAAAATGAACACAACGGCGTGAATGAAATCCATCCGAATCCCAAGTGCCGGCGACGTTTGGAGGACACCAATGGAAACGAACATCCATGCCGGAAACAGCAAGACCAAACAGAATCCGGCGGTGAGTGCTGCGGAAACAAACATCAGCCAACGCTGGATCGGCAACGGCAGCAAATCGCAAACGATGTCGACATTGACCAGATCACCATTACGAAACGACAGCCCAACCCCGAAGGCAGCAAGAAACAGGAGCGCATAACGGGTGAGTTCTTCTGTCCAGACCGGAGAGCTGGGCAAAAAGGTTCGCGAGAATACCTGTGTCAGAACAGTAAAGATCAGAAGGCCGAAAGCGGCCCCTGTTCCAACCCGGCAAAGTGCAATGATGAACGCGTATAATCTGGCTGAAAGCACGTTACTTCCCCGTCGGAAAAGGTTCGGCCGCAATCACGCGGCCGAACCGGCAATACTCAGTTTGCGAAAAGATCTTCGACAATCGGACGGATTTCGTCGGAGACATTTGCCAAAACAGCGTCTTTGGCCTTCGAAGCAAAGGCTTCTTTGTCAATTTCGACAAAAGTCATGCCTTTGGACTGCAGTTCTTCAGTCAGACGCTCCTCGTCAGCAGCAAACAGGTCACGCTCATAGGCTTGGGCGCGTTTCGCGGCTTCGATGACGGCGTCCTTGTCAGCATCCGACAATTTAGCCCAGGTGATTTCCGAGATGGTCAGGTAAATCCATGAACGGACATGCTCGGTCTTGTTCACGAATTTCTGGACTTCATCGAAGCTTGCCGATTCAATCAGCGCCAATGGGTTTTCCTGTGCGTCGATGGTACCTGCCTGCAAGGAGGTGAAGACCTCGGAGAACGCCATTGGTGTAGGCTGCGCCCCCAGCGACTTCCAAACATCAACAAACAGCGGAACGTTTGGAACGCGCATTTTCAGGCCATCCAAATCATCAGGAGACTTGATCGCCCGGTTGGATGTCAGGTTACGAGGACCACGGGCAAAATAGGCGATTGGACGGATGCGGGCCTTTTCGATGATCTGCTGTTCAATTTGATCACCGATTTCACCACTGGCAACAGCATCCATGTCTTCAAGCGTTTTATAAGCGTAAGGCACGGCAAGAAGTGCTGCCTTTGGCGCCCAGTTCTGAAGGCTTTCACCGGTAATTGTCATATCGACGGCACCAAGCTGCATGCCGTTGATCAGATCAATTTCCTTGCCAAGCGTTTCGTTCGGGAAGACCTGAACTTCAATACGGCCATCGGTGAGGGTTGAAAGCTCCTCGCCAAATTTTACTGCAGCCTTGTGCCAGGCGTTCTGTTCGTTGGCCAAGTGACCAAGCTTGAGCGACATCTCTGCTGCGATTGCAGAGTTGCTCATAAGGATGGCGGCGGCGCCGGCGAGTATCAGTTTTTTGGTTGTTTGTATTGTAAGCATCTGTTCCTCCCTGTTTGGTGATGCCTTAGGGTGACGACGCAATCGTGTCGGCGTCGTCGAAGAGCTCCGTTCTGGAGCGCGCAATATCAGGCAGCGTATGCAAGATTTCACGAAGGTGTTCACGCATGGCTGCACTGGCTTGTTCGGGATCACGCGATGTGATGGCCGAAACAATTTGGACGTGCTGATCAATGATTTCTTCCATCGGAAACTGGAAGTAGCTCAGGTAACGCACGCGGTCGAGTTGGGCACGGACATCCTCAACAACCTTCCAAGCGTAGGTTTTTCCCGCTGCTTCTGCGAGGCTGCGATGGAAGTCGTGATCAAGTTTCAAGAAAGCACGCGCATCGCCTTTCATCGCTTTGCGCTGATCGCGGATCAGATTTTCAAGATGCCCCAAAAATACGTCGTTCGGCTCTTGGGCGACGAACCGCGCAATATCGGCTTCGACCGCCTCACGGACAAAGCGGGCGTCAAGAACAGCTGCGACAGAGATTTTTCTGACATACGTGCCGCGTTGCGGGCGAACCTCTAAAAGACCTTCGTCAGAAAGCTTGATGAAAGCTTCGCGAATGGGCTGGCGGCTAACATTGTAATGTTTTGCAAGTTCGGCTTCGGACAGGCGCACACCGGGCAACAAATCCGCACAAACAATCCGTTCACGGATGATGCGGTGGATCTGCGGCCCAACGGCCTGATCGTTCGTTACTTCCCAGTCGTTTTCTTTAGGGTCGCCCATCAAACTCTCCTTGCCTTTCTGATTCATGATGCATACTACCATACTAGTCAACAAAATTATGTCGTGATATCATCCAAGCAGTTATAGTCGCGATTGCAGACACCACGCCAACACAGAGAGAAGCATATGAAACAAACCTGGAGATGGTTCGGCCCGCACGATTTGGTCAGCATTGACGATATTTGTCAGGCGGGGGCGCACGGCGTGGTATCCGCCCTTCATCACATCCCCAGTGACGTGGTCTGGACTCCGGACGAAATTGCCAAGCGTCATTCAGAAATTGCGACCATGAAAGACGGTTCTGCGTCTGGCCTAACCTGGGATGTTGTTGAAAGTCTTCCGGTATCAGAATCGATCAAACGTCAGGTCGGCCCATGGCGAGACCATATTGACGCCTATAAGCAAAGTTTGCGTAATCTGGCAGATTCCGGGATCAGTATTGTTTGTTATAACTTTATGCCCATCCTTGACTGGACACGCACTCATCTGAACTGGCGCCTGTCAAACGGGGCGACCTGCATGCGATTCGATCTGGTTGATTTTGTCGCGTTTGACCTGTGCATTCTTGGCCGTGCGGGTGCGGAAAATGACTATCCTGCCGAAATCATTGCCGAGGCAAAAACCCGGTTTAACGCAATGTCCGAAGACCGGCGTTCTGAACTGGAACGCACAGTTGCCTTTGGCCTGCCGGGGTCAGTGGAAAACCTGACGCTTGATGATCTGCGCGCGTTGCTTGAGACCTATGCAGATATCGATGCCGATACGCTTCGTGCCAATCTGGTCGCATTTCTTGAAGAAGTTGTTCCTGTTGCACGTGAGGTCGGCATTCGCATGTGCTGCCATCCTGATGACCCGCCCTTTGGGCTTTTGGGGCTGCCCCGGGTCATGTCGACCGAGGCAGATTATGCCTTTGTCATGCGGGCCGTGGATATTCCCGAAAATGGCATCACGCTTTGTTCGGGATCACTTGGTGTGCATCCGGGCAATGATTTGCCCGGTATGATGAAACGCTGGGGGTCGCGCGTACATTTCATTCATTTGCGGAACACCAAACGCGAAGGCCAGAATCTGCCGTGCAGCTTCCATGAAGCCGAACATCTGGATGGCGATACCGACATGGTTTCGCTGATTGAGCAGATCCTGCGCGAGGAAGCGTTGCGCAAATCCACCGGACGATCCGACTGGAACATTCCCATACGCCCGGATCATGGTCAGGACATCCTTGATGATCTGAATCGCAAGGGGCAACCGGGCTATCCGGCGATTGGACGCCTTAAGGGACTGGCCGAACTGCGCGGTGTCATGACGGCATTGTCGGCACGGCTTGATCGGCTTGGGGGTTAAAAAATGAACACCTCTGATCCTTCTGATGTGACTTTACACCCCAATCACGCCGATGCCACCAAGGCCGGTATCGTGCATATCGGTATTGGCGCATTTCACCGCGCCCATCAGGCGGTTTATACGGATGCGGCCATGGCCGCCAAAGGGGGCAACTGGGGCATTATCGGTGTCAGTTTGCGCAGTACGGATATTGTTGATGCCTTAAATGCGCAGAACGGCACCTTTACACTGATCGAACGGCACCCGAATGGCCCCAAAGCACGTAAAATTACCAGCATATCGCATGCAATTGCCGCCGCACGGGATATCGCACCGGTTTTAGATGCGCTTGCCGACCCGGCAATTCGGATCGTGACCATCACGGTAACCGAAAAGGCTTATGGCATTGATCGCGTATCGGGGACGGTTCAGACCGAACATCCTGCGGTGAAACATGATCTTGCCAACCCTGACACGCCTTGCGGACTTCTTGGCTTGCTTGTTGCCGGACTAAAGCGTCGCAACGACGCCGGTGTGCGGGCCTATACAGTTGTGTCGTGCGATAACCTTCCATCAAACGGTCGTTTGCTGCGTGCGGGTGTGATTGATTTTGCCAAGCATCTTGATCCCGATCTCGCGATCTGGATTACGGACAATGTTTCTTTTCCCGAGACCATGGTCGACCGGATTACCCCGGCGGCAACAGCGGCGACCCGTTCTGATGCCAAGCATTTGACGGGCCTTGATGATCCTGCGGCAATTGAAACCGAGCCGTTCTCTCAATGGGTGATTGAAGATGCCTTTTCCGATGGCAGACCGGCCTGGGAAGAAGGCGGTGCGATCCTTGTTGCCGATGTTGAGCCCTATGAACGCATGAAGCTTCGCATGCTTAATGGCAGTCATTCGCTCATCGCCTATATGGGGCAACTGGGTGGATACCGATATGTGCGCGACGCGATGGCAAGCGATGCCTTTTCGCGTCTTGTGACACTGCATATGGAAAATGCGGCGTCGACGATGCCGCCCTTGGCAGGGATTGATTTTTCCGATTACGGTTCTGATCTGGTGGCCCGGTTTGCCAATCGCGAAATTGCCCATGAAACCAACCAAATCGCCATGGACGGCACAGAAAAACTTCCGCAGCGGATTTTTGCCCCCGCCTGTGATCTGCCACCGGGAAGCACCCGGCTGGGCACATTCGCGCTTTGTTTTGCCGCGTGGTTGGCCGTCATGCACCACCGCATTAACGCGGACAAAACCAACGAGGTTGCCCAACAACTCAATGATCCGCGTGCCGATGAAATTATCAGTGCCTTGGGCGATCATCAGGACCCGGCAGTCATTTATGAAAAACTGGCGCATTTGCCGGGATGGATGCCCCAACAGTTGCAAGACGATGCGGTATGGCGCAGTGCTGTGATCGCGCGGCTGTCCCTATTGATGTCAGATGGTGCGGATGTGGCAATCAAGCGTGAGCTTGCCATATGACACTGAAACGATTTGTCGCCGTTGGCGAGTGCATGATTGAGATGTCGGGCGGTACCGATGGTCATTGGAAAATGGGCATCGCAGGCGATACACTTAATACAGCCTGGCATTTCCGTAACGCGACGAATGATCGCGACTGGCAGGTCCGTTATGCCACCGCCCTTGGCGTGGATCGATATTCAGACCAGATTTCAAAGTTCATTTCCGATGCGCGGATTGACGTTAGTGCCATCCAGCGCCTGCCGGGGGAACGTCCGGGTCTGTATCTGATTGATCAGGAAAACGGCGACCGGGTTTTTACCTATTGGCGCGAGAATTCTGCGGCGCGAAAGATGGTTGACGATATCTCGATGCTCACGGCAGCATTTCGCGATGCTGATGTCATCTATTTGTCGGGCATTACGCTTGCAATTCTATGCGAGGACCGGCGCGCGGCATTGATTGATTTACTCCAACAACAGCCAACACAAACCCAGATTGCATTTGATCCCAATATCCGACCGGCACTTTGGGAAGATCAGCAAGCATGTAAAAAGGCACTGTCTGAAGTTGCGGCGATCACAGACGTGATCCTACCCAGCTTCGATGACGAGGCGGCACTGTTTGAGGATCGTACCCCGGAAGAAACGGTCATGCGCTACCGTGATCTTGGCGTCGCCGAGATCGTGGTCAAGAATGGTAAGGAGCCGTGCATCTTTCTAAAGGATGACCATGCGGCATGTCTTGAAACCCCGCCGGTTTCAAACGTGGTTGATGCCACCGGGGCAGGTGATTCGTTCAACGCCGCATTCTTGGCCGCACGGTTTGACGGAAAAGAGACCGCAGATGCCATCCGACATGGGCAAGCCTTGTCCGGAAGAGTAATTCAGACACATGGCGCACTGCTGACGAGAGAGTGAATTGAACCTTGAAGCCACTCACAAAGTGGTGGTCTTTGCTGTACGCGCTTGATCGGATCAATGCCGTTTGCGTGCTATGCCGCGCCAGCCGGAAGGTGTCAAAGAACCTGTTGCCCGATATGGCTTGATGAAATGACTTCTCGCAGTTTTTCCGGCGCAATGCCGACCTTGGCACCAAGGGACGTCGCTTCGGAAAAGAGGTCGGCATAGGACAGGTTGATGAAATTCATCAAAAGTTTCATCTTGTGACCTTCGCCTGTCTCGCCGATGCGCGTGATGGTTTCTGCCCAGCATGCAATGACAGGCCGGATATGTGGCAGAACATCCCTGTCACAGCCAAGCATCGTGCTCAATTGACCGGCTTCGGCCTTAGCGGGTGTGCCCGCCATCGGGGCATCGACAAAATGGCCGCCCTTTGCACGCAATTGGGCGGCGAGCCGTTTGGTCATGTCAGGATCGGAGGTCGAGGTATCGACAACAATCAGGCCCGGTTTCGCGCCCGCCAGAATACCGTATTGTGACCGCATGATCACTTCAATCTGAGGCGCGTTTGAAAGGCAGATATGGATGATGTCACACACTTCGGCCAGCTGTTTCGGGTTGATCGCCTCTTTCGCGCCCATCGACACAAGGTGTTCGATGGGGGCGCGGTTGGAACGCCCGCGCACCCACAATTCATAGCCGCCCTCGAGGATGTTTTTGGCCATGCCATGCCCCATAAGACCAAGGCCGATAAAGCCGATAACCGGTTTATTACGCATATGATCTCTCCTTTATTTCTTATGGAACTTTACGCGACGGCAACCCGTAACCCCGCCCGGATCGTATCAGTATGCCCGTTCACGAATGGCAATTCCGCGTTCGACGGATTTTCACGCTACGTTCCGTTAATCATTTGAAATAAATGATAAATATGGATGCATTTACATCTGGAGAAAGCGAAGAGTGCCCGAGGGAGGTCAGGCACTCTTCTCTAAGATGTTCGTATTTCATTCCTGCGCGACTTCAACCCGGTTCGGGAATTTGGATCGCCGGGTTTTTGCGCAAGAAACAAACATCTCATGGGGTCGCGGCCGCACTGTTGACGTGAATGGCATAAACACTTGTTGTTGCGGTAATCAGCAACTCGTTGCCACGTGGGCCACCAAAGCTCAGATTGGATACGGTTTCAGGAACCAAAATCTTACCAAGCAGTTCACCGCCCGCATCAAAGCAGTGCACACCATCTGCTGCGGAGGACCAAACATTTCCATGACAATCGACCCGAAACCCGTCCGGTATACCCTTATCAATCGTTGTAAAAACACGACCATTTTCAAGCATGTTATTGGCATCGACATCGTAAACACGGATGACCGACGGCACGCTGTCATCGTGACTTGATCCTGATTCCGCAACGTAAAGCAGCTTCTCATCTTGCGAAAACGCCAGGCCGTTTGGCTGGGTAAACTCCGTTGTGGCCTGCCATAGTTCGCCCGTTTCAAGGTCAAGACGGAAAACGTTGCGATGGCTTTGTTCGGGCGTGGATTTATGGCCCTCGTAATCAGAGAGAATGCCGTATGTCGGATCAGTAAACCAAATCGATCCATCAGATTTGACCACCACGTCATTTGGTGCGTTGAGCGGCTTACCGTCAAACTGATCTACCAGCGTGGTGATTTTACCATTATGTTCGGTCCGGGTGACGGATCGCGTCCCATGCTGGCAGGTGATCAGACGCCCTTGCCGATCCTGGGTATTGCCGTTGGCAAAGTTTGAATTGTCGCGGAAAACATTGACGCTACCGTCACACATCCAGCGATAAATTTTCTGATTGGGAATGTCGGAAAACAACAGGCACTGATGTGCTGCGAACCACACAGGTCCTTCGGTCCAGAGGTGCCCGGTCGAAAGCCGGCGCAACGCGACATTTGCCAGAATAAGATCACAAAAGCGCCGATCGATAATTTCATATGGCCCATTCATACCCGACGCCCCCGCTTACTGGCCAGTACGACCACAGACACAATAATCAACCCGGTCAGCATCAAGCGGACCCCGGCACCAAGCCCATAGGAATTGAGCATCGATACAATCAAAAACATGAACAATGCTGCCGCCCAGATGCCCGGAACATTTGAATTCCCACCGGCAATCGACGACCCGCCAATGACGACCACGGCAATCGACATCAGCATATATTCCGTTCCCATGTTCAGGTTCGCCCCGCCAGAGAAACTGGCCAGCATGAACCCGGCCACACCCGCCAGAACGGCACAGCTCACATAGACCCCGAAACGCACGGCATTAACCGGCACACCGCCAAGGCGTGCTGCACGTTTGTTTTGCCCGGTTGCCAGTATCCACCGCCCTGCAATCGCCTTTTCCAGAACACACCAGGCCAGAACAGACACCAGCAACGCAACCCATGCAGCATTGGGAATGCCAAACGTCCCGCCGGTTGAAAAATCGGCAAGAACTTCTGGCGGTTTGATCCGCAAGCCACGGTTTGACCAGATCGCCAGTGACTGGAACAGGAAAGACGACGACAATGTTGCAATGATCGGCGGAATACGCAGCAACATGATCAGGGAAAAGTTAAACAGCCCGCATCCCAGACCGACCCCGATTGCAATCGCAAGACCCGGAACAACAAGCGCCCCATCTGTCGCCATGAATTTCAACGATAATGTCGCAGCAAGGGTCATGCTTGCCGGGATCGAAAGATCCACATTGCCCGGCCCAAGTGTCACAACAAACATTTGCCCGACGCCAACAATGACGGCAAAGGAAGCAAAGGTGAATGCGGCATAAAGCAAGGCCCCCGCCCCGCCGCTGCTTGAAACAACCATCAGCGTTGCAATATAGGTCGCCCCTGCCGCGATATAGGCCCAGATCCAGGCTTTTCGCGACACCATACCCAGCAGGTAACGCGCACCGCGCTTTTGATCTCGGGTATCGCCGGTTTTGTTCAACATGCTCATATCAGTGCCTCCCGTCGGGTAAAGACAAGACGCACAGCCAAAACGATGATCAGGATTGCCCCCTGCGCACCGATTTGCCAATCGGGCGAAAGATGCAAGAACGACAGAAAACTGGCCGCCAATGTAAGGGTAAGGGCACCGATAACCGCCCCAACAGGCGATACCCGCCCGCCGGTGAATTCACCACCGCCCAGAATCACACCGGCAATCGATAGCAGCGTGTAACGCAATGCAATATTGGCGTCCGCCGATGTCGCAAGGCCGACAAGCGCCATGCCCGACAACACACAGAAAAGTGCCGCCACGCCGTAAGCAAATGCCTTAAGCCCCATAACCGACCAGCCGGACCGTTCAATCGCCTGTTCATTTCCGCCAACGCCGCGCAACAAAACACCCAGTGCCGAACGTTTGACGAAGTAATGCATGATCGCCGCAATCACGATCGGCGCAATGATTGCCACAGGCAGGAATGGCGTCTTTGCCGTCATGAGTGCGCGCAACCAATCAGGTGCCGATCCCCCCGGGGACGGCAGAACAAGGACGGCCATGCCCGACCAGAAAAACGACATGCCAAGTGTCACAACGATTGCGGGCAAGCCGCGCACATAGATGATGGCGCCCATCGCGGCATAGACAAGGATCGCGCCAAACAGGATCGCGTAGCCGACCACGGGGTCGGTTTGAACGAAGGTCGCCGTGATACAGGCACAGAAACTGACAAACGTGCCGATGGACAAATCAATGTCATTGACCATCAGGATCATCATTTGGGCAATCGTTGCCAAAACAACCGGAACAGCGAGATTAAACAGAAGATTAAGCCCGAAATAGCTCATGGCGCGTGGCTGCATATAGAAAACGGCTGCCAACAGAATTGCCAGCGACAAGACCGGTAATAGGATGCGCAAATGATCGCGGCTCATTGACCGGCCTCCTGCATTTCAAACGATGCGCGCAGCATGTTTTCTTCTGTGATTTGATCGCCTTGCAGTTCGGCAGCAATTTCGCTGTCACGAAAGACAAAAACGCGATCACATTCGAGAATTTCGTCGGTCTCGGTCGAGTACCACAGGAATGTTCGTCCTTTTTCAGCTTCGGCACGGATCATGCGGTAAACTTCCTTCTTGGTACCAACATCAACACCCCGCATTGGGTCATCCATGACGACAATCGGCGCCGATGAAGCCAACGCCCTGGAAAACAGTACTTTTTGCTGATTACCGCCAGACAGGGACAAAATCGGATTTTCAAGATCATCTGTTTTTATGCCGATCTTACGGTGCCATTCGTCGGCAACTTTCCGTTCCGCTTTGCGGTCGACAAGGAACGTTCGACTGAACTCGACCAATGTTTGCAAACTCAGGTTTCGCATGATCGACCACAGGGGCATGACACCATCGCGGCTTCTGTCGCCAGCAACAAAGACGACGGCGGGATCACGTGACGCAGACCAGTCCGATGTGCGGGCCAAGAAACACTGCGCCAAAGCTTCTGCCTGTCCATGACCGGCCAGTCCGGCCAATCCAACAACTTCGCCCTGACGTGCATTCAGACCGTTTTCCATGCGCAGAACTTCCGGTCCGAATTCCTGTCGTCTTTTGGCTCCGGTAACTTCTGCTGTGTCTGGCACGACATGGCCCATCGCATCGACAAGGCCATCGCGGGTAAAATGCCGCGCGTCGTTGTCTTGGGTGATGAAACCGTCTTTCATCACAACAATGCGGCTGGCGACATCAAAGATTTCACCCATCATGTGGGAGATAAAAATGATGGCTCCGCCGTCGGCACAGAACTTCTTGATATAGGCAAGCAACTGATCGGCAATCGCGCCATCAAGGGACGATGTCGGCTCATCAAGGATCACCAGCCGCGCGTCGATATCGCGCCTCGAAAACGCAATGGCAATTTCCACCATCTGGCGGTCGGCAATCGGCAAGTCGTCAACCACGCTATAGGGATCAATCGCGTTTCCCGGAAAAACCGCATCCAGTGATGCCCGTACGGCAGACGCAGCATTTCGCCGCCAAGCCCGCCTCGGCATGTTGCGGTAGGGAATGCGATAGTTCTCCAAAACGGTGAGGTTTGGACAGAGCGAGAGTTCCTGAAACACACTGCGTATTCCGGCATTTCTGGCCAGCAGGGCATTGCGAAAATCTGCCGCACTTTGCTCGCCGTCATAACTGACGTCGCCGCGCGTTGACGATAAACGGCCATTAATGACGTTTACCAGTGTCGATTTACCCGCACCGTTATGGCCGACCACCCCAACGCATTCGCCCGGCAGGATAGTCAATTCAACATCGTTGAGGGCCTTCACCGCGCCAAAGGATACCCCGACATCGGCAAGAGTAATGATCGGCACCTTTTGGGTGCCGATCATTTTCTGGTTTTCCACCATGATCCTATCGCCTTACTTCGCCGATTCAATCAGGCTTTTCGCATCATCGAGCGAGTATTCCACATTGGCAACCGAGCCAACCGGCGTTTCAGCAAGAATCTCTTCGAGCGTGTCCTGATCGACGCGCAGGAATGGCACGGTCAGGTCTTTGGGGACTTCGTTGCCATCAAGAACCTGTTGTGCAACCCAGAACGCCAGCGTACTGACACCCGGCGCAATGGAAAGAGATGTGGTTTCATACCCATTTTCATCTTTCTGTTCTTTCCACCAGTCCAGTTCATCACGACGGTTGCCCATAACGATGGTCGGGGTCGGACGGTCTGCTGCGGCAAACGCCTGAGCCGCACCGTATCCGTCGCCACCCTGCGTTACGACAGCCTTGATTTCCGGAAGGCTGGGAAGAATACCGGCAACGGCCTTCTGCGCGACATCCTGCGCCCAGTCACCATGCACGGACCCAACAATCTTGAAGTCGGCGTTGGCCACTTCTTCGTGAATACCAGCACTGATTTCATCATCAACAAACACCCCGGCAAGCCCACGGATTTCAAGAAGATTGCCGCCTTCCGGGTAGCGTTCTGCGAGATACTTGACCTGATCGCGACCCATTTGTTTGAAGTCGACCGCAATACGCCATGCACATGGTTCGGTCACGATGCCGTCAAAGGACACAACCGTAATACCCGCATCGCAGGCCTCTTTGACCGCACCATTGATTGCGGTTGGCGATGCAGCGTTTACAACAATTGCGTCATACCCCTGCAAAATCATGTTCTGAATCTGGGCTGCCTGTTCAGTCGCCTGATTTTCCGATGTGGTGAAGGCATCAGCCGCGGCAACGTGACCATCTTCTATTGCCATGTAGGCTACCTTTCCCCAGCTTTCCAGCATGGCCTGACGCCAAGAGTTACCGGCGTAGTTATTTGAAAGAGCTATCTTTTTTTCAGAAGTATCGGCCATTGCTTGACCAGAGACCAACACAAAGGTCCCGGCAACTGCGCCGAGAAGCATTGACTTGAGTTTCATTTTTCCTCCCTGACGTGACTGCGCCACGTCGTGACTTGAACGAGCCGTTTTGAACGACATTTGATTTGTTTTATCATTAGAAAGGCGATTTTGGGTTATTGCATTTAAACCGTAAAGAGCACTCACCGCACCAATGCTGCGGGACCACCCACTCATGTTGCGGGTTCCCGCAAGACAGTCCAGTCTCGTCGCAATATGATGATCGATGGAGGAAGCATCATGTCGGACCTTGCCCACTACCTACGCATTTCCAATCTTCTTGCAGGCAACCTGAACATCCACTCTGCGCTCAGTTCGGTGAAGGCAGAAATCGACAAGATTATTGAATTTGATCACCTTGATATTTGCCTGACCGATACAGACCGAACATGGATCACTTCCTATGAGGTTGGCCTCAAAACGACGTGGAGCATGTCGCGAACACTGGTTCGACTGGCTCCTGTGCGTGATATTCTTTTGGGACACACCGACCATCTTCTGACTGGCAATGCATTGGAAGACGACCGTTATGTTTTCCCCGGGGCCGAAAGTGCTCCGATCCTGCATCATGAATTTCGCAGTCGGGTCAATGTCGCCATGAAGGTTCTGGGCGAGGTTGTTGGGTCGCTCAACTGCTCTTCGAAAAAAGAGAATTTCTATACCGAGCGCCATGTCGAACAGGTCCGCATTCTTGCTGATATGCTGGCCCCCTACTTCTATGCTTTGCGGGCCAATGAAAAAGCCAACGCCGAAGCCGTGGTTCGGGCACGCATTCTGGCACGAGAAGAAGGATTGCGGCTTGGTGCGCTCAGCCTGACCGATGCATTGGAGGCGGAACGTCAACGGATCGGCATGGACCTGCATGACCAAACGCTGGCCGACCTAACACGTATCGCACGTGACATTCGCCCCGGCATCACCAAGACACAGCATCACCGCCTACAACAGCAAATCCAGAATATGATACAGGACCTACGCGATATCATCGACACATCCATCCCGACAATCCTTGAACTTTTCGGCTTTCAACATGCGGTCCTGACCCATATGGAACGGGCTGTCAGCCGTGATCACAACCCCCAATTCAAGGTCGAAGATCAAACAGGCGGATACGTTGATGCATTACCCGAAACAACCCGGATTGCCATTTTCCGCATATGCCAGGAAGCGATCAACAATGCCGTTCTTCATTCTGGTGCAAACTATATCTCCGCACTGGCGTTTCACGATAGCAGTGACGATCTGACTATCCAGGTTTGCGACAATGGCCAGTTCAAATTTGACAAGAAAAAAACCGGAAGCGGTCTCGCCCATATGAAAACCCGCGCGCAACTTATCGGGGCCAAGTTTGAGCACAATACTAAGGAAGGCACCTGCATCATTGTCAGACTCCCCAAAACAACAGAAGACACAAAAAGGGCCGAGCATGAAAATCTTGCTGGTTGAAGACGATAGAATGCACGCCGACTTTCTCAAGGAAATTGTCGAAAATGCACTGCCGGAATTAAACGAAATTCTCATTGCGCGCGATGGTAAAGAAGCCGAAACTCTGGCACGCCAGCACCAAATCACGACCATTGTCATGGATTTGCGCATGAAGGATCACAACGGTATTGATGCCGCACGCACGATCTGGGCGGCACGACCCGAAACCCGTATTCTTTTTTGGTCGAACTACTCGGACGAGGCCTATTTACGCGGCATTGCCCAGATTGTTCCCAATCAAGCGGCTTATGGGTATGTGCTGAAAACAGCGTCACAGGAAAGAATGCATCTCGCCTTGCGGTCCGTCCTGATTGAGGGACAAATCGTTGTTGACCGCGAAGTGCACCAGATACAGAACCAGCAGATGCGGTCACGCAATACCCTGACCGAGTTTGAATATATCATCCTGCTTGATATCGCACTCGGCCTTCCCGACAAGGCCATTGCGACACGGCGAAAATTATCACTGCGCACCGTTCAGAACCGGCTGCTGTCGCTTTACAGCAAACTTGATGTCGAGGCCCTTGATCAAAACCATCAGGACATTGTGCTCAACAAACGCGCGCGTGCCGTTTCCAGCGCCATTGCCAGAAAAATCATCAACCGCGAAGGCTTGGCTGCGGCGGAAAAAGAACTGCGCACTTGGCTGACCCAAAGATGACAGACCGATAAATCACGACCGTAACATCGACCCCATTAGACATTGCCGATGTGCACGAGATTGTTGAGCCCGAAATCTTCGTCACACATACCAAAAAACGGGCCAGCTTTTGCCGACCCGTTTCCAGTTTTATGCGTCAATTCACAAGACGTACAAAAACGAGCCCGCGTGATTCAGGCCCGTTTTTAGTTTTATGGATCAATTCACAAGATGAGGTGGTCCAAATGCTTAGCTTAAATTTGTACGGTTAAAGCTTTAGGGTTCATTTTAAACTTGGTCATCAAACTCCCCAGCATAGCGCGTTCATAGCTTGCTCCGTCCGCAAGCAAGTAGGAGGTTGTTTGCGGTTCGCGATAACCGTCCATATCAGAACGTGCCGCACCGACATAAAGGCCACGGAGCAGGCGAAAACAACCGCTGTGTGTAACCACAACATGCGCTTGGTCGGCTGGAAGTTCATGAAGCCATGTATCAATACGTGCGAGCAGTTCAAGTTTGGTTTCTCCACCCGGCACCAGATAACCCCAAGGATCATTCTGATGCGCTTCAAATTCCGCGGATCGGCTCCGCGAGACTTCTGACAAAGTCATGCCTTCCCATTGGCCGTAGTTACGTTCTTTTATGGCATCGTCGGTTGCGAAAGCTGCATATGGGATTCCCCAACAATCGGAAAGAATCGAAGCCGTCTGCCGGGCCCGACCGAGACTACTGGTGTGATACCTAACACTGCCATTTTTTTGCAGACCAACCCACATTTCACGGATGTTCTCAGCAACCGCGCAAACCTGACGAAAGCCATTCAGCGTTAATGGCGCATCCTGCCACCCTTGCAAGCGCCCTTCGGTGTTCCATTGGGTTTCTCCATGCCGGACGAGCAAAATGGTCGGAAGTTTGGTTTCTGACATTTTCGAACCTTCGTAATACAAGTCATACAAAGAGGGCACCGAACGATATGACTCGTTCGGTGCCCGGGTTTATTCACATCAATCGCGGATCAGAACTGCCTGCACAGGATCAAGTTTCAGGACAACCTGCTCGCCGCTTTCCATCCGCTTTTTCCCACGCGTATGACGTTCATCGACCAGTAGTTCCTGACCATTGATATCAATGGCATAACGCACCATCCCGCCAAGGAACTCTGCTGATACGACAGAACCCCAAAGGGTGTCTTCTGCGCCTTCGTTGCTGAACTCGATACTTTCGGGCCGAACCACCAGTCGCGCCTTGCCCGGAGTTTCATCCGGCCCAACCGGTATACGAAGGTTGGCACCACAATCGAAACACCTACCGCCTGCAGAAGGGACAATCTCCCCGTCAAGGATGTTTGCAGTACCTAGGAATTTCGCCACAAAACTGTTGGCAGGGTTGTCATAAACCTCATCTGGGCGACCGATCTGCTGCACGACACCATCTGCCATTACGGCAATGCGATCACAGATCGTGTTAGCTTCTTCCTGATCATGGGTCACAAAGATCGTGGTGATACCCAGACGCCGCTGCAATTTCAAAAGATCCTGACGCATTTGAACACGCAGGTTTGCATCAAGGTTTGAGAGCGGTTCATCCAAAAGCAAAACGCGCGGTTCGACAACAATCGTGCGGGCCAGTGCCACGCGTTGTTGCTGCCCCCCCGATAGCTGGGACGGGAAGCGTTCAGCATAGTCGCCCATACCAACAAGTTCCAATGCAGCACGGACCCTTGGCCCAATTTCAGATGACGGCACTTTGCGTTCTTCAAGACCAAAGGCGACATTCTTGGCCACAGTCATATGCGGCCAAAGGGCATAGCTTTGAAACACCATACCGACATTACGCTGCCAAGGCACGGAACCAACAATGTCTTGGCCATCAAGTTTAATCTGGCCCTTGGGAGTTGGACCAAAGCCGGCAATCGCACGCAACAGGGTCGACTTGCCCGAGCCCGATGGTCCGAGAAAAGCAAAGAACTCTCCTGGACGAATGGCAAGGTTCACACCTTTGAGAACTTCGGTTTCACCAAACGACAAAGAGAGGTTTTCAATGTCGATCTGAACCGGTTCAGTTTGCATCGTGGTCATGGTATCGGCCTCCTGTGCGCGACGATTATTGGAGGGATTGGTAGTTATAGTCATGCTACATCTCCTGCAGCCTGTTCCATGCTGCTGCGTTGCTGGCGTGCACGGTCAACCATGCGATGTGAAAGGTAGGTCGCGAGACCGACGATAATGACCGCCATGACACCAAGCGCAGCGCCAGGACCACGACCAGCAGCCGACTGCATGAACAGATAAAGTCCATAGGCAAGCGGTGCGTCATTTTCTGTTGAAACAAGCATGATGGTTGCAGAAAGTTCCACCGCAGCGGTCGAGAAACTGGTCACGAAACCGGCTACAAGACCACTAGCCATCAATGGAATGACAATGCGACGTACCGTGCGGAACTTTGATGCCCCAAGGTTTTCGGAGGCTTCTTCCAGCGATGGAGAAACCTGTTGCAAAGCCGCCGTACAAGACCGCAGAGCATAAGGCAGACGGCGCACTGCGAGGGCGATTACGATGATTCCCCACCAGGTTGCCATCGGCTGCCCCGTGATTGGCATTTCAACACCATAAAAGACACGCAGATATCCGATACCGAGAACAACACCGGGCACTGCAAGAGCGGAAATTGCCATATAATCAAGCCATTTGCGCCCGATTACATTGGTCCGCATCACGACATAGGCAATTGCCGTACCCAGAACGATGTCAATCACACCGGCAAGACCAGCATAGATCAGGGTGTTTTTGATGAAAGTCCAGGCTGAGGTAAAGGCCGTGCCATAATGGGCCGTCGTGAAACTGTCAGGCAAGACGCTAAAGGACCAGACCGAACCGAGTGAGAGCAACGCCAAACCAAGATGCGGTGCAAGAACAATGCCCAGGATCGAAAAGATCACGACATAGCAAAGTATGGCTTCATGTGATCGCAGATCACGTTTGGATAGACCACCGCCACCTTTTTGCGTCGTCGAATAGTCTTTCCCACGCATACCAAGGAAAGCCACCCACATGGCAAAGACCGAAAAAACAATCAGAATGCAGGAAATCACATATCCCATCGGATCGGAGATCCCGATGGATGAAATCCGCAAATAGGCCTGTGGGGCAAGCATCGTATTGACGTTAAGCAGAAGAGGCGTGCCAAGATCATCGAACACTTTGACGAAAACGAGTGATGCACCCGCGATATAGCCCGGCATTGCCAACGGGAAGACAATGCGACGAAACAGGCGGAAACCGCTTGATCCCAGCATTTGACCGGCTTCTTCCATCGAACGATCAATGTTCTGCAGACTGGCGCTAAGGTTGATCAGAATGAACGGGAAATAGTGGATCGACTGAACAAAGATCACTCCGTTCAGACCGTCCATGAACGGAATATTGATCCCAAACCAGTCACGTAAAAGAAGGTTCACACTACCATTTGTCCCAAACAACAGCTGCATTGCGACAGCACCAATAAAGGGCGGCATGATCAGCGGAACAAAAGCCAGTGTTTGAATGATCACCGAACCGGAAAAGTTGAATCGGGTCGTAAAATAAGCAAGAGGCAATGCAAATGCCGACGCAAAGACGACAGACATGCCCGATACATAAACCGAGTTAAAGAAAGACTGACGGAAAAGTGCGCTGTTAAAGAAGTCCTGGAAGTTTACCAGCGTAAACGACCCACTGGCGGAATCCTGAAAGGCGACCTGAATGACCTTCAGAACCGGCACCAATAGGAAAGCCCCAAGAAACAGGACCACAATCCCAGCAACCATGTATGGACCAAGCGAAGAGAAACGCACCGGTCGCACAAAAGCGGCGGACGACATAAGTATTCTCCAGTGTCGGGAAATCTGGTCCCTGCCAGAGTTCACTCTCTCTGGCAGGGAGGGTAAGTATCATGCAAGCCCTTGGCATACCCCCAACGGCTACCAAGTCACATTGCATGACACCAGGGAGATCAATTGCCTCAGAACATGAAGCGGGCAGTATTGGCGAGTTCTGCCGCTTTCTGATAATTCTGAACGACCTGGTTGTCCCATTCCTGTTCGATTTCTGCCTGACGTCCTTCAATCTTGTCAGTTTTCTTTTTACGTTTGCTTTTGAAGATCGCAGCAAATTCCGGATCGTTTGCTTTGGCTTCGTCGACCGGCAGGGTGTGGAGCAACGCCTTTGCTTCTTCGATCAACTTGGTTGCTTCAGGATTGGCAGCACCGCTTTCGGCCAGTGCAACTTCTGCTTCCTGAATAGCAACAGTCGCAGCACGAAGATCATCAAGACGATAGGTCACCATCACATCAAACAACGAGTTCACAACGTTATAGCGACCCTGCGAGACAGCGGTATCAAATGCGACTTCGGATTTGATCGAACCATCAAACGGGTTCGGCAACCCTTCGGGAGCATTGGCATAAGCAGCTTCGTTAACTGGCAAACGCATGATTTTCGGATCGAATAGCAAACCCTGTCCGGTTTCCGACATCAGGAAGTCGATAAATTTCTGTGCCGGTTCAGAATTTGGTGCATCAGCGATAACACCAATATTCGCCGGGACAAGGGCGGTGACACTCGGATAACGGAAATCAATCGGGAAGCCCGATGCCATTGAAGAGAAACCGAAGAAATCAATCACGATCCCGATGCCGAACGAACCACTGTTCACACCGTCAGGCACACCAAAGCTACGTTCGGTGACAGTTTTGGCGTTACCTGAAATATCGCGGATGGTCTGCCAACCTTTTTCCCAACCTTCACCCTGAAGGATGGTTTCAATCGTCAAATGGGTAGTACCCGACCGCGACGGCGCAGACAGACCGACATGACCGTGATAGACCGGCTTAGTCAGATCTTCCCATTCTGCCGGCTCCGGAAGATCATACGCTTCCATGTAGCGTTCGTTCCACATGAAGCCATAACCCGAAAGCGCAAATCCGGAATAATATCCGTCTGGATCATTAATCGGATAACCGTTCAGTTCCTTGGCAACACCACCAACGTCTGACTCATACTTGGAAAGAAGATTATTTTCTTTTAGCACTTCGAAGGCATCCGGTGCGGAAGCCCAGAAGATGTCAGATTGGTTATTTCCCGACGTTTCAATCAGGTATTTAACCCCCGAAGAGGTGCTTTTATTAACAACCTCGACCGATACGGATGGGTTTTCCTTCATGAAGGCGTTTTTGAAAACGTCCGTTAAATCAGACGGAAAGGACGTTACGATGACAAGTTTGTCATCCGCAGCATGCGCGGTTGCAGTTGCAAGCATTGCTGCCATCGCAACACCTGTTCCCAGGTGACGCAAAGTCTTGTGAACCATCTTAGACATTGGTTCCTCCCTATTTGGTTTGTTCATTGACCGACACGGGTCGGCGTCAAAACAATTGCAACGGTTATGCCAAGGAGGAAAACACCTTAGATTTTCAATTAATATATTGATATTAAACAATACTTTAGGATTTCACATTTCCGCTTATGTCGTCAAAATGGGTCATTATCAACCCAATCAGTCAAACCCACGTGTTGATTTTGACACATTTTATGGAGTATCCGCAAAATCCCGTTTGTCGATATTATGATACTGCATTCGCAAATAAAGTTTCTTCCGGGGGATTGCGAGATGGTCGGCCGTTTCCTGAATGCGGCCGGAACATCGTTGCAATGCAGATGAAATCACCTTTTTCTCAAAGGCGTCGATCTGGTCAGGCAAAGAGGCCGTCGTGGCATTCATCGTCGCCGATCCCATACCGGCATTCTCAAGCTGCAACGCGTAACGCTCCGCAGCATTAACCAGTTCCCGAACATTCCCCGACCAGGATTTTCCACGTAGATCATCAAGACTGATTTCTGAAATATCGGGAACAGGCAGTCCGTGCTTGCGACATGCTTTGGTAACATAATGGACAAACAACAAAGCGATATCATCGCCCCGTTCACGCAATGGTGGAATGGTTAGAGTTGTCACAGCAAGCCGGTAATAGAGGTCCGCACGAAATGTATTTTTCTCGGCAGCAAGTTCGAGATCTTCCTTAGCTGCAGCAATCACACGCACATCAATCCGGATCTGTGATTTACCCCCGAGCCGCTCGATGACCTGCCCCTGCAACGCTCGCAAAAGCTGAGTCTGCTGTCCCAATGGCATGCTTTCGATTTCATCAAGAAACAGCGTGCCGCCGCTTGCCTGTTCAAGCTTTCCAATACGGCGACGATCAGCCCCGGTAAACGCACCGCTTTCGTGGCCAAACAATTCACTTGCGATCAAGGTTTCATGCAAAGCACCGCAATTGATTGCAACAAATGGCCCCCCCTTGCGCGGACCAAGTTCATGCAACGCCCGGGCGACCAGTTCTTTACCCGTGCCGGTTTCGCCATAAATGATCGTATTAACGTCCGAACTTGCGACCACGGCGGTTTGCTGTCGCAAGCGGTCGATTTTTGGATGATTGCCGATTATGTGGTTTTCAATCTGATAACCATCATCGCTGCGGCTTGTCAGACAGCGGTTTTCAAGAACAAGACGCCGCAATTCCGCAGCACGCCTGACCACTGCAAGCAACATTTCAGGATCGGCTGGCTTTTCGATAAAGTCATAGGCTCCTGACTTGACCGCTTTGGTCGCCATGGGAATATCACCATGTCCGGTGACAATGATAACCGGAATTTTCGGGTCGATACGTTTAACCGCATCAAGAACACCAAAACCATCCATGCCCGGCATGCGCAGATCTGTCAGTACCACCCCCGGCCAATCTGCCTGCAGGGATGTAACCGCCTGCTGCGCATCTTCAAAGGGGTGCGGTGTGAATCCATTCAGATGAAGGGTTTCTTCCCACGCCCGTCGAATTTCCGCCTCGTCATCAATCAACAAGACCGGTGATTTTACACTGTCATTCTTCACGTTTTAAACAGCTCCACGGTTGCAGTCGTTCCGCCTTGCGCATCTTTGCCCGGTAAAACCTTAAGGCGTCCACCGAGGTCACGAATAACATTGAACGAAATTGACAGACCCAGCCCCAATCCTTTGCCAGGTGGCTTGGTGGTAAAGAAGGGTTCGAACAGTTTGTCACCCACATCTGGGGTAAACCCAATACCATTATCCTCAATAGAAATCACAGCCTGACGATCCGTTTCGGCGATCTTCAGTCGAAGGGTCGGGTTGCTCTGCCTTTCAACGGCATCAAGGGCATTGCTAAGCAGATTGACCAGAACCTGTTCAAGTTTTGCCGGATCGGTCAGAACATAAACCGATCCATCGGGATAGTTTCGATCAAGTCTGACGCCATTTTGCGTGATCCGCCCCTCAAACAGGGATAGCGCATTTTCCAGAACTTCTATCGCATCATGTTTTGTTACAGCTTCCTGCGGACGCCGGGCGAAACTTTTAAGATGATTAGATGTTTTCGACAGTCGTTTAACCAGCCTGTCGATGTCTTCAAGTTTTTCTCGGCATTTGTCATGCTCGCCGCGTTCCAGATAAAGGGATGCATTGTGATTATAGGAACTTAGCGCTGCCAAAGGCTGGTTGAATTCGTGGGCGATGCTGGCAGATAACTGCCCTAAAGCCGCCAGTTTAGCAGCCTGCAACAACTCGGCCTGAGTTTCGCGCAAATCCTGTTCGGCTTGCTGACGCAAGGTGACCTCGTTGCGCAGCTCGTTGTTGGAGGACTCTAATGCTTCGGCGTGGGTCTCAAGCGCCTGTGACTTGTGACGAAACAATCGGACAGTATCGGCAAGTTGACCAATCTCATCCTTGCCTTCCACCAGAACCCGATGCGCAAAGTTACCATCGGCAATGATTTGCATTGAGGACAAAACCCTCATCAAACGCTGTAGCAACTGCCCACGGATAAAGAATACGGAAAACAGGACCAACAGGCCGACCGTCGCAATGCCGGCGAGAAGTCCAAAAAGCTGTCCACTTCTCACTTCACGTTTAATCTGCAACGATACGTTTTCAGTACGTTGACCGCTTTCGCGGACAGTATCGGCAACCAGCCCCCCCAAAATTTCAAGCAACACTGCATTTTCATTCTGCAACTGGGCATTTTGACGCAAAAGCGCTGTTTCACGCAGCTTGAGTTCAAGCAGATCACGCGGGCTTTCACCATAAGATGCAATTTCATACCAAATTTGAAGCAAGGTGATCGAACTGCTATTTTGCTGCAAGGATGGGAGGTTTTCATTAGCTTCGGAGATGCTTTCAAGCAAACGCAGCCGGAGTTGCTCGATCGCACCGAAATCGTCTTCACCGACTGCGCGCAACATCAACCCGACAATCAGATTGCAGGCTGCATGTAAACGCCCCAGCGCCTCGGTAAAACGCACTTCATTGACGACAGCATCGGTTTGCAATTGTTGATCATGAGATGAAAAACTACGATCAATCGCTGAAGTTACATTGAAATTGGCATCAATGAGCAGCGGGTCAACTTCGAGCAGGAAATCACTGTGCAGACGATTGATCCGCGCGACTTGACGACCCAAATCATCACGCATTTCAAACTTGCTCGCGACATTGGCATCAAGTTTCTCCACATTCATCATCAGGGCGTCAAGAAGCTGTGCAAGTGTTTCGGTAAGATCCGGCGCGTAGGTGGCAAGTTCCTGACTAAGACGGTTCAAATCCTGAAAATGAACCTGAAGACGATCCAGCGCTTCCTGACGGGCATATTGGGTAGATGCACTTCCCAATCGCGGCGTGTCGACCCTTATGACTTGCCCAATTTCGGCAAACCGCGCACTTGTTGCTGTGACGGACAGATTATCAGATGCAAGATCGGCAACAGTTTGACTGACACCACCAAGGGTAAGATTTGAAATCGCTGTTGCAATCACTGAAACACTGGCGATCACCACGACCGACAGGGTCAGCTTGGCGCGCAGACTGCTCAAGCGCCACTTCATTCCAACGCCCCTGGATCAAGATGGTTTTGAAACGCGTCCATCCGGGCAATCAATTCGCGCGCCGTTTTGAAACGTTGACTGAAATCGTTCGACCAGCTGTCTTGTATCCGCAAGCGCCCCGCAAGCGCATTCTCCGATGGCCCGGCAGCCGAGAACGCTTGTTCAAAGCTGCTTTCATTGGCCATAAAAGCCGCAACGGGCACAATTTCAAGTGAATCGCGTACGGCGCCAAGTAGCGAGCGCATCGAATCTGATTGTGTGATAACCGGTGTGTTTTCGAGCCTGCGTAACGCCACCCAGAGCTTTTTAAGCTCAAGAAGACGATGAGTGATCATGTCATCATAAAGTGCGTTGACCACCACCATACGCTGTGCTGCCAATTCCAAATCAAGACGATGGTGCGGTTCTTGTACCGTTGGCGAAAAACCCGCCCTGCTCCAAAGCGCAGGATTGATCGGAATGCGCCCAATTTCAGGGGCCAGAAGCAACTCCTGCGCAGTCGAGCTTCTAAGAAAATCAACGAACCGAAGCGATAGCGCGTTATGCGCACCAACGCCGGTTACGGCCACGCTGGCAGGGAAATACCAACCAGGGGCAAAAGACCGGAAGGCGAGACCTTCGCCAGACGGGAACTCTGCCCGGGCAAGAAAATCAATTCCGATGCCATATCGGAAGCGGCTGCGAGCCACACCATCGCGCACTCCGAAACTGCGCGCTGTGACGGTTGCCAGATTACCCCCAATTTGGGAGAGCAACGCCCATCCTTCCTGCCAGCCATATTGCTGGAGAAGACTTTCAACAAACAGATGAGTTGTCCCGCTGCGCGACGGAGAACTCATCCCCAGAAGTCCCGAGTAATCAGGCGATGCCAGATCGGCGATCTCGACCGTCTCTAGTGCTGCTTGATCTTCACGCGACATCAGCCCGATGGTGGACAGTGCAAACCCAAAGCGCGAGCCATTCGGTGAATCGGGTATGATCCCGGCCATATCAGAAAAGGCACTTAGCTTGTCGGGGAACTGTGCCAGCGCGCCATGCTGATCGAGTAGTTCAAAAGCAACCGGGGAACTTGCCCAGACAATATCAGGAACGGGTCGACGATTTTCGCGGACATGCGAGATCAGTCCGATGGTGTTTTTGTTCTGAACACAAACATCTGACATTCCCGTTTGCTTAACAAACAGGTCGATGAAGGGTTTGTAAAATGACGACGGATATGACGTCAGAATGGTTAGTTCGCACGCTGCAGCCGTGCCTGATACGGAAATCAATGCCACCATACCGACAAGAAACCGAACCACAACGCGAAACGAATTCGCTGGTCTCGAACGCATTCCGTTTATGTTCACGAACAGGGTGATAGCCCCCTGTTCGCGCCTCCCAATTTGGCATTTGTTTTTATGTTTTTCAGGCAGGGGCAACCCTGCCTAGTTGCCAGATACTATTAAGGAAGCCGCTTCATGGCGACCTTTTTCGAACAGTTTTGTTTTAAGGCTGGTCTTATCGACAAAAAAACCAAGGGTGAGAATCTCTTGCACCCTTGGTTCTAATTTTACGCGTCACAGATTCTAAATTTATCTGTCGTGTTTCTAACTTTATGAGTCAATTCACAAACGGCCTGACGTCACACGTCGAGGTTTGCGACTTTAAGCGCGTTGGACTGAATGAAGTCACGGCGCGGTTCAACCACGTCACCCATCAGGGTCGAGAAGACTTCTTCGGCCTCATCGGCGTGATTGACTTTAACCTGCAAAAGCGAACGCACATTCGGGTCGAGCGTGGTTTCCCAAAGCTGATCAGGGTTCATTTCGCCCAGACCTTTATAGCGCTGTACAGAAATGCCACGACGGCCAAATTCCATCACCGCGTTGACCAAATCTACCGGACCGTTGATTTTCCAGCTTTTGTCCTTGGCAACGAATTCGGCACCCTTTTCAAAGAGTTCGCGCAATTCGCCCAGAATACCGGCAAGCGCGCGGGCTTCGACGGAACGTAGAATATTGCCATCAATCACATGGCGCTGCTCAACACCGCGCAGCATCCGCCACAGGACAATTTCATCCTGCGGGGCTTCGCCGTGCCAGCCACGATCATAATCTTCTTCGAGGCTATCAAGATGCGTGGCCAGCGTTTCTGCGGCTTCAAGGCGCTTGGCATCATCATCAAGCAAGGCCGGGTTGAGTGCGCCTGCAAGTGTTGCCTGCTCCAGAACCGAAATCGGCAGTTTGAGCGACAGCGGTTCAAGCAGCGACTTGGCTTTGCGCGCCAGTTCGACCACCCGCACCAGATCAGGACCGGCAACCTGTACACCACCGGTCAGGGTCAGAACTGCTTCTTCGGTGCCCTGTGCGGTCAAGTACTGTTCCATTTCCCGGTCGCCCTTAAGGTACTGGACCGAATTACCGCGCTTGGCGCGATAAAGTGGTGGCTGTGCGATATAGAGATAGCCACGTTCGATCAGTTCAGGCATTTGACGATAGAAGAAGGTCAAAAGCAGGGTTCTGATGTGTGCACCATCGACGTCAGCATCGGTCATGATGATGATTTTGTGATAGCGGGCTTTTTCAATGTTGAAATCGTCGCGCCCGATCCCGGTCCCCATCGCGGTAATCAGGGTGCCAATTTCCTGACTTGAAAGCATTTTGTCGAAACGCGCACGTTCAACGTTAAGGATTTTACCACGCAGCGGCAAAATCGCCTGGAAACCACGTTCACGGCCCTGTTTGGCCGATCCACCTGCGGAATCACCCTCCACGATGAACAGTTCGGCTTTGGACGCGTCGCGTTCCTGACAATCGGCAAGTTTGCCCGGCAGTGACGAAATATCGAGCGCACCCTTACGCCGCGTCAGCTCACGCGCCTTACGTGCAGCTTCACGGGCAGATGCGGCCTCAACCACCTTGCCGACAATCTTGCGCGCATCTTGCGGATGTTCTTCAAGCCACTGAGCCAGCTTGTCATTGACGATGTTTTCAACAACCGGGCGGACTTCAGAAGACACCAGTTTGTCTTTGGTCTGCGATGAGAATTTCGGATCAGGAACCTTGACCGAAATCACGCAGGACAGGCCTTCACGCGCATCATCGCCCGACAGATTGACCTTTTCCTTTTTGGCAATACCACTTTCCTGCGCATAAGAATTGATCTGACGGGTCAATGCAGCACGGAAACCGGCCATATGCGCCCCACCGTCACGCTGCGGGATGTTGTTGGTAAAGCACAGCGTGGTTTCGTGATAGCTGTCGTTCCACTGCAACGCCACTTCGACGGTGATGCCGTCTTTTTCGCCGACAATGACGATGGCTTCTTCGATCTGACGGGCTTTGTTGCGATCAAGATATTCGACAAAGGCCCGAATACCACCTTCGTAATGCAGTTTTTGTTCGACTGGTTCGCCGCTGCGTTCATCACGAAGCGTCAGGATCACACCGGAATTCAGGAACGCCAATTCGCGCAAACGGTGCTCAAGGGTCGGCAGATCAAATTCCGTCATGGTGAAGATTTCACCGTCCGGATAGAAGGTCACCTCGGTCCCGGTCAGCGGTGTGCCATCTTCGGTCAGCGGTGCGTCGCCAACAACTTCAAGCGGCTTGATCGCATCGCCACCGGAAAATTCCATGTAGTGTTCTTTGCCATTGCGCCAGACGCGCAATTTCAAAAGGGTCGAGAGCGCGTTCACAACTGAAACGCCCACCCCGTGCAAACCACCGGAAACCTTATAGGAATTCTGGTCAAACTTACCGCCGGCGTGAAGCTGGGTCATGATGACCTCGGCCGCAGACACGCCTTCTTCTTTATGCATGTCGGTCGGGATACCACGACCGTTATCGCGGATGGTCGCCGAACCGTCACCATTGAGCTGCACCCAGACGGTATCACAATACCCGCCCAAGGCTTCGTCAATCGCGTTATCGACGACTTCATAGATCATGTGATGCAAACCGGTTCCGTCATCGGTGTCACCGATATACATGCCCGGGCGTTTACGCACCGCTTCAAGGCCTTTGAGAACCTTGATCGATTCTGCACCGTACTCCTGCACGACTTCGGCAGTATTCGGGGCTTCTGTTTCGTTGGTCATAGCGTCAACAACCTCGGCATTCACGGAGTGGTTTCTAGGGTCAGTGTGGCATCTTCCACGCGGAAAAATTGCGCACGACCGTCCAAACCTTCAAACAGCGCCCGGTCCGTACCTGTCATCCAGGCTTGGACGCCAAGCGCCACGATTTCATCAAACAGGTGTTTGCGGCGTTCTGCATCCAGATGCGCAACCACCTCGTCAAGTAACAGCAGCGGACCAGCCCCGCGTGCTTTTGTCTGCAGGCGGGTATTGGCCATGATGATCGCCAACAACAACGCTTTTTGTTCCCCGGTGGAACATTGATCTGCCGACTGGCCCTTTGCATCGTGCCACACCAAAAGATCACTGCGTTGCGGGCCAACAATCGCCCCGCCATAGGCTCCATCACGTGACCGTCCGTCGCGCAATGCCGCCCGCATTTTATCTTCGACCTCAACCGCCGGAAGATTTTCCAGCCAGTTTTCAAGGTCCCCCGCCAGCGCCATGCGCGCCGCAGGAAACGGTCCGACCGCCATGGTCCCCGCCCGGCTTAAACGCGCCAGAAGGTCGGCTCTGGCGACGGCAACGGCGATCCCGTGGCGCACCATCGAGTCTTCGATCGAGGCCAGCCATTTATCATCGCCCTTGCCTTCCTTAAGCAGTTTTGCGCGACTGCGCAGGCTATGCTCGTAGGCGGCAACCCGGCTGCTATGTTCCGGATCAAGACCATAGACCAGCCGATCCAGAAACCGCCGCCGCGCAGATGGCCCATCCAAGAACAGGCGATCCATTTGCGGCGTTAACCACACAGCGGCACAGACCCGACCCAAGGATGCCTGACCGCGTTTTGTTTCACCGTCAATGCGGACCGCCCGACGTTCGCGCCCCTGTGCAAGGGCTGCCGGATCAAGGCCACTTCCGACCTGAAAGGCACCATCTGGCGTTTCCAGATCGGCCGAGACGGCCCAAGCGCGGGTTTCACCATCCGGATTTGCGGGAAAGTTCCGCGCAATTTCACCCAGTTTGGCGCGGCGTAAACCGCCGCCTGGCGACAACAGCGACACCGCCTCAAGCAAGTTGGTCTTGCCCGCCCCATTTGGTCCCGTCAACACAACCGGTGTGCTGTTTAACGACAGCCGCAAGCTTTCGTAACAGCGAAATTCACTCAGCTGAATGCGGGAAACTGCGAGACGGTTTGTCATCGACGCACCGTCTCTTGGCATGAGGTTATTGGCAAGAACAGCCACTGTGTTATGCGCTTACCGTCAAACACGCATCGGCATAAGAACATACAATGCCGAAAGGTCATCGGTATCGCGAAGGATGGTCGGCGACGATCCGTCCGACATCAGAAGGTTGAGCGTATCGCCCTTGACCTGTTTTGCGATGTCGAGCAAATAGCGCGAGTTAAAGCCGATTTCGATATCCTCGGCGTCATAATTGATTTCAAGTTCCTCGGACGCAGTCCCATGTTCCGGGCTTGATGCCGAAAGCGTCAGGGTCGTGCCCGACAGGACAACTTTGACCGCGCGTGATTTTTCAATCGAGATCGCCGAAACACGGTCTACCGCATCGGCAAAGCCCTTGCATTCGATATCAAGCGTTTTGTCATTTCCCGATGGAATGACGCGCTCGTAATCGGGGAAGGTCCCATCGATCAGTTTGGAGGTCAAAATCGCCTTACCAAAGCCAAAACGGATTTTGGTATCAGACATGGCGATATCAACCGCCTCGCCGGTTTCATCAATTAATTTGCGCAACTCGCCAATGGTTTTGCGCGGAACGATGACACCGGGCATGTTTTCCGCCCCATCAGGAAGCGGTGCCTCGACACGCGCCAGACGGTGACCATCGGTCGCAACCGCACGCAGGATTTTGGTGCCTTCGGCATCGGTGGCGTGGAAATAAATCCCGTTGAGGTAATAGCGGGTTTCTTCGGTCGAGATCGCAAATTCGGCACGATCAATCAGGCCGCGCAGTTCCGCAGCAGCCAGACCAAAGCTGACCGGCAGATCGCCGCCCGACATGACCGGGAAGTCATCAACCGGCAGCACGGCGAGATTAAACTTCGACCGACCGGCCGACAGGGTCAAACGACCTGCACCCGGCTCAAGCGAGATTTGCACTTGCGAGCCTTCCGGCAGCTTGCGGACGATTTCATACAGGGTATGTGCGGGCGTGGTCGTCGCGCCAGCTTCGGCAACTTCCGCGGTCGTTGTTTCAACGACCTCAAGGTCCATATCCGTGGCGGTCAGGGAAAGCTGGTCGTTCTCTGCCCGCAGCAAAATATTGGACAGAATCGGAATGGTGTTGCGGCGTTCGACCACACTTTGAACATGGGTCAGCGATTTCAACAGAGCCGCGCGTTCGATGGTCAGCTTCATGCCCGTCCTATCCGTCTGTCAGTATTGGTTTAACAACTTGATTTTTAATAGGTTTTCTCACCTGACCCCCACCCTTACGGGTGAGGAAGAGGCATTATAACATGCATGTCGGGAAATCGAAGGATTTTTACGGCCTAAACCCAAGCAAATAAAAGGAGTCGACACCCCAAAAAACACCCAAAACGCGCAAACCAGCGCATACCGTGCGACTCCCGGTTTTCCGCATATAATTCAGGCCGGAAAACCCACTGAATTCATTGCATAAAACCCAACAAAAAGGCCGCCTGTTTTTGGCGGCCTTGATGAAAAATATCAATCAGCGATCACCCTTCGAGCATCCGCCGCAAAAGATCGATGTCTTCTGACAATGACGGATCAGTGGTGTGCAGTTCTTCGATCTTGCGCACCGCATGCATGACGGTCGTGTGATCGCGCCCGCCAAACTTGCGTCCGATTTCGGGCAGTGAATGGGTTGTCAGTTGCTTAGACAGATACATTGCCACCTGACGTGGACGTGCAACCGCACGGGCACGGCGGGCCGAATGCATGTCCGATACCTTGATGTTGAACTGTTCGGCGACGCGCTTCTGGATTTCCTCGATGGAAACCCGGCGCTCGGACGCGCGCAGGACGTCATGCAGAATATCCTGAACCATCTCAAGGCTGATCTCACGACCGACAAGCTGGGAATGGGCAATCACGCGGTTAAGTGCGCCTTCAAGCTCACGGACGTTGGCCGTAATTTTATGGGCCAGAAATTCCATGACGCGCTGGGGCAGTTCAACCGCCTGACGTTCCGCCTTGGATTCGAGAATGCCCAGACGCAGCTCATAAGTGGTGGCATGGATATCGGCCACAAGGCCCGATCCAAGACGCGAGCGCAGGCGCTCTTCGATATCTTCAAGATCAGATGGTGACTTGTCGGCAGACACAATGATCTGACGCCCTTGATCAACCAGCGCATTGAAGGTGTGGAAGAATTCCTCCTGGGTCGAATCCTTGCCCGAGATGAACTGAACGTCATCGACCATCAGAACATCGACCGAGCGGAACTGGTCTTTGAAATCGACGGTATTTTTGTCCCGCAACGCGCGGATAAAGCGATACATGAACTTTTCGGCCGACAGGTAGATCACCGTGCGGTGCGGCTGTGTCCGGCGGATATGCCAGGCAATCGCATGCATCAGGTGGGTTTTACCAAGACCAACCCCGCCATACAGGAACAGCGGATTGAACGGTACAGACTCGGCCTCGGCCAAGCGGCGCGCCGCGGCGTAGGCAAACTCATTTGGCTTGCCGATGACGAAATTATCAAAGGTGTAGCGCGGATCAAGGGCTGCTGAAATGCCATCATCTGACATGCTGGCAATTGCCGTGCGGCCATTTGACTTTTGCGAATGGGCGGGCTGCTGCGCGGTATTGGCCGCACTGCTGGCCCGGGAATTTTGCGAGTCGCGATAAGACGTATTTTGTGCGGGACGGGTTTCGGCCGCATCAGATGTACGACGCGCGCCCGCAGCCCCGGCATTAGCACCCGAGACGATGTTGATTTCGATGAAATGAACATTGGGGTCTTCGGCGTGCCAGAAGGCCTGAATACGGTCCAGATAGTGCTGTGTCACCCAATCACGCATGGCACGGGTCGGCGCACCCAACCGGGCCACACCGGCTTCAACACCGATCAGGGCAACAGGCTCAAGCCAATAACGATACGCCGTTGCGCCAAATTCGGCGCGCAGCTTTTCACGAATGACTTGCCATGTTGCTACCGTATGATCGTCTGGTGCTGCCTGCTGCTCGCCCGACATCCCCCCACTGGTCTGTCCGAGAGCTGATTGCGTTCCCCTTGCGGCGTGCTGCACTGTTAGAACCTTTCCCCGCTATCCCAATTTCAACACCAACAAGACTGCAAAAGACAAAACAGTACTGCACCGCGTTCATCACGTTTGTGATCAACACGCTGGTCTTCCGCACTATCCTGGAAGCGTACTCGCGCCTTTTGTTTTTTGGTTCTTCGTCACGGACCACTTTGCGCGGCCTGCGAAGTCGCAACACTGTACTGATGCGACCCACATCAGGCAAGGCGATCTTTAACAGAACGTTAAAAGGATTTCGGGACCAAAACGGTCCTTGATTCCTGCGGTTTTTTGCGCAAGCGGAATCATGGAACAAAAGGTGATTCACCGAAATCCGGGCAGCGAAAAGGCCGCACCAGAGGTGCGGCCTTCGACTCGCCATCCCGTAAGGGATAAATTAAAGCGCTTTAATGCGTGCAGTCAGACGCGAAACCTTGCGAGCAGCGGTGTTCTTATGCAGAACGCCAAGCTGTGCGCCACGCGCCATTTCCGGCTCAGCGATTTGCATCGCAGCCAGAGCAGCATCTTTGTCGCCAACGTTCAGCGCAGCTTCGACCTTCTTAACGTAGGTACGAATACGGCCGATACGTGCACCGTTAACGATTGCACGGGCGGCGTTGCGGCGAATGCGCTTCTTGGCCGATTTATGGTGAGCCATTGCGAACCTGTCTCTTCAAACAAATGTTACGTAATTCGGAGCGCGGCTTATAGCGCCGGGCGCCCCCCTCGTCAACCCCCGATACCGCCCTAGTGCCTCATTTTCTGCGGCTTAGGAGTCTTTGGGGCTGCAATACAGATATGCAGCCGTGGAATCAGGGGTCAACTTATAACGATCCCGGCACAATCAACGGTGCTTGAAATCAGCTTTTCTCTTTTCCACAAAGGCTTTCATGCCTTCTGCGCGATCTTCAAGCGCGAAGGTGGAATGGAACTCACGCCGTTCGAACATCAGGCCTTCGGTCAGGGTCATTTCATAGGCTTTGTTGACCGATTCCTTGACCTTCATCGATACCGGCCCTGAGAAGGAGGCGATTTTTTCGGCCAGTTGCATGGCTTCATCCATCAGCGAGTCGGCCGGAACGATTCGCGCCACCAATCCGGCACGCTCGGCTTCCTCGGCATCCATCATCCGCCCGGTCAGGCACATTTCCATGGCCTTTGCCTTGCCAACCGCCCGTGTCAGACGCTGGGTTCCACCTGCACCGGGAATGGTACCAATGGTGATTTCCGGCTGACCGAACTTTGCGGTATCGGCCGCCAGCATGATGTCGCACATCATGGCCATTTCGCAGCCACCGCCCAGTGCGAATCCGGCGACCGCCGCAATGGTCGGCTTGCGACAGCTTGCGACACGGGTCCAGCCTTTGGTGATGAAGTCGTTTTTATAGACATCCATATAGTCGTAATCAGCCATTTCCTTAATGTCGGCCCCGGCGGCAAAAGCCCGGTCCGATCCGGTAATGACGATGGCACGGATGTTGTCATCGGATTCGAAATCATCAAGTGCAGCGCCGATATCATCGATCAAGGCCGCGCACAGCGCATTCAGCGCCTTGGGACGGTTGAGGGTGATCAGCCCGACATTGCCCTTTTTCTCCGCGATGATGTTTTCGTATGTCATGCCTTAAGATCCTTTTGTCGCAATCAAGGCCCGCATTTTTCGGGGCCGATTCGCTTGAAACCATATTTTGATACTGTTTTACCGATTTTAACGGCAGACCGCAACCGGACGTCTGTGTGGATGGGCACATTTCAGGTGAACCAGTAAAGAAACCAGCACACCCATCCGATATATTTGGGCGGGGTACGCAAGAGGGAGAACGATGTGCCCTCTGACAGGATGTTATCGCTGACAGGTCGGGCAGAAGAATGTTGAACGCCCGGCCTGCACCATGCGTTCGATGGTGCTGTCACATTCCGGCGCGTTGCAACCATCGCCTTCGCGGCCATAAACCCGGAAATTATGCTGAAAATAACCAAGCTCGCCGTTGGCCTGACGATGATCTTTCAGGCTTGAGCCGCCCGCAAGAATAGCATCTTCAAGCACAAGTCTGATTTCACGGTACAGACGGTCGATTTCCGCAGGCTTGAGGTCCTTTGCCAAACGGTTCGGCGCAATGCCCGACCGGAACAAGGCTTCGCAGACATATATATTGCCGAGCCCCGCCACCAGCTTCTGATCCAGCAACACGGTTTTGATCGGGCTGGCGCGTTTGGCGATCCCGGCCGCCAAGACCGCCGAGTTAAACGCATTACCAAGCGGTTCAGGCCCAATGCCCGCCAGCATTTTATGACTGGTGACTTCATCTGCGGCAATCAGGGTAATCACCCCAAAGCGCCTTGGATCGGTAAAGCGTACGACCGCACCACCGCGCATAACGAAATCAACATGATCGTGTTTTTCAGGTGCAGGCACTGCAACAGTCCGATCATCATGGATCGTCATGCGTCCGGACATGCCCAGATGGATCAGCAAAACCTGCCCGTCATCAAGATAGCCCAGAATATATTTCGCCCGACGGGTCAGCTGATCCACCTTGCGCCCGGCCATCCGGCCGACGAAGTTTTCCGGGAAAGGAAACCGCAGATTGGGCCGGCGTTGCACCACATGGTCAATAACATGGCCTTCCATCACGGGGGTCAGGCCACGGGTAACTGTTTCGACCTCTGGCAATTCGGGCATCTGCGTCCTCAATCTTTAACAAAGCGGATACCATATCTAGATGCCGGTCCAATGATTGGCAAGCTGCGTCAGCGTGTGGTTTTGCAACATCAAGACCCTCACACCAGAACGCGCGTCATTCTTACAATAGACGCCGGTGCCAAAGCTCTTATGATGGCGCGGATTATTCACACTGACTTTAACATAATGTCCGTCAGGCTCTCCTGACCGCCGCCCCACAATATGGAATTTCAAACGATGGAATTTGGTTTCGACCTTCTCTTAATCATGTTTGCCGTCGCAGCCCTTGCCGGATTTGTCGATTCGATTGCCGGTGGTGGCGGGTTGATTACCATCCCGGCCCTGCTTTGGGCGGGGATATCGCCCGCACAGGCGCTTGCGACCAACAAACTGCAAGGAAGCTTTGGCAGTTTTTCCGCATCGTTTAGCTTCATTCGCAAAGGCCATGTTGATCCGCGTGATATGGTGCTGGCGATTGCACTGACCTTTGCCGGATCGGCTCTGGGCACTGTTCTGGTTCAGATGCTTGATCCCGGCATTCTGATGACGATCCTGCCGGGTCTCTTGATCCTGATTGCGCTTTATTTCCTGTTCTCCCCACGTGTCGGGGACATAGATGCGCACCAAATGATCAGCAAAGGTGCCTTTGCCTTTACGGCCGGATTTGGCATCGGATTTTACGACGGGTTCTTTGGGCCTGGTACGGGGTCGTTCTTTTCCATCGCCTTTGTCGCGTTGCTTGGTTTCAACATGACCAAGGCCACCGCGCATACCAAGGTTCTGAACTTCACATCGAACTTTGCGTCCCTTGTCATGTTCATCGCCGGGGGTGAAGTCGTCTGGGTCATTGGTCTGGTGATGGCAGTTGGTGCGTTGATTGGTGCACAGGTCGGATCGCACATGGTGATGAAGGTCGGCGCGCGCCTTGTGCGTCCGCTGCTTGTTGTCACCTCCATCGCGATTTCGATCAAACTGATCATTGATCAGTATGGCCCAACACTTAGCCAAACATGGGATCAGGTGTATCAGTGGATCGGATGATCCTTGGCACTGCCCCAATGAAAAACCCGTCAACCAACAGGCTGACGGGTTTTGTTTTGAGGAGTTTCGGTATCAGGCGCTTGCACCGCTTTCGACAAAGACTTCGTCGCGACGGTCAAGCAGATGGCTCCAGATGGCAAACATCAAGGCCAGCACAGCAATCACCGCACCAAGCCATGGGAGATGTTGATAGGAAACCCCATGCGTGATCGCCAATCCACCAAACCAAGCCCCACCAGCATTGCCCAGATTAAAAGCACCCTGATTAAGGGTGGAGGCCAAATTAGGCGCATCGGAGGCTTCGCTTACCACGCGCATCTGAAGTGGGGAGACCAGCGCAAAGGCAACAATACCCCACACCATCACCGTGATAACAGCCGGAACGAAGGAGGTCAGGGTTTCGCTAAAGACAGCCAGAACGCCAATCAGCATGACAAAGGCAATGATAATGGCCGGCATCAGACGCCAGTCACCCAAACGCCCCCCGACATAGTTGCCCACTGTCAGCCCCACCCCGAACAACAACAGGACGTAAGTCACTTGACGCGGAGCAAGGCCGGTAACTTCGTTTAACATCGGGGTGATATAGGTAAAGACACTGAACAAACTGGCAGCCGACAAAACACTGATCAGCATGGCAAACAGGACCTGCGGCTTACCAAGCGATTTTGCCTCGGCCAAAAGGCTGCCGGTTGAGGCGGCAATTTTGCGCGGCAGGGCAAAATAAAGCGCAATGGCGGCAAACACGCCGATGCCAACAACCGCCCAGAAAGTCGACCGCCAGCCAAGTTCCTGACCCAGTGCGGTTCCAAACGGAACACCCAGCACGTTGGCAAGGGTTAAACCCGAAAACATCAGGGCAATGGCCTGTACGCGCTTTTGCGGTGATACAAGGTTTGATGCGACAACCGCGCCAAGCCCAAAGAAGGCCCCGTGGCAAAAGGCAGTGATCACGCGGGCAACCATCAGCAACCAGTAATCTGGCGCAATCGCACACAGCAAATTGCCAACGATAAAAATCCCGATCAGCAGCAACAGCGCCCGGCGCCTGTCCATGCGTGCCGTTGCAATCGCCAGAAACGGCGCACCAAATGTCACACCCAGCGCATAGCCCGTCACCAGCAACCCGGCATCTGGAATGCTAACAGCAAGATCACGTGCGACGTCGGGTAGAAGTCCCATGATGACAAATTCGGTGGTCCCGATGCCAAAAGATGCAAGCGCAAGCGCAAGAATCGGGAAGTTCCCGAGCAAACCCCAACGGGCAGAAGCAGCAGCCATGTCTGAATATCCAGTGAAACGTGATGGCCTGGAGCGCTCATCGCGTTTTGTGCAAGTGCGAGATAGCCATCTTGCACGGTTTCTTGAAACGATTCAATTGTCTCTAATTACGCCCAATGTGACCATCGCGAAAATCGCATGGCGCTATGCAGCATAATCAGCAGGTCGTATGGGGGGGAGTGTTGGGAGTGGCGGCAATGGGTTAGTTGCTTAATGGGCGATTGGTCCACCAGATCATCTGCTCATTTAAAAGGCCCGAATTGACATCGGGCCTTCTGCATTTGAGATTTGAGAGGTCTCAGGATACCTCGGCAACAATCCGACGTGCGGTATCAACCGGATCATCGGCCTTGGTGATCGGGCGGCCAATCACCAGCACGTCACTGCCCATGGCAACCGCATCGGCCGGGGTGACAACGCGCTTCTGATCGTTACTTGCGGCCCACGCCGGACGAATACCCGGTGTAATCAATTTAAAGTCGGGGCCACAGGCCGCACGTACAGAAGTGATTTCACGCGCCGAACAGACAACCCCGTCCAGCCCGGCTTTTTGAGTAAGTTCGGCCAGTTTGACGACACGCTCGTCAATCGGCCCTTTGAGCCCGACATCGTCAAGATCGTGCTGATCCATGCTGGTCAGGATTGTCACAGCAATCACCCATGGCGCGTCCACACCGGCCTTCGCCGCTGTTTCACGCGCGGCTTCGCCAGCACGTTTCATCATCTCAATCCCGCCTGCGGCATGGACATTGACAATTTTAAGCCCCATCGGCGTTACCGCCCGAATGGCACCCGCCACCGTATTGGGGATGTCATGATATTTCACATCCAAAAAGATCGGCATGCCCACTTTGGCAACAGCCTGCACACCCTGTGGCCCGTGAGCGGCAAAGAATTCCTTGCCGAGCTTTGCCCCGCCAATCACGCCCGAAAGCTTTGAGGCCAGATCAATCGCATGATCAAGATCGGTTGTATCAATCGCGCAAAAGATACGGTCTTTGGGGGAAATGCTCTGGGCCATGCTGGGTGTCCTCCTGCGGGGTGTGATGCGGGCGTTGGCCCACAATCATCAAACGGGACCAGACATGACTTAGCCGATTTAGCTCAAAAGGCCAATGTCAAATAGGACAACAGGGATGCATGGGGCTATGCCATGTGGCGCGGTCAATATAAAAAAAGGGCCCCTGATGGAGCCCTTTGACTTTAGGATCTGAGACGATCTTAGCTGTGGCCAAGCGCCTTGTGGTCCGATTTTGGGTGATCGGCCTTTGGCGTTTCATCCTCGGCCTTGACCCGTTTAAGTTCGCTGTCCATGCGACGTACGGCACGACGATGTTTGCCATGCACAAGCCATTCATACGCCAGACCAATGCCCAGCCCGATCAACAAGGAAATCATGATCGGCAAGAACAGCGGCAATTCAAGCTCAAAGGGCAGTGGCCAAAGGGACAATGTCACAGCAGCCCGGTTCGATACGGCGAAAACCGCAATCAGAACCGCAATCGGGATGGCAATAATCCAGTAGAGGACGCGCATTACTTAAGCTCCTTGTGCCGGTCGATGTGCGTCATCTGCGTTTGAGTGCGCACATTCAAGACCAGCTGCAGGTCACGTTTGACAGTCAGACCGGTAGTATGGGGCAAGAACCAGACAAAAGCCATGCCCCCAACGGCACAGGTATCCCTGTGCTATGGTTGGGCAAGCCCATGACCAAAGTCACGTTCGTCGGTCACATGGAAAATCAGTTCAAACGTTCGCGAAGCTGTTTACCCGTTTTGAAATAGGGCACTTTTTTCTCGCCAACCGGGACTGCGTCGCCGGTGCGCGGATTGCGCCCAACGCGTGCGTCGCGATGCTTGACGGAAAAGGCACCAAAACCGCGAAGCTCGACCCGGTCTCCGCGCGCAAGTGCGTCGGTGATTTCGTCAAAGATCGTCGCAACAATCCGTTCGACATCTCGCTGATACAGATGCGGGTTCATTTCAGCAAGGCGGGCAATCAGTTCTGATTTCGTCATTTCCAGGCCCCATCCTGTTCGTTCTAACAGTCTCACTCAACCACGGATTAAATCATACTATCAGGAAACTCTTATTGAGGTTGCCAGACCGTCAGCAAACCGTCAAGTTTAAGCCCCTCAGATGACAGCACTTTTCCGAGACTTCCCTCAAGAACCGTGGTCATCAGATCGTCGTCCGGGTACTCAATTTCAAGCGGCACAATTTCCGCTTCGTTCGTGATACCAGCTTTATCTTCAAGCCAGCGCACAGCTTCACGACGGCCACCGATTTCATCAATCAGTCCATTGGCAAGCGCTTGTTGTCCGGTATAGACACGCCCGTCAGCCAAGGACTTTACGGTATCCATCGGCAGATCACGTCGTTCGGCCACCATCCCGACAAACACGTCAAACATGTCGGAAATCAGGCTCTGCATCGCCGTTCGTGCGGCATCGTCTGTTGGCTCAAACGGATTGGGCACAGCTTTGAGCGGACCACTTTTGACCGTCAGTGGCTCCACACCAAGCTTTTCCAGCGTTCCTGTAAAATTCATCGATTGGAAAATCACCCCAATAGAGCCCGTTACTGTTCCGCGACGTGCAACAATATGATCTGCGGCAATCGCCGCCATGTAACCGCCTGATGCGGCAACCGTCCCCATCTCGGCAACGATGGGACGGGTTTCCCCGATACGGCGTAGCGCCTCAAAAAGTGTTTCACCCCCGACCATCGTTCCGCCGGGGCTGTTGATATGGACAATCACCCCGACAACGTCCGAGTCTTCTTCAACAGCGGCCAGCGCATCCAGAAGATACGGGTCTTCGGTAATCACACCTTCGATCGTGACCTCAACAATCCGGGGTCCAAGCGTGCCAAACACGCCCTTGTTCAGACCGGTTCCAGCCAGACCAATCAGGATTACGGCCAGCACCGCAATCGCGGCAACAACGCGCCAGCGAAACACCGATTTTTTCAGTCGACGTCGATCAAGAAGGATATCGGCATCGAGTGCCATGGACGGTGCCCCAGTTCTAATTGTTCAATCAATCACTTACGGGGCGTGCCCCGCAAAACCTGTCTTTTCAAATGGTTTTTCTCGGCACAGAAGGCAAGAACAAAAAGCGTTTAAAATCAAAAATTTCGCGAAATTATACCTTTGCCTGCCCATTCACCCGAAATGAACGGCAAAATTGAAGGCCATATACAGTTTTCAGTGGCGTTTTGGCATGCATGCCAGTGCGTTTGCCCGCAGACAGAAACAGTGATGACGGGTTGAACCCGCAGGATGAGGGAGGGAGAGAATCTGGCTGAGTGCTTAAAGCACAGAGTTGCGCGAAAGCCCGTGGATTAAATTCTAAACATCAAGGATCGGGAAAAAGTACCAAAAGCACAAAAGAAAACGGGCCGCGCAATGCGCGACCCGTCTTTTCGATCCACACAATGTGCAGATCGTATTTCGTCGGAAGCTGGCTTATTCGCCGGTTTCCTGTTTCTTGCGCAGAGCTTCGCCGAGAATGTCGCCGAGCGATGCACCGCTGTCTGCCGAACCGTAATCCGCCATTGCTTTTTTCTCGTCAGCGACTTCAAGAGCCTTGACCGAGAGGCTGACTTTGCGGGTTTTGGCATCGATCGCGGTAACACGTGCGTCGATTTTTTCACCAACTGCAAAGCGTTCCGGACGCTGTTCTGAACGCTCACGCGCCAGTTCAACTTTACGGATGAAGCCTTTCAGCTCGGTGTCGCCAACAGACACCTCGATGCCACCGTCGTTAACTTCGGTGATCTCACAGGTGACAGCTTCGCCACGTTTAATGCCGGTGACAGCTTCTTTGAACGGATCGCCCGAAAGCTGTTTGATGCCGAGCGAGATACGCTCTTTCTCAACGTCAACGTCAAGAACCTTGGCTTTGACGACGTCACCTTTTTTGTATTCTTTGATGACTTCTTCACCAGCGCGGTCCCATGACAGGTCCGAGAGGTGAGCCATACCGTCGATACCGCCGAGCAGGCCAATGAACAGACCGAATTCGGTGATGTTCTTGACTTCGCCTTCGATCTCAGACTCGACCGGATGGGCTGCAACGAAGGCATCCCAAGGATTCGAGGTGCACTGCTTGAGACCAAGCGAGATACGACGTTTCTGTGCATCAACGTCGAGCACCATGACTTCGACTTCCTGCGAGGTCGAAACAATTTTGCCCGGGTGGATGTTTTTCTTGGTCCAGGACATTTCGGAAACGTGGACCAGACCTTCGACACCAGCTTCGAGTTCGACGAATGCGCCGTAATCGGTGATGTTGGTAACACGGCCTTCGAATTTCGAACCGACCGGGTATTTGGCTTCGACACCTTCCCACGGATCAGCTTCAAGCTGCTTCATGCCAAGCGAGATACGCTGGGTTTCGCTGTTGAAGCGGATAACCTGGACTTTAACAGTCTGGCCGATCTGAAGGGCTTCTGACGGATGGTTGATACGTTTCCAAGCAATGTCGGTAACGTGCAGCAGGCCATCAACGCCACCAAGATCGACGAATGCGCCGTAATCGGTGATGTTTTTGACAACGCCGTCAAGAACCTGACCTTCCTGGAGGTTCTGGATCAACTCAGCACGCTGTTCAGCACGGGTCTCTTCGAGAACTGCACGACGCGATACCACGATGTTCCCGCGCGAACGATCCATTTTCAAGATCTGGAACGGCTGCGGGTTGTTCATCAGCGGGGTAACGTCACGTACCGGACGGATGTCAACCTGGCTGCCCGGCAAGAATGCCACAGCGCCCGACAGGTCAACGGTAAAGCCGCCTTTAACGCGACCAAAGATGGTGCCGTCAACGCGTTTACCTTCGGCGAACTGTTTTTCAAGCTCGACCCAGGATTCTTCGCGACGCGCTTTTTCACGCGACAGAACGATCAGGCCATCTTTGTTTTCGTAACGGTCAACATAGACATCGACGGTATCGCCAATGTTTACTTCGCCGGTACCAAATTCTTTAAGCGGAACGCGACCTTCGGATTTGAGGCCAACGTCAACGATTGCGTCATCGTCAGTTTTCTTGACGACCGAACCGGTCATCACGCGACCGACAAAACCTTCGTCTTCAGAACCAAGGGTTTCGGCCAACAGGGCGGCAAAATCTTCGCCAGTTGAGAATTGTGCTTCTTCAGCGGTGGTCATAAACCAGACTTCCTTTCGAGTATCGTCACTATATTCTGGCCAACCGGTTGTATCCGGTGGTCTTTGCCGCAACATCGCGGCGATCGTGTCAGTCAACGTCCAAACCCGGACAGATATAAAAGGCGAACCTTCCATACACGAAAAGGTGAACGCACAAGTCGTTCACCTTAGGGACAGGTCATATGACCGGCACCTCGGGATCGTTCATCGCCTGACGGTTAAAACGCCCTTTGATCAGTCATCCGCACTCATATGAGTATGGATATGTGCCATAACGGCGTCATACACTGCGTTGGCATTCAGACGGTCCGTATCAATGTGGATTGCGTCTTCTGCCATCTTGAGCGGTGCGACATCGCGGGCACTGTCTCGGGCATCCCGTTCTTCAAGCTCTTTAAGAACGCGCTCGTATATAGCAGCGGGATTTTTTTCCTGCAACTGTTTGAACCGACGGTTTGCACGTTCTTCGACCGAAGCGGTTAGATAAAACTTGATTGGGGCCTCGGGACAAACAACCGTTCCAATATCGCGACCATCCAGAACAGCCCCGCGTTTGCCGTCCGGCGGGGTAGTGGCAAGACGGCGCTGAAAATCAAGAAGTGCCGCGCGAACCATTGGAATTGCTGCAACTTTTGAGGCAGCGGTCCCGACCTTTTCGCTCCGCAACGCATCGCCGGATAAATCATCCGCATTGAGGTTTTCGGCCACTTTAACCGCAACCGCCTCATCCGCAGGGTCGGCTTTTTGGGCCAAAACTTTTGCGCCGGTTGCGCGATATAAAAGTCCGGTATCAAGGTAAGCATAGTTCATTGCGTCCGCGACTCGACGCGCCAAAGTCCCCTTGCCGGATGCTGCCGGCCCATCAATGGCGATGATCATTTGCTTCGCTCCCTGTGTGTACCTGATTATATAGTTGCTCTCTATATTGGGTCAGATTGATCAGGAATGCAGCGCAAATTTTGCGCCCATGTCACCCATCAGCTTTTCAAAGCTTGGGAAACTTGTGGCAATTGGGTTCGCATCATCCACCGCAACCGGTTTTTCAGCCCCAAGACCAAGCACCAGGAACGACATTGCGATCCGGTGATCAAGATGGGTTTCAACCATGCCACCGCCCGGAACTGCCCCGCCCGTCACAATCAAATCATCGCCTTCGATCCGGTGAATAACGCCGTTGGCCTCAAGCCCCGCCGCAACAGCCGCCAGACGATCCGATTCTTTCACGCGCAGTTCTTCAAGATCGCACATGCGGGTTTCACCCTCCGCATAGGCCGCGGCAACAGCAAGGACCGGATATTCATCAATCATCGACGGTGCGCGATCTGCCGGAACAACAATCCCCTGCAGACGATTTTTACCGGTCACGACAAGATCACCGATGGTTTCACCGGCTTCTTCGCGTTCGTTGGTGATCGTGATGTCGCCGCCCATTTCAATCAGGGTGGTGATCAAACCGGTGCGCAGCGGGTTCAAGCATACATCGCGAATGGTCACGTTTGAGTCCCGATGGATCAGGGCCGCTACCAGCGGGAATGCTGCCGAGCTGGGATCGGTCGGAACAACAATATCGGCAGCCTTCATTTCAGCAGGCCCCGTCAGGCTGACGGTGCGCCCGCCATCGTCATTGACCTTCACATCCACATCGACCCCGAAATGACGCAACATGCGTTCGGTATGATCACGCGATGGTTTTGGTTCAATCACGGTGGTTCTGCCGGTGGTATTGAGCCCCGCCAGCATCACGGCCGATTTCACCTGGGCGGATGCCATTGGCAATGTGTAGGTGATCGGCTTTGCCTCATCAGTCCCAATGACGGCCATTGGCGGGCGGCCGCGATCACGGGTAATGAATTTCGCACCAAATTCGGCCAGCGGATCGGCCACACGGCCCATCGGGCGTTTGCACAACGACGCGTCGCCGGTGAAAAAGGTCGTGATCGGATGGGTCGCAACAATGCCCGCCATCAAACGAATGCCAGTCCCGGCATTGCCCATGTCAATCACACTATCGGGTTCGCGAAGTGCACCAACACCAACCCCGGTCACATGCCATGTGCCATCATCATCGCGGGTGACGGTCGCACCCAGTTTGCGCATGGCGTCCGCCGTTGCCAGAACGTCTTCACCTTCGAGCAGCCCGGTGACCTTGGTCGTGCCAATCGCAAGACCGCCAAACATCAAGGACCGGTGGGAAATCGATTTGTCACCCGGAACCCGGATATCGCCTGAAATCGGACCTGTTTTGGCCGATGAAAGCGGGCGTTTGGTCTGCGAAGAACTCATGGAGCCATACCTGTCAGTAACGATTTGATCATCATTTGTGGGCCAACTTGAAAAAGCATCGCGCTGCAGCCTTGGTTTTAGCGCTCACGAGCCATTCAATCACCGGAGCAAAGCTCTAGCACAGGCAATTGTAACGCACCAGTATCGAACCCAAATTTTGACAGGTGAATTACACCATTTATGAAGCAGAATTCCATCATCGTCACAGTGAATGGGAAATAGCGTAATTTCCTTTTGACAAGGCGGCAACAAGATGGCAATTGGGCTTCTTAGACATGATGATACGCGCAGCTTCGCAGCACCTTGCGCTTAACAGCCATACTCTTCGAAGATCACGGTAATTAAGAGGATTTGCCGTAATGTCAGCACGCGGTAAGAAACGTCACTGCCTCGCCTGCGGTACCAAATATTACGATTTGAATCGTACCCCGGTCATCTGCCCCAAATGTGCTACGCCAGATGGCGTGACAAAGGTCAAGAAAGCCGCGGTTGCCAAACCGGCACCTGAAGAAGACGAAGATGTCGATGACGTCAACGATCTTGATGACAATGATGATGTGGATGTCGACGACGACATTCTCGAAGATGCATCTGATCTTGGTGAAGATGACGATGATCTCGGAGAAGTCTACGAGCACGTCGAATCAAACGATGATGATCGCTAAGATTTTTTGAAAATAGGTCTTGCCAAGATTTGGTGAACCTTCTAAATATGCGCCGCGCCGCAGCCCAAACCTTGGTTTTGTTGCGACGCGGACAAAGTGGGGCCGTAGCTCAGTTGGGAGAGCGCTACAATGGCATTGTAGAGGTCGTCAGTTCGATCCTGATCGGCTCCACCATTCAAAACCCGTTGCCTTTGGCGACGGGTTTTGTCGTTTCGGGGCTTATTTGACTGGCATCTGTTCCCCCACCCCATGGAAGAAATGCCGATGATGCACTAGCATGCATAACCAGCACATCAGTGGGGCAGTTCACCCCATCACGATAATCAAACAGGGAGAACACGATGAGCATGGTTTGGACCGTTTACTTGTCAGGCGAAATCCATAGCGACTGGCGCGAGCGTATCGAGACGGGTGTTAAGGCACTGGATCTTCCCGTGGAACTGGTTGCTCCGATCACGGTGCATGAAGATTCAGATGATTGCGGTGTCGCCATTTTTGGCCCTGAGGACAATAAGTTCTGGCATGACCGTAAAGGCGCGCAACTCAACGCCATGCGCACCAAGAGCTTGCTAGCCGGTGCTGACATCGCAATCATCCGCTTTGGCGAGAAATACAAGCAATGGAATGCTGCCTTTGATGCGGGCCAGGCGGCGGCCCTGGGCATCCCGTATATTACGCTGCATCCGACAGAGCATGATCACGCCCTTAAAGAAGTTGACGCTGCCGCCAATGGTGTTGCGCGCGAGCCTGAGCAAGTGATTGATGCACTGGCCTATATCATTCGTGGTGACATGCCAAAGTCATAGATCAGACCCCGAGTAATTCTTTCTATGACTTTGCTTCGGCGAACGCTCGAATGCGCCGCGTGGCTTCGCGAAGGTCCTCATCAGGTACGGTAAGGGCCACGCGGATCAGGTTTTTGGCGTTTTCACCAAAAGACGCACCGGGCATGACGGCGACTTTCTGCTCATCCAGCAGGCCCCATGCGAATGCTTCACCGTCAAGCCCGGTCGCACCGACATCAATCATGGCAAACATGCCACCCGATACCTTACCGGGTTTGAGGTGCGGGCAACCGGAAAGCTCGGTTTCGATCAGATCGACGCGGGACGCATAACTTTTGCGCATCCGCGCGGCAGTATCGAAATTGCCACGTAGCGCCACCTCGGTCATATCGGCGATAAACGGCTGATTGCCAAACAGGATGGTTTCGGAAATCGGCAGGACCTTGGTGCAAAGTTCCGCCGGGCCAACCGCCCAGCCACTTCGAAACCCGGTGGCGGCAAAGGTTTTCGAGATCGAGGACACGACAATTGTGCGACCCCGCAATGCGTCGATTTCAAGCGGGGAGGCAAAGGTGCCCTCAAAAATCAGGTCCTCATAAACCTCGTCACAGACAATCCAAAGATCATGCTCACAGGCAATTTTACCAAGGTCAGCGAGTGTCGCCGGCTCCAGCAAGGCACCAGATGGATTGTGCGGGGTGTTGAGCAACAAAACGCGGCTGTCTTTGGTGACCGCGGCGCGCAAGTCACCCGGCTGCATGATGAAGCCATTTTCAATGCCCAGCGGAACGGGTTGAAGCACCCCACCCGATGCCCGGATAATCCCGGCATAGGTCGCATAGTACGGATCGCCGACAAGAACACCCTGCCCCGCATCGACCAATGCGGTGATCACGGTATAAAGGGCGGTCTGGGTGCCGGGAAAGCACAGGACATTGTCCGGTGTGATATCGGGCCAGCAGGGTTTGTATTTATCGACAATGGCACCGATCAACCCATCTTCGCCACGGCCATTGGAATAATGGGTGCGACCGCGCCGCATGGAGGCTTCGCACGCGTCGATCAAGGCCGGATCAATCGGAATGTCGGGCTCGCCAATCGTAAGCTCGATGATTTTTTCGCCCGCTGCCCCGCGGTCACGCGCGGCATTGTGGACAGCCCATTTCGCACCCCCAAGTTCGGCGAGACGGTCGGTAATTGCGGCATATCTCATGAGACTTCACTTTGTGGTTGCTGGGACGGTTGAGCATTGGCAAGCACGCCGGACGGAATTCCCAAAAGGCGTTCACTGGCCTCGATCACCAAGTCGGGCAGAATATCCTGACCATACAGGCCGGAATTCAAGGCTCCTTCCATCCACAAACCATCAATCAAACCATTCAGTGCAATCGCATGGCGCTTGCAGGCGGCAATACTGTGGGGGCGTTGATGGTTGATCAGAACAGGCTCGATCAAGGTTTCAAGGACATTGAGGAACTCGCGATATCCGTCACGATGGATTTCCGCGAAGTCTGCATCATGACGGACGCGCCCGATAAATGTCGCCCAAAGCGATACTTTTTCTTCGGACATATTGGGTGCTGTCATGTTTGCGCGCAGGAACCGGGCCAACTGTGTTTCAGGGGACGCCACCGTGTGTTTTGCACTTTCGCTGGCCTGTGCGGTGAGTTGGCCGACGAGATAGGCATAAGCATTTCGGATCATATCGTCCTTATTGCCGAAATAATGGCGCACCAAGCCCACCGTCACCCCGGCTTCTTCGGTAATCCGACGCACGGTCGCACCATGCAGCCCATGGCGGGCAACACATGTCAGTGTCGCCTCCATCAAAGAACGGCGGCGGTCATCAAGGGAAAGACGCTGGAAAGTTTTTCTACTCATCACCTGTTTCCGAGTGGCGTGCGGGTCGCGTGTCGATCTGCTATTTGTTATACAATTGATTAATTAAAACGAATGATCAAGGCTGGCGCAATTCTAATAGCCCTGCGCCGGATTGACCGACAGACTAAGCGGCGCGCCCGCCAGTAATTCCCGGGCAGAGAGCAAGACCTGCTCAGAGACAATATGGGGCATCGTGTCGCTTGCGATATGCGGGGTGATGCGCAACCGCTGATCTTGCCAGAATGGATGGTCGGCTGGCAGGGGTTCGGTGCGAAATACGTCCAAAGTTGCGCCGCTCAGCTGTCCGCTTTCAAGGGCGGCGATAAAATCTGCCTCCGCAAGATGTTCGCCCCGACCGATCTGCACAAGCCAGGCTCCCTTGGCCAGCCTGCTAAATAAATTGGCGTTCAGAACGTTTTCGGTATGGGTTGTCAGCGGCAAGGTATTGATCACCACATTCATGCCCACGACCGATTCGGCAACGGAATTATCCCCGGTGAAATAGGTAACGCCCGCAACCGGGTCCTCTGGCGGGCGGCGACAGGCGACGGATACCGCAAATCCCACCGCCGCAAGTGCACGCACAATGGCGGCCCCCATCGACCCATTGCCCAACACGACAACTTTAAGGTCGGCAGGGGCGCGGATTGGCAAAGGATCCCAGTTTGCTGCCACCTGATTGCGTGCCATTTGGGGAAACTCACGTTCAAAATGGACAACTTCATGCACCGCATAACCTGCCATCAAGTGGGCCTGATGCGGATCGCGAACCCTGCAAACTGCGACGTCTTTGTTAAGACCAGAATGATTGAGCAACGCATCAACACCCGCGCCAACCGACATCGCCATTTCCAGATTGGGATACGGCGCAAAGGCATCTGGCCCGGGCAGCCAGCATGCTGCAAAACGAATGTCTTCGGGGTTGGTGACCTCGTCAGGGTTCAGCAGACAAACGTCGGGGGCCGCACCCCCGAAATCGAGCGAATAATACGTTTTTAGATCCATCGTTTCGCTTAAAAGAACACCATAAATCCGCTCGGCGGTCGTCATAAAGAAAAGTCCCCAAAGAAAGTTTGCGCAAACGCTCCAACCTCAGTTAAACAAGTGTATATCAAAGAGTAAAGCCGTTTGATCAAATCAGGTGAGGACAAAATGCAAAGCGCTAATCAGAAAGAAGCCGGAGCAAAAGCCCCGATGAGCGACGCTGAAAAGCAGACCCGCATTGAACTTGCCGCCTGTTACCGGCTTGCCGCCCATTACAAGATGACCGATACCATCTACACCCATATCTCGGCGCGCGTGCCGAATGAGCCGGGGCACTTCCTGATCAATCCTTACGGTTTTATGTGGGAGGAAATTACCGCCTCATCGCTGGTTAAAATCGATGTCGATGGCAATAAAATCGACGCCTCGCCACACCGGGTAAACCCGGCAGGATTTACGATCCATAGCGCGGTTCATATGGGTCGCCACAGTGCGGCATGGGTGATGCATACACATACGCGTTCAGGATTCGCAGTGTCATGCCTTGAAGAAGGACTGCTGCCGCTGAGCCAAATCGCGCTGCAGTATTACAGCCAGGTCGGCTATCACGACTATGAAGGCATCGCACTTGACCTTGACGAGCGCGGCCGGATCGTTGACGCACTTGGCGACAACGTCGCCCTGATCCTTAGAAACCATGGACTTCTGACAGTTGGCGAGACCGCCGGACAGATGTTTTCGAACATGTTTTACCTCAACCGGGCGTGCGAGATTCAGGAATCGACCCTGTCCATGGGCCGCCCCCTTAAAAAAATCGATGACGCGATCATAAAGCGGGTATCCGAACAATTTGGCCAGATGGCCTATGACGATGGTGACCTGCTTCTTGAATGGGACGCACAGGTGCGCCTTGCTGATCGACTTGATCAGGGCTTTCGGGACTAGGCCCTGAAACCCGCTGGTAATTTTTCTGCACCCAACTCCGCAGGAAAGATAGGTGCGCCGCAACATAGTGCGCCCGTTATTTTGTGCGCCGCAGAGCATGACGTGACCATGGGTCATGAATGATTAAAATTTAATCTAATTATTGCAATGCATAAATTGTAATCAAATACGTCCTTGACACCCACCCAGCACCTCCATACCATTGATCTCAACAACGGTCAGGCCGATCACATATCGGCATGTTTTGGGGCCGGTTTGGAACATCTGAACAACGCAGATTCCAAATCTATCGCATTTGACTACAGCACCTTGTACCGACACACGGCAGGTGTAATGCGCAAGAGCTTAAAAACCAAAACGGGTTAGTTGACAAAATTGGCCCTCATGACCGCCCGGTGGGCAAAGCAGTGGTAAGACAGGGTTTCCGGTCACACGAGATATCCACTGCCGACGTTGCTCTTTACCCGGGGTTTGCACATTGGTCGAACGTGTTCCTGTTTGCGTGGCTCCGCCGGAGCGAAGGAACATTAACCGCACCGACATGACACCACCGTCTTCGGGCGGTTCGCCGACGTTCCTACTCGCCAGACAAGGAGAACATGGCATGCAAGACTCAAACACAATCGATTGCAACGGTTTGTCCCCAGCCCCAACCGTCCTGCGCATCATGCAGGCGCTTATTGGACGGAAAGACAGCAATGTGCCGCTGAATGTTCTGGTTGGCTCGGACTGCGATTGTGCACGTTTGTCTGTTTCGCTTGGCGATCTGGCTGACGATGTCCAACTGGCAAGCAATCTTCGCCAGTTTGCGACCATCAATTAAAGACAATTTCAAGCCCCACCTGTGCCGGGCGTAGACCCCGGCCAAACTTCCATTTTAGACGCCCAAAGGCGTCACGTCGTGGCTATTTGGCCGCGACGAAAACAAGGTTATTGCGTATCGACCGTTTCGGCACAGGACTGTCGGCCATCGCTGACAGCCGCAAGGGTCCGCTACGCCTTTATGCCTGTGCGATGTGGTGGTTTCGCCCATGACGATCACTTTCCCGCCTCAACCCACGACCGGTTGATGTGCACACAACAGGAAGCATTATGTTTGAAGACCCGGCCAACGAAACCGCCGAACGCCATAGAAAGCAAGGCACAGAACCCGAGGCACCAGATTTCGCCTTTGATCCAGATGATCCGTGGACACAGACTTTTCAGGCAGGGCTTGAACGGGCAGACCTTAAGGGAAAAACCGTCTATGAGGTCGGTGTTGGCACGGGTGTGAACCTCGCATTTATTTTGCGCACCTGTGGCGCGGCGCGTGCCTATGGCAGCGATCTTGACCCGCGTCTTGTCATGCTGGCCGAGCGCAATCTTCGCAGCTTATCGCCGCAACACGCCGAACATTTTGAGCCCGTCCACGGCAGCGTCAGCCTTATCGATACGGACGACGCACGTAGCAAAATCACCAAGACCGATGTTGTGATTGCCTGCATCCCGCAAGTCGGTGAACCAAATGACCTGCGCCTGACAGCTTTCCGAAAGGCACAGTCTGTCGAACTTCCGGACGGCGCGGAGACACAAGCCGAAGATCATATCGCGCATTATTACCCGTGGACCGCTTTTGACGAATATCCCTACAACTCTGTTGGGCTGGGGTTGAACGAAGCACTGTTGCGCCGCATTCGTCAGCATGCACCCAAGGCACAGGTCGTGATGAATTTCGGGTGCCGTATCGGATCGGACATCATTTTTGAATGCTTTGAGGCCAATGGATATCGCCCTGAAAAGCTTGCGTCGAAAATCGTGCACCAACATGTCGGCACAGATATTTCGTTCTTTGTAGCCCTCGAAAAGGCCCTGTGCGGAACTGACCTTGAAAAGCAGCTTGTCTGCAAATTCTATGCTGACCCGGATGGCACACACCCGCTTTCTGCCACGGACGCGCAGCGCCTGATCGAAAAAGACCCGCACGTCGATCTCTATCACGAAGTCAGCGTCATTCGCGGAATCCCCATCGAGAACTAGGGTCTAAACCCATACTCAAAACCCGCTGCCAAAGGCTGCGGGTTAAGGTGTCTCGACGTACTTTTCGAAGAGCCAGATCAATGAATCGTTTGCGCGACCGGCAAGTCTTGTTCGCGCAATTGCGCAACATCGCCCGCCAAAAGGTCCAGCCCGTCGATTGCGCGGACCACCATGATGCGACCTTCAACCGGATTTCCCTTTTCCTGACGCAATGTACCGTATGTATCAGACAGAACAGCAAAGCCGCATTCACGCAGCCATTCATCCATGGCCCGTTCGTGATGGCGGAACCGCTGACCGGGACCAAGGTCATAGGGGAAGACATCCCCGTGCTCGAGGCTAAAGACCATAAGCCCACCCGGCTTCATGCGCGCATGTGCCGCGCGTAACGCAGGCGCAAGATCGCCAAGGTAATTCAGCACATCGGCCGCCACCACCAAACCATAGCCGGTCCCAAGCGCGTCGGGCATTGCAGTGATATCCCCGGCAATCAAGGTCCGATACAGGCCCTTGGCCTGTGCGCGGTTGATCATGCGGGGTGACAGATCAATACCATCAATCATGTCGACCGCACCGCCAAAGACTTCTGCGACAAGCCCGGTACCACAGCCAAGATCAAGAACCTCAATCGGGCCTGCTATCGCATCGAGTTGCTCGCGAACGGCTTCAAACAACAGTTCCGGACCCCGATAGGACAATCGATCGCGCAGGCTGATTTCAAAGCGCGGCGCATAGTCATCAAACAATGCGCGCACATAGTCAGGCGGCAAACGGTCCCGCATGGCAGCCGCCCCCAAAAGGGTTAGGCGCACTTCACCGCCCATACGGTCAATCGGATCAAGGATAAGATACTGACGGTACGCCTCAATCGCGTTTTCGGCCTCACCCGCGCGCTCATAGATGTCGCCAAGGGTAAAGTGGGCTTCGTCCCACCTTGCATCAGCCGCAATCGCCGCTTGTGCCACTTCGGCAGCAGCAGCGTAATCGCCCTGCGTAACCAAGGCCAAGGCAACATCAAGTCGCCGACTGGCCAACAGACGATCTGTGCTCATCTCTATTTTGAAATCCGAAAAGACCGCAGCACAATGCACGCGGCGCCTCAACCGTATGTCGCTATATCTGCCAATTTCCGGGCTTTGGCAAGATGGTAATAAATCATCGGCAAAGGCGGATAATACACACAGCATTTTAGCGCCCTTTGGTGCCTCGGAATTCTTACTTTTTAGTCTCAATACTTCCGCTTAAAATTGACAAATTAATTATTGCGCATATTTTAATATAAATAAATTTCACAACGGATATCGAGATGGAAAATTTCACACCCGTTTCTGCGTTGATTGGCGGTGGACTGATTGGTTTGGCGTCAGGCATGTATCTTTTGCTCAATGGCCGCATCGCCGGGATCAGCGGCATCGTTGGTGGCTTGCTTGGACGTGGCGGCAATGACACCGGTTCGGCAACCTTTGAACGGCTTGCCTTTGTGATTGGATTGATTGCCGGTCCATTGCTTTTACTGATCGCATCCCCGATCAAGGCCACTAGTTTGGTTACAAGCCCGATACCAATCATTGTGATTGGCGGTCTTTTAGTTGGCTTTGGCACCACACTTGGCAGCGGCTGCACCAGCGGCCATGGCATTTGCGGTCTGTCGCGGTTTTCAACGCGTTCGCTTGTTGCCACCCTGTCGTTCATGGGGGCCGGTTTTGTAACCGTGCTTGTCACCCGCCATCTGATCGGGGGCCTGTGATGCGTATTTTTGTTTCCCTGTTATGCGGTGCGATATTTGGTGCGGGGCTTTATATTTCCGGCATGATTGACCCGCAAAAGGTTCTTGGATTCCTTGATATCTGGGCGATCGCCGATGGCGGCTGGGACCCGAGCCTTGCCTTTGTTATGGGTGGCGGGTTGATCGTCGCCATACCGTTTTTCCAATTTGCCAAGAACCGCGACAACGCATTGTGTGGTGGTAAAATAGGGCTTCCAACCAATCGCAGAATTGATCGAAAACTTATCCTTGGGGGCCTGCTGTTTGGCACTGGATGGGGGCTTGTCGGCTATTGCCCGGGGCCTGCGATTAGCGCGCTGGCGTTTGGTCAAACTGATACCATCATTTTCGTCGCTGCGATGCTGGTCGGGATGGTCATCTGCCGTGTTAGCCGCCTGAACTAAACGGCACGTACAGACCCAAGTGACGACAGACCGTGCAACCGCCCGCGCCCAAAGCCGGGTGGTTTCGCATTTCTGGTTAAAAATTGTCTAAAATCTCGCAGGATCGGACTTGTCTTTGGCGCTAAAATCTCATACCTGCTGATAAGCGCCACACCAAAGTGCAAGAAGGTTCTGCATGAAAATCGGTATCCTTGAAACCGGGCTTGCCCCGGAAGAACTTCGCGAAGAATTCACAAGCTATCCAAGCATGTTCGAAGCGCTTCTTGGTGCGGTTGACCCCAGCCTCACTTTTGAAACCTGGACCGTCCTGCAAGACCAGTTTCCGGCATCAATCAACGATGCAGATGGCTGGATCATAACCGGGTCCAAGCACGGCGTTTATGAAAACGCACCGTGGATGATCGAACTGCAACAGTTCCTGCGCGACACAGTCTCGGCCAAGCTTCCGGTGTTTGGTATCTGTTTTGGCCACCAAATCCTCGCGACCGCCCTTGGCGGCAAAGTCGTCAAATCCGACAAGGGGTGGGGTGTTGGCGTTCATGAATATGCTGTGACAACAGGCGAAAATGACTGGCTGTCCGACAGCGCACCCACCATGCGCATCAATGCGTTTCATCAAGATCAGGTCGTCGAGCTACCCGAAGGTGCGACCGTCTGGGCACAGTCGGATTTCTGCCCTTACGCCGGTTTGCAATATGGTGAAAATGCCGCATCGATCCAGCCACACCCGGAATTCATGCGCCCTTATGAGCAGGCGCTTCTCGAAATGCGATCCGACCTGCTGCCAGATGATGTACATAAGACGGCGATGGACTCGCTTGAAACACCGATCAGCAGCACCGATTTTGCCAAATCAATTGTCAAGTTCATGACCCGCAAGCGCGTACAAAACGCCGCCTGATTGCCGTCAAAATATTGATCAAGACCCTAAAAGCCACCTTCATCCGTTGGTGGCTTTTTTCATGACCGTTTTCGTGCAACGCTTTATCAACCAAAAGTATTGTACGCTTTTGGACAATTCATGGTTTGATGCACACTCATCAGCAAACATTGGCCATCCAAGACCCTTTGCGCACGACAACACTCAACAGACACGAGCACCCGACAAGATGATCCAGAACCTGCGTCTGTATTCAGGACTGACAATGTTTGCCTATGTCCTGACCCATCTGCTTAATCATGCAGCGGGGATCATATCGCCGGAATTTATGGAAACGGCGTCTGCTTTTAGCACCGGGATCTGGAAGTTCCCACCGCTTGAGATTTTGCTTCTGGTGTCACTTGTCACCCATTTCATCTTGGCCACGGGCCGACTGACCGGCCGCCGGTCGCTGCGCCTGCGCAAATCGGAATGGGCGCAGATGATCTTGGGGCTTTGCATCCCGTTTCTTCTGTTTCGCCATATCATTGCAACCCGCATCATTGATCTGGGATTTGACGTTGAATCACCCTATGAGCGGGTATTGCTTGATCTGGCCGTATTTCTGCCCAGTCAGGGGATCCTGCAAGCCATCACCGTCATTGTCGTCTGGACCCATGGCTGTATCGGCATTCATTTCTGGCTCCGGGTTAAACCGTTCTATCCCAAATGGCGCAACCTTTTGGGCACGCTTGCCATTCTGATTCCGACCCTGTCACTTGCCGGATATGGTGCCGCCGCGGCCGAGATCATGCGCCGGGTCGAAGAAGGTGGCCGAAAGTATGTTTTCGGTGTGCTTGAAGCAGCCAATGTCAACGATGCGGCTATTGCCTTTTACGAAAAGGCATTGATCCCCTGTATCATCCTAACCATCGCATTGGCCGTCGCCCCCTTTGTCGTGCGCCAAGTACGCCAAACCATTGACCGGGTCAAACGCGGGCCAATATTGAATTTGCCAAATGGCCGCACAATCCGCGTTCCCCCGGGGGCCACAGCCCTTGAGGCGCTGCGCGATGCTGGCATTGCGATGGCATCGGTCTGTGGTGGGCATGGTCGCTGTACGACATGCCGCCTGCATTGCGGATCAGGTCTTGATCAGCTTGCCCAGCCCGGCCAGATCGAAGCCGCAGCCCTTAAAAGCATTCAGGCACCCCACGGCATGCGCCTGGCCTGTCAAATCAGACCGCAGAACGATCTGGCAGTTGTACCCTTGATGGCGCCAAACGCATCTGCCCGCGATGGCCGCCGCCCCGGCGGGCTGTCGGGCAGCGAACGTCAAGTGGTCTCGATGTTTATTGATCTGCGCGATTCGACCCGGCTGGGTGAGATGAAAATGCCCTATGACGTATTGTTCATCCTCAATCAGTTTTTTGCCGAAATGACAGAAGCACTGCGCAGCACAGGCGGCTATTACGCGCAATTTACCGGCGACGGACTGATGGCGCTTTATGGCCATGAAAGCGACGATACCGAACGCATGATCCTCAATGCCTTTGAAGGGGCGGCCGAAATGTTGCGCCGGATTGAGGGTCTTAATGACCATCTGAAATCAGAACTTCCCCATGCCTTGCGGATCGGGATTGGCATTCATATGGGCAAGGCAATTGTCGGTGAAATGGGTCCACCGGGTCGCGAAAACATCAGTGCGATTGGCGACACCATCAATACCGCGGCACGACTTGAAGCACAGACAAAGGGACATGGCGTTCCATTGGTGATTTCAAAGACCCTGTTTGATCATGGACCGATCCCCTTGCCCGAGAATGCCGTGCTTCATGAAGTCGCACTGCGCGGTAAGGATCAGTCTGTTGCCTATTATGCCCTTGATGCCATGCCAGACTTAACCGGGGCAATGACGCGACAGGACCAGAAGCCCGCACTGGCAACCTGACAAACCGGCATATCGGGTTTCGCAATGCAGCGTTTCCAAGCCAATTGATACAGGCAACACTTGACTATTTCGGTGAAAACCACATTTATTCGAATATAAAGTACCGTTCGGTGCCGATAGGATCGGGTCGAACAAACAGGCGCCCAAAAACGCATTCTGCGTGGGGTCTGACCACTACTCACACTCGCTCTGACGGAGGAGGTGCTGCAAATGTCACGAATTTCCATGTTCAACAGCCCGCTATTGCTGGGTTTTGATCAGATTGAACGCGTTCTTGATCAGGTTTCAAAAACCAAGGCAGAAGGCTATCCGCCCTACAACATCGAACAGATCAGCGAAAACAAGCTGCGCATTACAGTTGCAGTTGCCGGATTCGCAGAAGACGATCTGTCTGTAACCACAGAAGACAACCAGCTCATTATTCGTGGCAAGCACACCGAAGAGGACAATGAGCGTATCTATATCCACCGCGGTATTGCGTCACGACAGTTTCAGCGTTCCTTTGTGCTGGCAGAAGGTATAGAAGTCGTTGGTGCTCATTTGGATAATGGATTGCTTCATGTCGATTTGAACCGGCCTATTCCTGAACCCGTGGTGCGTGAGATCGCCATTGGGTCAAACAAGAAGAAAGCCGTATCATCGCGTACAATCGACATGAAAGTGGATGACGAAGACAGCAAAGCCGCCAACAAAAGCAGCGATGCCTAATAAGGAGTGGTTCAAATGACAGACCGCACAGTTCAGCTCAGCCCGAAAAGCACCCCACGCGGGGCGCAAGACACCGGCCTGTTGTCGAATGTTGATTTCGCCATGCTTGGTATCCATGATTTCGCCTATGTCCGCGAAGTCCCAAGCAACGAAGAAGACAGCGAAGAAATGGTCTTTGGTGTTTTCACCGCGGACGGCACGCACATCGCATCCTTTGACAGCCACGCTGTCGCGAATGCAGCAATCCGCCAGCATGATATGGAACCGCGCGCGGTCCACTGATTACGGCGCAAATCAGGGCGCCCGCATCGGCCTTGAGTGTAAAGCAACACGAACAAATGTTAAAAGGCAGCCACCGGGCTGCCTTTTGTCGTATGCGCACCATGCAATTGATCGACCCTATCGAATTTCAATCACCTCACCGGGTACGGCAATGCGGACCTGATCATTGTGCCCGACAATTCTGGAAATCTCCGCACGGGCGTCGCGCTTGATGTGATACAGCCAGAAACGTGCGCCGGGCATGTCAGATGCCAGTTGCATCACGGTTTCAAGATCACAGTGTGCTGAATGTTGCGGATCATGTTTGGTCAGATAGGTTTCCTGAAACACAAGGTCGGCACGGGTAAACAATGCGGCGGTTTCCGCCGTTACATTGCCATCCCCGGAATAAGCAAACCCCTTCTCGGCAAAGCGCAACAAAATCGCATGATTCTGAACACTGTGATCGGACCGGGCAAAACGGCATTCAAACGGACCAATGCTGGTGGTATCGGCAAGTGCATGCCAGATCACCTCAAAAGGCCATGCTGACCCCAATCCGGTAAAGCCAAGCTCCATAAGCTTTTCCAGATGGCTGCGCAGTTGCGGCGTGCACAGAATATGCAATGGTTTTGATCGGCCATCATCGCGCCAGTTCAACATCACCGGCACCAAACCAAAAACATGATCAGGATGCATATGGGTGAAATAGATGGCGTCTATGGCATCGGGGTCAGGATATTTTCCCATCACCAATCCGGGAACCGTCGCCCCACAATCAATCAGCAAACGGTATTCGTCTGCTGTCACCACAACAGATGAGTTTGCGTAATTCGGATCAAACGCTTCGCCAACGCCCAGAACATCAATGCGCAGATGGTCGCTTGTCATTGCCCTTACCGTCCATTTCCCACGTCGTTGGTGAAACCAAATTAATAGGTCCTGAGCCTAGGGTCTGAACCCAATTGAATGTTTAAAATGGCATCAGAACAA
>TARA_R110000796_G_scaffold67449_3_pt1 | contig 76716 bp, 75 predicted proteins | sample TARA_R110000796 | Tara Oceans TARA_R110000796 (sample SAMEA4397815) | marine metagenome | biome: Polar Biome; feature: [SRF] surface water layer (ENVO:00010504); material: water (ENVO:00002006), including particulate matter (ENVO:01000060) such as... | depth 5 m
TGCTTTGGATTCTTGTCCTCAAAGAAGAGGGGTTTGTACTCGTGTTTACACAACTACGCCAAAAAAACCAAACTCTGCAATGCGTAAAGTTGCAAGGGTTAGGTTGACAAATGGTAAAGAAGTAAACGCATACATCCCAGGTGAAGGACATAATCTCCAAGAGCACTCGATAGTATTAGTAAGGGGCGGAAGAGTTAAGGATTTACCAGGTGTTAGGTATCATATCGTTAGAGGGGCTTTAGATACAGCAGGTGTTGCTGGAAGAACTCAACGTAGATCTAAGTATGGTGCTAAAAGACCTAAGAAGTAATCAAACTTTAAACAGAAGCAATGAGAAAAAAACAGGCTAAAAAGAGACCTCTTTTACCAGATCCAAGATTTAATGATCAGTTAGTGACTCGTTTTGTTAACATGATGATGTGGGATGGAAAAAAGTCGATAGCGTATAAAGTATTCTATGATGCAATTGATATCGTAGAAGAAAAGAAAACAGACGAAGAAAAAACGGCTTTAGAAATATGGAAAGATGCTCTTTCTAATGTAATGCCTCATGTAGAGGTAAGAAGTAGAAGAGTTGGAGGGGCTACCTTTCAAATTCCTATGCAAATAAGACCGGATAGAAAAATATCTACAGCAATGAAATGGTTGATTAGCTATGCTCGTAAAAGAAACGAGAAAGCGATGTCTCAAAAACTTGCAGGGGAAATATTAGCAGCCGCTAAAGAAGAAGGTGCTGCAGTCAAGAAAAGAACAGATACTCACAAAATGGCAGAAGCTAACAAAGCTTTCTCTCACTTTAGATTTTAATTATCAGAAATGTCAAGAGATTTAAAATTTACTAGAAATATAGGTATTGCTGCTCATATTGATGCGGGTAAAACGACTACTACAGAACGTATATTGTTTTATACTGGAGTAAGTCATAAAATTGGAGAAGTTCATGATGGTGCTGCTACTATGGACTGGATGGAGCAAGAGCAAGAACGTGGTATTACAATTACTTCGGCTGCAACTACTTGTACTTGGAATTTCCCAATGAAAAATGGTCAGGCTATTGATGAAACTAAGCCTTATCACTTTAATATTATAGATACTCCTGGCCACGTTGATTTTACTGTTGAAGTAAACAGATCGTTACGTGTGTTAGATGGTTTGGTCTTCTTATTTAGTGCAGTTGATGGTGTTGAGCCTCAATCAGAAACTAACTGGAGGCTTGCAGATAATTACAAAGTTCCAAGAATGGGCTTTGTAAATAAGATGGATAGACAAGGTTCTAACTTTTTAATGGTTTGTAATCAAATCAAAGAAATGTTGAAATCTAATGCAGTTCCAATTGTATTGCCTATTGGTGATGAGCAAGATTTTAGAGGAATTGTTGATTTAGTTAAGAATAGAGCTATTGTTTGGCATGAAGATAATTTTGGAGCAACTTTTGATGTAGTTGATATTCCAGAGGAAATGAAGGCTGAAGTTAAAGAATATAGAGCTAATCTTATTGAAGCAGTTGCTGAATATGATGATACATTAATGGAGAAATTCTTCGAAGATGAGGATTCTATTACTGAAGATGAAGTTCATGCTGCTTTAAGAGCTGCGGTTATGGATATGAGTATCATACCTATGATTTGTGGTTCTTCATTTAAAAATAAAGGAGTTCAGTTTTTATTAGATGCTGTATGTCGCTATTTGCCATCTCCTTTAGATAAGGAGGCAATTACTGGGACTGATCCTGATACTGAATTACCAATTTCAAGAAAACCAGATGTTAAGGAGCCTTTTGCTGCTTTAGCATTTAAGATTGCTACGGATCCTTTTGTTGGGCGATTAGCTTTCTTTAGAGCGTATTCTGGTCGTTTAGATGCTGGTTCTTATGTTTTAAATAATCGTTCTGGTAATAAAGAACGTATTTCTAGAATTTATCAAATGCATGCTAACAAGCAAAATGCAATTGACTATATTGAGGCTGGTGATATTGGAGCTGCTGTTGGTTTTAAAGATATTAAAACAGGAGATACCTTGTCTGCGGAAAAACATCCTATTGTTTTAGAGAGTATGGACTTCCCAGATCCAGTAATTGGTATTGCTGTTGAGCCTAAGACAAAAGCTGATGTGGATAAGTTGGGTATGGCTTTGGCAAAACTAGCTGAGGAAGATCCAACGTTTACTGCTAGAACTGATGAAGCTTCTGGTCAAACAATTATATCTGGAATGGGTGAGCTTCACTTAGATATTATTGTTGATCGTTTAAGACGTGAATTTAAAGTAGAAGTAAATCAAGGTCAACCACAAGTTGAGTATAAAGAGGCATTAACTAAAACTGCTGAACACAGAGAAACATATAAAAAACAATCTGGTGGACGTGGTAAATTTGGTGACATTGTATTTGCAATGGGTCCTGCGGATGATGATTTTGTTGGAACTGGATTACAGTTTGTTGATGAAATTAAAGGTGGACGTATTCCAAAAGAATTTATTCCTGCAGTTCAGAAAGGATTTACTGCAGCTATGAAAGCTGGACCATTAGCTGGTTATGAAATGGATCGTATGAAGGTTGTTTTGACTGATGGTTCTTTTCACCCAGTGGATTCTGATGCATTATCCTTTGAATTAGCTGCAAAAATGGGCTATAAAGCTGCTGGTAAAGCTGCTGGTGCTGTAATCATGGAGCCAATTATGAAAATCGAAGCTTTAACACCTGAAGAAAATATGGGTGATATTGTTGGAGATTTAAACCGTAGAAGAGGTACTATTACAAATATGAGTGATAGAGCTGGTGCTAAGGTTATAAAAGGAGAAGTTCCATTATCAGAAATGTTTGGTTACGTAACTGCTTTAAGAACAATGTCATCAGGTAGAGCAACTTCAACAATGGAATTTTCACATTATGCGGAGACACCTTCAAATATTTCTGAAGAAGTTATCAAAGCAGCAAAAGGAATAACCGCTTAATTTTAGGAAAATGAGTCAAAAAATTAGAATAAAACTAAAATCTTACGATTATAACTTAGTAGACAAATCTGCTGAAAAAATCGTAAAAACTGTAAAAACTACAGGTGCAGTTGTAACGGGTCCAATTCCATTACCAACGCATAAGAAAATATTTACTGTATTGCGTTCTCCACACGTTAATAAAAAATCGAGAGAGCAATTTCAATTAAGTTCTTATAAAAGACTTTTAGATATTTACAGTTCTTCTTCAAAAACTATTGATGCTCTAATGAAATTAGAGTTACCAAGCGGTGTTGAAGTAGAGATAAAAGTATAATAATCTCTCTTAACCTATTTTTAAGGTATAGAGAGTTACATGTCCTAAGCGTTTCGCAAGGGAAAAACGGAAAAAAATAAAATCAGGGTCGATTTATTTTTGACCCTTATTTTTTGTAGATAAAAAAGTAGTAAAAAAAGTTAATACTAATTAATTAAATTAAATATGTCTGGGTTAATAGGAAAAAAAGTAGGCATGACTAGTATTTTCGATGAAAACGGGAAAAATATTCCTTGTACAGTAATCGAAGTTGGTCCATGTGTAGTTACCCAAGTCAGAACCTTAGAGGTGGACGGGTATAGTGCCCTTCAGCTTGGTTTCGATGACAAGGCAGAAAAACGTGCTAATAAGGCCGAAACAGGTCATTTTAAAAAAGCAGGTGTTTCTCCTAAAAAGAAAGTCGTTGAGTTCCGAGATTTTGAAGGTGATTACAAATTAGGAGACACCATTGGTGCTGATCTATTTGTTGAAGGTGAATTTGTTGATGCAATCGGTACCTCAAAAGGTAAAGGTTTTCAAGGTGTTGTAAAAAGACATGGTTTTGCTGGTGTAGGTCAAGCAACTCACGGTCAGCATAACCGATTAAGAGCCCCAGGTTCTGTTGGTGCAGCTTCTTATCCTGCTCGTGTATTCAAAGGAATAAAAATGGCAGGAAGAATGGGTGGAGATAAAATAACTGTTCAAAACCTTAAAGTTTTAAAAGTTGTGGCAGAAAAGAACCTTGTAGTTTTAAAAGGTTGTGTACCTGGTCATAAGAACGCTTACGTAACTATTGAGAAGTAATGAAGGTAGCAGTTTTAGATATTAAAGGAAAAGAAACAGGTAGAAAGATTGAACTTTCTGATTCTGTATTCGCTATAGAGCCAAATAAACATGCTGTTTATTTAGATGTAAAACAGTATTTGGCGCACCAAAGACAAGGTACGCACAAGGCTAAAGAAAGAGCTGAAATAGCTGGTAGTACACGAAAAATCAAAAAACAAAAAGGGACAGGTACTGCTCGTGCGGGTAGTATTAAATCTCCAGTTTTTAGAGGCGGTGGTCGTATTTTTGGCCCAAGACCAAAAGATTATAAGCAAAAATTAAATAAGAATTTAAAGCGTTTGGCTAGAAAGTCTGCTTTAACTATTAAATCAAATGAAAAGTCGATTTTAGTGGTTGAAGATTTTAATTTTGATGCTCCAAAAACTAAGAATTTTAAAGATATTTTAAAGTCTTTAGGTTTAGAAAATAAAAAATCTTTATTTGTGTTGGGTGATTCAAATAATAACGTATATTTGTCGTCACGCAATTTAAAGGGGTCTGAAGTTGTAACTAACTCAGATTTAAGCACTTACAAGATTTTAAATGCTAATAATATTGTGCTTCTAGAAGGTTCTTTAGAAGGAATTGAATCTAACTTAACAAAATAGTAGAGACATGAGTGTGTTGATAAAGCCAATTATTACCGAAAAAATGACTTCTGATAGTGAGTTATACAATCGTTATGGCTTCATTGTAAACCCAAAAGCAAATAAGCTTCAAATTAAAGAAGCTATTGAATCTGCTTACGGAGTTTCAGTTGAGAAAGTTAGAACTATGAATTACGGTCCTTCAAGAAAGACCCGATATACAAAAACCGGAGTGCAACACGGTAAATCTAATGCTTTCAAAAAAGCTATAGTTGATGTTGCTGAAGGAGATATAATTGATTATTACAGTAATCTATAAAAGACTAAAGACAAAAAATGTCAGTTAGAAAATTAAAACCAATCACTCCAGGACAGCGTTTTAGAGTAGTAAACGGATTCGACGCGATTACTACTGATAAGCCGGAGAAGAGCTTGCTTGCTCCGTTAAAAAAGTCCGGAGGTAGAAACAGTCAAGGAAAAATGACTATCCAACACAAGGGTGGAGGTCATAAAAGAAGGTATCGTATTATTGATTTTAAAAGAGATAAGCAAGATGTTGCTGGTGTCGTAGAATCAATTCAATATGATCCAAACAGAACAGCATTTGTTGCTTTAGTAAAGTATTCAGATGGGGAGAAAAGATATATAATTGCTCAAAACGGATTGCAAGTTGGCCAGGAGATTTCTTCTGGTGTTAATGCTGCTCCTGAGATCGGAAATGCACTTCCTTTAAGTACTATTCCTTTGGGTACAATTATTTCTTGTATAGAATTACGGCCTGGTCAAGGTGCTGTTATGGCTAGAAGTGCAGGAACATTTGCACAGTTAATGGCAAGAGATGGTAAGTTTGCAACTGTAAAACTTCCTTCAGGTGAGACTAGATTAGTTTTAGTATTGTGTTTAGCAACTATTGGAGCTGTTTCTAATTCAGATCATCAATTACTTGTATCTGGTAAAGCAGGTAGAAGCAGATGGTTGGGTAGAAGACCTAGAACAAGACCAGTAGCTATGAACCCTGTAGATCACCCAATGGGAGGTGGTGAAGGTAGAGCTTCGGGTGGTCATCCAAGATCTAAGAACGGTATTCCTGCAAAAGGATATAGAACTCGTTCTAAGACTAAGGCTACAAATAGATATATATTAGAACGTAGAAAGAAATAAAAAGTAGAAAGAAATGGCACGTTCACTAAAAAAAGGACCTTACGTTCACTTTAGTTTAGAAAAGAAAGTTCAACAGAATATAGATTCTGGTAAAAAGGCGGTTGTTAAAACTTGGTCTAGAGCTTCAATGATAACACCAGATTTTGTTGGTCAAACTATCGCTGTTCATAATGGTAGACAATTTGTTCCTGTATATGTTACAGAAAACATGGTAGGTCATAAATTAGGAGAATTTTCACCTACTAGATCTTTCAGAGGTCACGGAGGTTCGAAAAATAAAGGTAAAAAGTAAGCTATGGGAGTTCGTAAAAAACAAATGGCCGAAAGAATAAAGGCAGAGAAAAAGCAAGTAGCTTTTGCGAAATTGAATAATTGCCCTACTTCACCAAGAAAAATGCGTTTAGTCGCTGACTTGGTAAGAGGAGTGCAGGTTGAAAAAGCACTTGCAATCTTAAAATTCAATTCAAAAGAAGCTTCTCGTAAATTAGAGAAATTGCTTTTATCAGCAATCGCAAACTGGCAATCAAAGAATGAAGATGCTAGTATAGAAGACGCAGACCTTTTTATTAAAGAAATAAGAGTTGATGGTGGTGCTATGTTAAAAAGACTTAGACCAGCACCTCAAGGTAGAGCACACAGAATTAGAAAACGTTCCAATCATGTTACACTAGTATTGGATTCTAACAATAATGTACAAAGCTAGATATGGGACAGAAAACTAATCCAATCGGAATTCGTTTAGGCATCATTAGAGGATGGGAGTCTAACTGGTATGGTGGAAATGATTACGGCGATAAATTAGCCGAAGATGATAAAATCAGAAAATACGTTCATGCACGTTTAGCAAAGGCTAGTGTGTCAAGAGTAATAATTGAGCGTACTTTAAAGCTTATCACTATAACTATTACAACGGCTAGACCTGGTATCATTATTGGTAAAGGTGGTCAAGAAGTTGATAAGTTAAAAGAAGAGCTTAAAAAGATTACAGATAAAGAGGTTCAGATTAATATTTTTGAAATCAAAAGACCTGAATTAGATGCAAATCTTGTAGCTGCTAGTGTTGCTCGTCAAATTGAAAATAGAATTTCTTTTAGACGTGCTATTAAAATGGCAATTGCAGCAGCAATGCGTATGAATGCTGAAGGTATTAAGATTCAAATTTCTGGACGTTTGAATGGCGCTGAAATGGCACGTTCTGAATCATATAAGGAAGGAAGAATTCCATTATCTACCTTTAGAGCAGATATCGACTATGCTTTACATGAAGCACATACTACCTATGGAAGATTGGGTATAAAAGTGTGGATTATGAAAGGTGAGGTTTATGGTAAGAGAGATTTATCGCCATTAGTAGGAATGGAAAAAACCCAAAATGCTAAAGGTGGTGGTAAGCAAGAAGGTAACAAGAAACCACGTCGTAGAAAGTAATTTTTTAAAGAAGTAGAAAAATGTTACAACCAAAAAGAACTAAGTTTCGCAAGACGCAGAAAGGTAGAATGAAAGGGATCTCAGGAAGAGGTCATCAACTTTCAAATGGTATGTTTGGTATAAAATCTTTGGAAACAAGTTTTATTACATCTCGACAAATAGAAGCTGCTCGTATTGCTGCTACTAGATATATGAAAAGAGAGGGGCAAATGTGGATTAAAATTTTTCCAGATAAGCCAATTACTAAAAAACCTTTAGAGGTTCGTATGGGTAAAGGTAAAGGTGCTCCTGAATATTTTGTTGCTGTGGTTTTGCCAGGTAGAATTATGTTCGAAATTGCTGGGGTGTCTCAAGATATTGCAAAAGAGGCTTTACGTCTTGCAGCACAGAAATTACCTGTGAAAACAAAGTTTATTGTTGCTAGAGATTATTCAGCTTAATTTTTAATTGTAAAGAATTATGAAACAATCAGAAGTAAAGGAATTATCTGTTGAAGAATTAGGCTTAAAATTAGCCGAAGCTAAAAAGCAACATTCAGATTTGAAAATAGCACACAGTGTTACTCCATTAGAAAACCCGCTACAGATTAGAAAAGCGAGAAGAACAGTGGCAAGATTAGCGACAGAATTAACAAAAAGGGATAACCAATAACTGGTTCTGCTTTATGGAAAAAAGAAACTTAAGAAAAGAGAGAATAGGAGTTGTTACTAGCAACAAGATGGAGAAATCAATTGTGATTTCAGAAGTTAAGCGTGTAAAACACCCTATGTACGGAAAGTTCGTATTGAGAACAAAAAAATATGTTGCACACGATGAAAAAAACGATTGCAATATTGGTGATACTGTAAAAATAATGGAGACTCGTCCATTGAGTAAAACCAAATGTTGGAGATTAGTTGAAATCATTGAAAGAGCTAAATAATTATGTTACAGCAAGAATCAAGATTAAAAGTAGCTGATAATACTGGTGCAAAAGAAGTTTTGACCATAAGAGTATTAGGTGGTACAAAAAGAAGATATGCCTCTGTAGGAGACAAAATTGTAGTAGCTGTTAAAGAAGCTACTCCAAATGGTACTGTAAAAAAAGGTGCTGTTTCAACTGCAGTTGTTGTTCGAACAAAAAAAGAAGTAAGAAGACAAGATGGTTCTTATATTCGTTTTGATGATAATGCATGTGTATTGTTGAACCCAACTGGTGAAATGAGAGGTACGCGTGTTTTTGGACCTGTAGCTAGAGAACTTCGTGATAAACAATTCATGAAAATTGTATCATTAGCTCCAGAGGTGCTATAACATTTAGAATACAGATGAAAAAGCTAAAAATAAAAGTAGGAGATATCGTAAGAATCGTTGCTGGAGACCATAAAGGTGTTGAAGGTAAGATTATGAAGATTGATTTTGATAAGAATAAGGCTATTGTTGAAGGAGCTAATTTAGTTTCTAAACACGAGAAGCCTAGTGCTAAAAATCCACAAGGTGGTATCGTAAAGAAAGAGGCGCTTATCCATATTTCAAATTTATCTTTGATAGATACTAAGTCTGGTGATACTACAAGAGTAGGTTACGAGGTTAGAGATGGGAAAAAAGTGAGAATCTCTAAAAAAACTAATGAAGTAATATAGTTATGGCTTACGTTACAAGGTTAAAAACAGAATATAATGAGCGTGTAATTGATGCGCTTAAAGAAGAGTTTGGGTATAAGAATATTATGCAAGTACCTAAACTAGAAAAGATAGTTGTTAGTAGAGGTGTTGGTGCTGCTGTAGCTGATAAAAAGCTAATTGATCATGCTGTTGAAGAACTAACTAACATTACAGGTCAAAAATCTGTAGCTACAATGTCTAAAAAAGATGTTGCTTCTTTCAAATTAAGAAAAGGAATGCCTATTGGTTGTAAAGTAACTTTAAGAGGTGAGAGAATGTATGAATTTCTTGATCGTTTAGTAACAAGTGCTTTGCCAAGAGTTAGAGATTTCCAAGGAATAAAGGCTACTGGTTTTGATGGTCGTGGAAATTATAATCTAGGTGTAACGGAGCAAATTATCTTTCCTGAGATAAATATTGATAAAATCAATAGAATCAACGGAATGGATATTACCTTTGTAACTTCTGCTCAAACAGATAAAGAGGCTAAATCATTATTAACTCAATTAGGATTACCTTTTAAAAAGAATTAAGATGGCTAAAGAATCAATGAAAGCCCGTGAGGTTAAAAGAGAAAAAGCTGTAGCAAAATATGCTGAGAAAAGAAAAGCTTTGAAAGAAGCTGGTGATTACGAAGCATTACAAAAACTACCAAGAAATGCTAACCCAATTCGTTTACACAATAGATGTAAATTAACTGGAAGACCAAGAGGGTATATGAGAACTTTTGGAATCTCAAGAGTTACCTTCAGAGAAATGGCTAACGAAGGTTTGATACCTGGAGTTAAAAAAGCTAGCTGGTAATAAAATTAAATATAAACTGGTTTCAGGTTTAGCATTTGCTAAAAACCGTTACTGCAAATTAATACATATGGTAACAGATCCAATTTCGGATTATTTAACTCGAATTAGAAATGCCAGCAGAGCTGGGCATAGAGTTGTAGAAATTCCTGCTTCTAATTTGAAAAAAGAAATAACTAAAATCTTATTCGAGCAAGGATATATTTTAAGTTATAAATTTGAACCAAACAAGGTTCAAGGAACGGTAAAAATAGCTTTGAAATATGATAAGCTAACGAAAGAACCGGTGATAAAAAAAATTATGCGCATAAGTAAACCAGGTCTACGTAAGTATGCTGGTTCTACTGATTTACCAAGAGTACTTAATGGTTTAGGTATTGCAATTGTTTCTACTTCTCATGGGGTAATGACAAGTAAGCAAGCTAAGCTTGAAAAAGTTGGTGGTGAGGTATTGTGTTACGTTTATTAATACTATAAAGATTAAGAAAAATGTCTAGAATAGGTAATAATCCAGTAGCGATCCCTGATGGGGTAACCGTTGAGATAAAAGAAAACGTACTTACTGTGAAAGGTAAGTTGGGTGAATTAACCCAAGAATATAGCGCTGTTGAAGTTAAAGTAGAAGATGGAAATGTATATGTTACTAGACCATCAGATTCTAAAGAACATAAAGCTAAACATGGTTTATATAGATCATTGATTAGAAATATGGTTGATGGTGTTTCTAAAGGTTGGACTAAAGAATTAGAACTTGTAGGAGTAGGATATCGTGCAAGTAATCAAGGTCAAAAATTAGACTTAGCTTTAGGTTTTTCACACAATATAGTATTAGATTTAGCTCCTGAAGTTAAAATTGAAACTGTATCTGAAAAAGGTAAAAACCCAATAGTTAAATTAACATCTTTCGACAAACAATTAGTAGGGCAAGTTGCTGCTAAAATTAGATCTTTCCGTAAGCCAGAGCCTTACAAAGGAAAAGGAATTAAGTTTGTTGGTGAACAATTAAGAAGAAAAGCTGGTAAATCAGCATAATAAGTAGGATTATGGGATTATCAAAGACTGAAAGAAGACAGCGAATAAAGAGAAGAATACGTAAAGTATCATTTGGGACTGCAGAAAGACCAAGATTATCGGTTTTTAGAAGTAACAAAGAAATTTACGTTCAAATAATAGACGACAATAGCGGAGTAACTTTAGCGGCAGCATCTTCAAGAGATAAAGATATTGCTGATACAAAAGGAACTAAAACTGAAATAGCTAACCTAGTAGGTAAAACTATAGCAGATAAAGCAAAAAAAGCAGGTGTTGAAGCTGTTGCTTTTGATAGAGGTGGTTGTTTATATCACGGAAGAGTAAAATCATTAGCCGAAGGAGCTAGAGAAGCAGGACTTAAATTCTAAATATATATGTACCAGAAATACAGAAACGTAGAAGTTGTAAAACCAGGAGGTCTTGAATTAAAAGATCGTTTGGTTGGTGTACAAAGAGTAACTAAAGTAACAAAAGGTGGTAGAGCATTTGGTTTTTCTGCTATTGTTGTTGTTGGTGATGAAAATGGTGTAGTTGGTCAAGGTTTAGGTAAGTCTAAAGAAGTTGCTACAGCAATTGCTAAAGCTATTGAAGACGCTAAGAAAAATTTGATTAGAATTCCTTTGAATAAAGGTACAATACCACATGAACAAAAAGGTAAATTTGGTGGGGCTAGAGTTTATATTCAGCCAGCATCTCATGGTACTGGAGTAATTGCAGGTGGTGCAGTAAGAGCCGTATTAGAAGCTGTAGGTGTTCATGATGTACTTTCTAAATCACAAGGATCTTCAAATCCACATAATGTTGTTAAGGCTACTTTTGATGCTTTATTGCAGATTAGAGATGCTAAAACAGTTGCTAGTCAAAGAGGAATTTCTCTTGAAAAAGTTTTTAAAGGGTAAATCAAGGTATTATGGCAAAAGTTAAAGTAAAACAAATTAAGAGTGCTATAAAAAAGCCTCAAAATCAGAAAAGAACTCTTGAAGCTCTTGGTTTAAGAAAATTAGGTCAAGTTGTAGAACATGAGAATACCCCTAGTGTTATGGGTATGATAGCTAAAGTTAATCACTTAGTTTCAACTGAGGAAGCTTAAAAATATAAAGACATGAATTTAAATAGTTTAAAACCAGCTGAAGGAGCTACTCACCGTGCAGGTAAAGTCGTAGGACGTGGACAAGGTTCTGGTAAAGGCGGTACTGCTACAAGAGGTCATAAAGGTGCTAAATCTAGATCAGGATATTCTAAAAAGATCGGTTTTGAAGGTGGTCAAATGCCATTACAAAGACGTGTTCCTAAGTTTGGTTTTACAAATATCAATAGAAAAGATTATACAGGAATTAATTTAGATAAATTACAGTTACTTGTTGATAACGGTATTGTTAAAGATACAGTGAATCTTGAAGTATTAATTGAAAATAGATTAGCTGGAAAATCTGATTTAGTTAAAATATTAGGTGGAGGAGAATTAAAAGCTTCTCTAAAAATATCAGCACATAAATTTACTGCTACTGCTAAAGCTGCGATTGAAGCTGCTGGTGGCGAAGCAATAAGTTTATAAGATTTATACTATGAAGAAATTTTTCGAGACATTATCTAATATTTGGAAGATAGAGGAGCTAAAAAGTAGAATACTTGTTACTCTTGGTTTGTTGTTAGTGTACAGATTTGGAGCGCAAATTGCACTTCCAGGTATTGATACTGCGCAATTAGGAGCCTTGTCTTCTGGAACGGAAAATGGAATCTTTGGAATTTTAAATGCATTTACTGGTGGGGCTTTTGCTAAAGCATCAGTTTTTGCATTAGGTATCATGCCATATATTTCTGCTTCAATTGTAGTACAATTAATGGGAATAGCAATTCCTTATTTACAAAAACTACAAAAAGAAGGAGAAAGTGGTAGAAAGACTATCAATCAAATCACAAGATGGTTGACCATAGGTATTTGTATTTTACAAGCACCTACTTATCTATTAGGATTAGGTCAATTTGGAGTTCCAGATAGTGCTTTTATACTTGGAAAAGGTTTAGATTTTATGATTCCTTCAGTTATAATTTTAGTTACAGGTACCGTTTTTGCAATGTGGCTTGGAGAGAAGATTACTGATAAAGGAATTGGAAATGGTATTTCTTTATTGATAATGGTTGGTATTATAGCAAGAATGCCACAATCATTTGCTCAAGAAGCTATTTCTAGATGGAATGGAACTGGTGGACCAATGTTAGTTTTAGTGGAAATTATCATCTGGTTTGTGGTTATTATGTTAAGTATTCTTTTGGTAATGGCAACTAGACAAATTCCAGTTCAATATGCTAGAAGATCTGCTTCTGGAGGTTATGAGAAAGATACAATGGGTAGTAGACAATATATTCCATTAAAGTTAAATGCTTCTGGAGTAATGCCTATTATATTTGCACAAGCAATTATGTTTGCACCAGGTTTAATTGGTCAAACTTTTAATGATACAGCTTGGGGACAATGGCTTGAAGTACAATTTCAAGATATATTTGGATTAGCTTATAATCTATTATTTGCTTTTTTAATTATCGTGTTTACATACTTCTATACTGCTATTACAGTTCCAACAAATAAGATGGCCGATGATTTGAAAAGAAGTGGAGGATTTATTCCGGGTGTTAGGCCTGGTGCAGAAACAGGAGATTTCTTAGATAAAATAATGTCATTAATCACTTTGCCAGGTTCAGTTTTCCTAGCTTTATTAGCAGTATTACCTGCAATAGTTGTTAAGTTGATGGATGTACAAGCTGGTTGGGCAATGTTTTACGGAGGAACATCTTTATTAATTATGGTAGGTGTTGCGATAGATACTGTACAACAAGTAAATTCGTATTTATTAAATCGTCATTATGATGGTTTAATGAAAACAGGTAAAAATAGAAAAGTAGCATAATTTATGGCTAAACAAGCAGCAATAGAGCAAGATGGCAGCATAATCGAAGCATTATCAAACGCTATGTTCCGAGTGGAATTAGAAAATGGTCATGTTGTTACAGCACATATTTCTGGTAAAATGCGTATGCATTATATAAAATTATTACCAGGGGATAAGGTTAAATTAGAAATGAGCCCTTATGACCTGAGTAAAGCAAGAATTACATATAGATATTAAGATAATAGGATGAAAGTAAGAGCATCATTAAAGAAAAGAAGTGCCGACTGCAAAATTGTTCGCAGAAAAGGTAGATTGTACGTAATAAACAAAAAGAATCCTAGATTTAAACAAAGACAAGGGTAGTTATGGCAAGAATTGCAGGTGTAGATATACCAAAACAGAAAAGAGGGGTAATTGCGCTTACTTACATATTCGGTGTAGGTAATAGTAGAGCTAAAGAAATATTAGCAAATGCCCAAGTTAGTGAAGATACTAAAGTATCTGATTGGAACGATGATGAAATTAGTCGTATCCGGGAAGCTGTATCAGCTTTCACTATTGAAGGAGAACTTCGTTCTGAGACTCAATTAAACATTAAACGTTTAATGGATATTGGTTGTTACAGAGGTATTCGTCATAGATCTGGTCTTCCGTTAAGAGGTCAAAGAACTAAGAATAATTCTAGAACAAGAAAAGGTAAAAGAAAAACTGTTGCTAACAAGAAAAAAGCAACTAAATAATAAATAGACAGTAGTCAATTAGTATTTGGACGTTAGAAGAATCTGTTTGAAATTGAAAAGTTTAGGATTCCAATAACTAAGAACTAACAACTAGAAACTAAAAAAATATGGCAAAGTCAAATACAAAAGTTGCAAAGAAGCGTAAAGTTATTGTTGAATCTGTTGGTGAAGCACACGTTACCGCATCATTTAATAATATCATTATTTCTTTAACAAATAAAAAAGGAGATGTTATCTCTTGGTCATCTGCAGGAAAAATGGGCTTTAGAGGTTCTAAAAAGAATACTCCATATGCTGCTCAAGTTGCATCAGAAGATTGCGCTAAAGTAGCACATGAAGCTGGACTAAGAAAGGTAAAAGTTTATGTAAAAGGACCAGGTAATGGTAGAGAATCTGCAATTAGATCTTTACATAATGCTGGAATTGAAGTAACAGAGATTATTGATGTTACACCAATACCACACAATGGTTGTAGACCTCCTAAAAGAAGAAGAGTATAATTTCAATTAATTTATAGTCCGCAAAACGGATATTTCACAGAAAGTATTGATACGATTATCGAAGGATACGCCTTAATTCATAATCATACTTTCAAATAAAAAGAAAATGGCAAGATATACAGGACCAAAAACAAAAATTGCTCGTAAGTTTGGCGAAGCAATCTTCGGAGATGATAAATCTTTCGAAAAAAGAAATTTCCCTCCGGGGCAACACGGTAACGCAAGACGTCGTGGTAAGAAATCTGAATATGCTGTCCAGTTAATGGAAAAGCAAAAAGCTAAATATACCTATGGTATTTTAGAAAAGCAGTTCAGAAATATATTCGCTTCTGCCAAAAGAAAAGAAGGAGTAACAGGTGAGATTTTACTTCAATTATGTGAATGTCGTTTAGATAACGTTGTTTACAGAATGGGGATCTCTAACTCTAGAAGTGGTGCAAGGCAATTAGTTTCTCACAGACACATAACAGTAAATGGAGAGCTAGTTAATATCCCTTCATATACCCTTAAAGCAGGTGATGTAGTAGGTGTTAGAGAGAAATCAAAATCAATATCAACTATACAAGATTCATTAGCTGCAAATAGCAGTGTGTATGAATGGATTACTTGGAATACTGAAAAAATGGAAGGTAATTTTGTTGCTGTTCCTGAAAGACTTCAGATTCCAGAGAATATCAAAGAACAATTAATCGTCGAGTTATACTCTAAATAAACAACACTGATCCAATTATGGCATTATTTAATTTTCAAAAACCCGATAAAGTTATAATGATTGATTCAACAGATTTCGAAGGGAAGTTTGAATTCCGCCCTTTGGAACCTGGTTACGGATTGACTGTTGGGAACGCATTAAGAAGAGTATTGCTTTCATCTTTGGAAGGTTTTGCTATTACATCGGTTAGAATTGACAAGGTAGAACATGAATTTTCTGTTATATCTGGAATTGTAGAAGATGTAACTGAAATTATTCTAAACTTAAAGCAAGTTCGTTTTAAAAGGCAAATAGAGGATGTAGATTCTGAAACAGTTTCAGTTTCTGTAAGTGGAAAAAACCAGCTAACTGCTGGAGATTTTCAAAAATTTATCTCTGGTTTTCAGGTGTTAAACCCTGATTTAGTTATCTGTAATATGGATGCTAAAGTTAATTTCAATATGGAGTTGGTAATTGAAAAAGGTAGAGGTTATGTTCCAGCAGAAGATAACAAGAAATCTGGTGCTCCTCTTGGAACTATTGCAATAGATTCTATTTTTACACCTATCAAAAATGTAAAATATAGCATTGAAAACTTTCGTGTAGAACAAAAGACAGATTACGAAAAATTAGTTTTCGAAATCGAATCTGACGGTTCTATAACTCCTAAAGATGCATTAACTGAAGGAGCAAAAGTTTTAATCCACCACTTCATGTTATTCTCTGATGAGCGTATTACACTAGAAGCTGATGAAATTGCACAAACTGAGACTTATGACGAAGAGTCATTACATATGCGTCAGTTATTAAAAACAAAATTAGTAGATATGGATCTTTCAGTTCGTGCTCTAAATTGTTTGAAAGCGGCTGAAGTAGATACTCTTGGAGATTTAGTTTCTTTTAATAAAAATGATTTGATGAAGTTTAGAAACTTTGGTAAAAAATCATTAACAGAATTAGAAGAACTTGTAATCAACAAAGGTTTAAGTTTTGGAATGGATTTGTCAAAATATAAATTAGATAAAGATTAAATAATCATATTTTGCTCCTCGGTTAACGAGTTTGGTAGCAAGATGATAAATTAGAAACATGAGACACGGTAAAAAAGTTAATCATTTAGGTAGAAAAAAAGCCCATAGAACTGCAATGCTTGCAAATATGGCTTGTTCCCTGATTGAACATAAAAGAATAAATACCACTGTGGCTAAAGCAAAAGCTTTGAAGCAGTTTATAGAACCATTGATTACTAAATCAAAAGCTGAAAATAATCAGACTTCTGATAAGGGAACTCATAACAGACGTATTGTTTTTAAAAACCTTAGAGATAAATATGCTGTCACCGAATTATTTGGACAAGTTGCTGAAAAAGTTGCAGATCGTCCAGGGGGATATACAAGAATTATCAAATTAGGAACTCGTTTAGGTGATAATGCTGATATGGCAATGATAGAGTTAGTAGATTTCAATGAAATTTACAACGCTTCAAAAACTGCAGCTAAGAAAACTACAAGAAGAAGTAGAGCTAAAAAATCTGATGCTGATGTTGCTCCAACTGCTCCTGTAGCAGAAGCTCCAGCTGTTGAAACTAAACCAGAATCTACTGAAGAATAAAAATGATTCTAATTTTTAATATTATATAAGAAAAGGATAAGTTGAAAAACTTATCCTTTTTTTTGTGTTATTTTAAAAAATTTTTTTAGAAATGAAAAAAATGATTTTTATTTTATTTGTTATGTTTGGTATTAAAACATATGCACAACTTCCAATTAATAACCTATACTTTGATCAAGTTAAATCATCATTATTATTAGATTCATTTCGTTATAAAAAGTCAACAACAAATAATGAAATTTATTTATTTGAAAGTTGGTATAATTCAGGTAGAATAGTCCAAGATAATAAAATTTATAAATTAGGAAGTTTAAACTATAATATACGTAATGACAGGTTTGAGGCCAAATTTGATCAAGACTCAATTTTTGTGATAAATTCACCAGAAGATGTTGTTGTAGAAGTGAATAATAGAAAGTTTAAACGTTTTTTAGATCCAGATACCAAGCGTTCAACATTTTTTGAAGTGGTAGCCAATTTTAAGGGAGGATCAATAATTATAAGGCATGGATTGAAAGTAGAAGAAGGACCAATAAATCCATTAACAAAAGAAACTAGTGGTCCAGATGTATTGGTTAAGAAAGAGGATTATTTTTATACAAAAGACACTAATTCAGATTTAATTAAAATTAAATTAAATAAGAAAAGTATAATTGATTTGATTGTAGAAAGTAAAAAAACAGAAATCCAAAAATTTGCTAAAGGCAATAAATTAAAATATACTAAAGTGAACGATGTTGCAAAAATTTTAAAATATTACGATTCTATTTAGATACAAAGGATAGGACTTTAAGCTTATTCTTTTTTTGTGTTATTTTGTCAAATTATATAAAATATTTTTAAAGAATGAAATATCAAACTAGAAAAAAAGCCCTGATTTTGTTATCTGATGGCACTATTTTTCATGGTAAAGCAGTTGGTGACAAAGAAGGGACAGCCTTTGGTGAAGTTTGTTTTAATACTGGGATGACAGGGTATCAGGAAATTTTTACAGATCCTTCTTATTTCGGTCAACTAATGGTTACAACCAATGCTCATATTGGTAATTATGGAACAAATAAAGATGAAATCGAATCTGATTCCGTAAAGATAGCTGGGTTAATATGTAAGAATTTTAGCTACAACTACTCTAGAGCTGAAGCGGATTTAAGTTTGGAAGATTTTCTTGACCAGAACAATTTATTTGCCATATCTGATGTAGACACGCGAGCTCTTGTAAGTTACATAAGAGATAATGGCGCTATGAATGCTGTTATTTCTACAGAGGTGGATAATATTGAAGGGCTAAAGGAGCAATTAAAGAGTGTTCCTAGTATGGAAGGCTTAGAACTAGCTTCAAAAGTCTCTACAAAAGAGCCTTATTTTTATGGAGATGAAAATGCAAAATATAAAATTTCAGCACTAGATATCGGAATAAAGAAAAATATTCTTAGAAATCTTGCCAAACGAGATGCATATATAAAAGTATACCCATACAATGCTACTTTTAAGGAAATGCAAGAATTTAATCCCGATGGATATTTTATATCTAATGGCCCAGGTGATCCAGAACCATTAAAAGATGCTATTGATACAGCAAAGAATATTATTGCCAGTGATAAAGTTTTATTTGGAATATGTTTAGGGCATCAAGTTATCGCTTTAGCAAATGGAGTTTCTACTTATAAAATGCACAATGGACATAGAGGTATAAATCATCCTGTCATGAATTTAGTAACAGGAAAAGGAGAGATTACTTCACAAAATCACGGTTTTGCAATAAACAGAGAAGAAACAGAGAAAAATGCTAATCTGGAAATTACTCATGTCCATTTGAATGACAAGACAGTTGCGGGGATTAAAATGAAAAATAAGAATGTTTTTTCTGTGCAATACCACCCAGAAGCAAGTCCAGGACCACATGATGCAGACTATCTTTTCGATAATTTTTTTGAATTGATAGAAACTAGTAAAAACTAAAACGTTGTAGTTTAAGTAAAGGTTATTTGTCACAGTTTTTAGAGGATTGAAGCTGTTTTCTAACAGCTTACTTTCGTATATTTACAGTGATTTTTTTAAAATAAATTCAAACAAAAATATATGAGTATTATTATTAGCATTCATGCAAGACAGATTTTAGATTCAAGAGGTAATCCTACTGTAGAGGTAGATGTAGTTACTGAAAATGGTGTATTAGGAAGAGCAGCTGTTCCTTCTGGAGCATCAACGGGAGAACATGAAGCTGTAGAACTTCGAGATGGTGGTAAAGCTTTTATGGGTAAAGGTGTTACAAAAGCTGTTGCTAATGTTAATACTGAAATCGCAGAAGAAATTATTGGAATGTCAGTTTTTGAACAAAATCTAATAGATCAGACAATGATCGAATTAGATGGCACTCCAAACAAATCTAAATTAGGAGCTAATGCAATTCTTGGAGTTTCTTTAGCAGTAGCTAAAGCAGCTGCAGAAGAATTAGGAATGCCGCTTTATAGATATGTTGGAGGTGTAAGTGCAAATACATTACCAGTTCCAATGATGAATATAATTAATGGAGGTTCACATTCTGATGCTCCCATAGCTTTTCAAGAGTTTATGATAATGCCAGTTAAAGCAAAAACTTTTTCTCATGCAATGCAAATGGGGACTGAAATTTTTCATAACCTGAAAAAAGTGTTACATGATAGAGGTTTAAGCACTGCCGTAGGTGATGAAGGTGGTTTTGCACCAAATTTAGCAGGAGGTACTGAAGATGCCTTAGATACAATTGCTAAAGCTGTAGATAAAGCAGGTTATAAATTAGGTGATGATGTAATGATTGCACTAGATTGTGCTTCTGCGGAGTTTTATGTGGATGGTAAATATGATTATACCAAATTTGAAGGTGATAAAGGAGTTGTAAGAAGTTCGGAAGAGCAAGCTCAGTATTTAGCTGATTTAGCTGCTAAATATCCTATTATTTCTATTGAAGATGGTATGGATGAGAACGATTGGGATGGATGGAAGTCATTAACAGAAAAAGTTGGAGATAAAGTTCAGTTAGTTGGTGATGATTTATTTGTTACCAATGTTGAGCGTTTATCAAAAGGTATTGAAAGAGGAATTGCAAATTCAATACTTATTAAAGTAAACCAAATTGGAACTCTTTCTGAAACTATTGCAGCTGTAAATATGGCAAAAAATGCAGGTTATACTTCGGTAATGTCGCATCGTTCAGGTGAAACAGAAGATAATACAATAGCAGATTTAGCAGTTGCATTAAATACTGGTCAAATAAAAACGGGTTCTGCTTCAAGATCAGATAGAATGGCAAAGTACAATCAATTACTTAGAATTGAGGAGGAATTAGGTAGTATGGCATATTATCCTCAGGAAAAAGCATTCAAAATAAAATAATTTCTAATAATCAAAAAAGCCTTTCTAATAATAGAAAGGCTTTTTTTTTGAGAATTTTTCACTTTATTAACTAAATCAAAAATTAAATAATTATATTGAAATACTGAAATAAGTTGAATTTTTTAATCATATAAATGAATAATTTTCTTTTTGTAGCTGCTGAAAACGATGCTATTCCAAATTGCAAAGCTGGCGGAATGGGAGACGTTGTTAGAGATGTTCCTCGTCAAATTTCAGAAAGAGGAGATTCTGCCCATGTTATAGTTCCATCATATAATAGACTTCATAAAAATGCTGAATTCTTGATGAATTTAGAATTTCAACTAAGAGGAGTACTTTATGTTGCTGAATTATATAAAGTTACACCTAAAAAAGAATTTGAAAATTTATTCCATTATGTTATTCATCATCCTGAAATAGAATCTGGAGATATTGCACATATTTATCATAATGATCCTGAAGAACCTTTTTACACTGATGCTATAAAATATTTTATTTTTTGTACAGCTGTTGCTGAGGCGGTAAAAGAAAATGCTTTTGGAAGATTAGATATTGTACATCTTCATGATTGGCATTCAAGTTTACTTCTTTTTTTAAGAAAATACCATCCAGCATATACTATATTAAAGCAATTGCGTTTTGTATATACAATTCATAATCTTGCTATTCAGGGGATTAGACCATTCAGAGGGAACTATTCTTCAGTAGAAAATTGGTTTCCAGAAATAGAGATAGATTATGAAAATTTAATGGATTATCGCTATAGAGATTGTATCAATTTAATGGCTGTTGGAGTGCGTTTTGCAGACGCTGTTCATACTGTTTCACCATCTTATAAAGAAGATGTTATGCTACCAAGTAATTCGCCAGATTTTATTGGTGGTGAAGGGCTAGAATTAGATTTGCAAGCGGCTGACCATGAAGGTAGATTATTTGGAATTTTAAATGGGTCTAATTATAATAACATAAGAGCCGCCGAATCTGGAAAATTATACCGAAATACAGTAAAAGCTCTTTTTGGATGGTTACAAGAAGAATCTAAAAAATATAAATCAGATTTTTTAGCTCATACTGGAGAGAAAATTATGGACTATGTTGAGAAAAAGCCTGAATTTATCGTCTCTAGTGTTGCACGCTTAACAGAACAAAAATTCTATTATATAATGCATTCTCCTGATGCATTTATTAGAATATTAGAAAAGTTGGAGAAAGTTAATGGTATTTTTATGCTATTAGGCACAGGCGCACCTGAGTACGAAGAGTTATTTCGTAAATTAAGTTATGAGCATAAAAATTTTGTATTCACAAATGGTCAATCAGAAGATTTAATAGATAGTATTTATTTAGAATCGGATTTATATTTTATGCCAAGCCTATTTGAACCATGTGGAATAAGTCAAATGCTAGCCATGCGTAACGGTCACCCATGTTTGGTTCATTATACAGGAGGTTTGAAAGATACAGTTAAGCATCTAAAAACAGGATTTACTTTTGATGGAAAAACAACAGATGAAAAAATCAATAACATGGTAGATTCATTTGACGTTGTTCTAGATACTTTTGTAAATAATAAACCTCTTTGGGAAAAAATTAGAGCAAACGCAAAAAAAGAAAGATTTACTTGGAAAAACTCTGTTGATGATTATTATAAAATGCTTTATGCTATAACAATATAACATAATATTAACCTCATTTTTTTAGTTTAAAAAAAACAAATAATAACTTCTTTTGTTAATAATACAATAAATGATTTTTTGGAATTGTTAATCGCATCGCTTTTTCTTAAATTTACAAAGTACTAAAAGTTAATATTACACATGTCAGACAAAGCTACACTAGAATACAATGGAAAAAAATATGAATTTCCAGTTATAAAAGGTACAGAAGAAGAATTAGCCATAGATATAAAGACTTTAAGATCAGACACTGGGATGATTACAATCGATCCAGGGTTTAAGAATACAGGTTCCTGTGAAAGTTCAATAACATTTCTTGATGGTGAAAAAGGTATTCTTCGTTATAGAGGATATTCAATTGAAGAATTAGCAGAAAAAGCAGATTTTTTAGAAGTAGCCTATTTACTTATTTTTGGAGAACTGCCTAATGAAGTGCAATTAAATCAATTTCATGCAGATATAAAATCAGAATCAGCTGTTGATGAAGAAATGAAAAAGATTTTGGATGGTTTTCCAAAATCAGCTCATCCTATGGGTGTGTTATCCTCATTAACTAGTGCGCTTATTGCATTTAATCCAACATCTGTAAATGTAACTTCTGAAAAAGAAATGTACTGGGCAATAGTGCGTATTATGGCTAAGTTTCCAGTTTTAGTTGCTTGGACGTTACGTAAGAAAAAAGGATTGCCATTAGATTATGGAGATGATTCTTTAGGTTATGTTGAGAATATTCATAAAATGATGTTCAAAAAACCTAATCAAGAGTATAAGAGAAATAAGACTGTAATTGACGCCTTAGATAAACTTTTAATTCTTCATGCAGATCATGAACAAAACTGTTCGACATCTACAGTGCGTATTGTAGGTTCTTCTCATGCAGGATTATTCGCATCTTTATCAGCTGGTATCTCTGCATTATGGGGTCCTCTTCATGGAGGAGCAAATCAAGCGGTATTAGAAATGTTAGAAGCTATAGAAGCTGATGGTGGTGATACAAAAAAATATATGGCTAAAGCTAAAGATAAAGACGATCCTTTTAGATTAATGGGCTTTGGGCATAGAGTTTATAAGAATTTTGACCCTCGTGCAAAGATTATTAAAAAAGCTGCTGATGAAGTTTTAGGAGATCTTGGAATTGATGATCCAATATTAGCTATTGCTCAAGGTTTAGAAAAAGAAGCTTTAGAGGATAAATACTTTGTAGATAGAAAATTATATCCAAATGTTGATTTTTATTCAGGGATTATTTATCGTGCTTTAGGGATACCTACAGAAATGTTTACAGTTATGTTTGCTTTGGGTAGATTACCAGGTTGGATTGCACAATGGAGAGAAATGAGATTGAATGGAGAGCCAATTGGACGACCAAGACAAGTATATACAGGTGAAAATCTTAGACCTTTTGTGTTTTTAGATAAAAGATAAAAAAATATACTATTATAAAACTGCCTTTTTGTTTTTTACAAAAAGGCAGTTTTTTTATGAATAGATTCTTAATTTTAGCAGGATTTAAAATCAGTTTTATATTAAATTTATAAGATGCTTCAGTTAAATATCAAGGATGAAACTTCAACATTAAAAGCTGTTATTTTAGGAACAGCAGAAAGCTGTGGGCCTATCCCTAAGCCAGAAGAAGCATATGATCCAAAATCATTAGAACATATTTTAGCTGGAACATATCCTATTGAAAAAGATATGGTTTTAGAATTGGATGCTTTTGAAAAAGTTCTAAAAAAATACAATGTAAATGTATTTAGACCTAAAGTTTTGAAAGATTGTAATCAAATATTTTCTAGGGATATTGCATTTGTTATTGATGATATTTTTTTTAAAGCCAATATATTACCAGATAGAGAGGATGAATTTCTAGCAATACAGCATGTGCTAGATCAAATAAAACCTACTAAAATTGTTTACTTACCGGAGGAAGCACATATTGAAGGTGGAGACGTAATGCCTTGGAAAGATTATATTTTTATAGGTACATATACTGCAGAAAATTATTCGCATCAAATTACTGCTAGAACTAATAAAGTGGCAGTTGATTCTATAAAAAAAATGTTTCCGAATAAGAAAGTAAAAGCTTTTGAGTTGAGAAAGTCTACAAATGCAAGAGAAAATGCATTGCATTTAGATTGTTGTTTTCAACCAGTTGGTAGAGATAAAGCAATATTACATAAAAATGGTTTTTTGATTGAAGAAGAATATCAATGGCTTGTAGATTTTTTTGGAAAAGAAAATATTTTTGAAATAACAAGTGATGAAATGTATGCCATGTATAGCAATGTTTTTTCAATCTCAAAAGATGTAATAGTTTCAGAGCAAAATTTCACGAGATTAAATACTTGGCTAAGAGACCAAGGTTTTATAGTTGAAGAGATACCTTATGCCGAAATTTCTAAACAGGAAGGATTACTTCGTTGCAGTACAATGCCATTAATAAGAGAATAACCAATACATTTATTCAATAACTTTACACTTTATAATTAGCTCATAAATGCAAGTTACTAATACCATATTAATGATTAGACCTGTCGGTTTTCGTATGAACGAACAAACAGCGGTCAATAATTTTTTTCAAGAAGATCTTGATATAAAAAATGCAGAAATAAATTTAAAGGCTCAAAAAGAGTTTGATGGTTTTGCGGAAATATTGAAAAGTAAAGGCATAAATGTTATAGTAGTAAACGATACAAATGAGCCAGATACACCAGACTCTATTTTTCCAAATAATTGGATATCATTTCATGAAAATGGTACAGTAGGTTTATACCCAATGTTTGCTGAAAACAGAAGAGATGAGCGTCGTGAAGATGTGCTAGATATTTTAGAAAATCACGGCTTTATAATTAATGATATTGTCGATTACACTTCCGCTGAAGAAGATGGATTTTTCTTAGAAGGAACTGGGAGTATTTTATTAGACAGAATAAATAAAAAAGCATATTGTGCTTTATCTGATCGAGCGGATGAGGAATTATTTATAGAATTCTGTGAAGATTTCGATTACTTTCCTGTGGTATTTACAGCAAATCAATCTGTGGATGGAAAAAGAATGCCTATTTATCACACAAATGTGATGATGTGTTTAGGAGAAACATTCTCAGTAATTTGTTCAGATGCAATTGATAATAAAAAAGAGCGTAAAATTGTTTTAGATCATCTAAATAATGACGGGAAAGAAATTATTCGAATTTCTGAAAAACAGATGCATCAGTTTGCAGGCAATATGCTTCAAGTTTTAGGTAAAGATAATAAGCGTTACTTGGTAATGAGTTCTTCAGCATATAATAGTCTTACACAAGAACAAATAAAGAGTTTAACAAAGTATTCTGAAATTATACATAGCTCTTTAGAAACTATTGAAGCTTGCGGAGGTGGAAGTGCTAGATGTATGATGGCAGAGATATTTTTGCCAAAAAAATAGATTTTTTTTTATAAATCAGTTATCGATGTTGGAGTGTTATCAGCTTTATAATCTAAAATTTTTCTAAAGAATTTCTGAATAGCTTTTGTATCCGATTTTATTTTTATAAAATAATGGTCTTTAAAAATGGAATATATTGCAAAATCACCTTTGTAAATACTTAACTTATAATATGGTATTACAAGTGCAAAAGTTTCTAAAAGAGATCTAAATCTAACAATTATTCCTTTTGGACGCAGCTCAATATTACACGAGCTGGTATTGTTATCTAAGATTAAAAGATTATTAATTTCGCTACTTGTTTCTGTAATAAAAAGTTTTGGAGAACCAATACCTTTCATAGCCCAACGTTCTTTTAAGGTGAAAGGCTTACCGACAATTTCGTCTATTTTTCGTGTAATTTCTTTATTGTTGTAAGATATATTAACTAACATAGTTGTTTGCTTTCAAAGATTCTTATTACATTTCTTTTTTAAGAAGTGCTATAAAGTTAAGTAAATCAATATGGTTTTAAAGTTTAAGTTGCTGTTAAAAGCACAAAAAATGATTAGTTTTGCAGCCAGAAAAGTGAATAACCTATGAGCATTCAAAACGATTTAGAGGCTAAAGTAAAAGAAGCTGCTTCTATAGTATTTCAAGTAGATTTACCAACAGTAGAATTTCAACCAACACGAAAAGATTTTCAAGGTGATATTACTATTGTCGTTTTTCCAATGCTTAGGTTTATTAAAGGAAATCCTGTGCAAATAGGTGAGAAGATAGGGGAATACTTGGTAAAAGAACTAGAACTAGTAGATTCTTATAACGTAATCAAAGGTTTTTTAAATTTGGTGATTAGTGATCGTTTTTATCTTAATTATTTTAGTGAAATAAATAATGATGTGGCTTTTGGTTTTGTGAAGCCTTTAGATTCAAATGCGGTTATGGTAGAATACTCTTCTCCAAACACAAACAAACCATTGCATTTAGGACATATCAGAAATAATTTATTAGGCTATTCTGTAGCTGAAATTTTAAAAGCATCTGGTAAAAAAGTATATAAAACTCAAATTATTAATGACCGTGGTATTCATATTTGTAAAAGCATGTTGGCTTGGCAAAAGTTTGGTAATGGAGAAACTCCCGAAACTACAGGGCTAAAAGGTGATAAATTAGTAGGTAATTATTATGTAAAATTCGAATCTGAAATAGTAAAGGATACCACTCAGTCTTTTAATTTGGCTCTTAAAGCAGATTATTCATTTAATGAAAGTATAAAATCAGATATAAATCCTTTGATTAACCAAATAAATAATATATCAGATGGAAATGAAGAATTATTTGGTAAACCTAAGCCTTATACTGTTGGAGAATTGTTAGTTATTAATGATTTAAGAAAATTAATTAGCGAAGTATTTGAAAAATTAAGACAACAATCTCCTTTATTTCTGGAAGCTCAACAAATGCTTTTAAAATGGGAAGCAGGGGATGAAGATGTTGTTGCTCTTTGGGAAAAAATGAACCAATGGGTATATGATGGTTTTGAAGTAACGTATAAAAATTTAGGAGTAGATTTTGATACCTTATATTACGAAAGTAATACCTACTTATTAGGAAAAGATGTTGTTGCTGCTGGTCTAGAGAAGGGAGTTTTTTACAAAAAAGAAGACGGTAGTGTTTGGATAGATTTGACTGATGAAGGCTTAGATGAAAAAATAGTATTAAGGTCTGATGGTACAGCTGTTTATATGACTCAAGATATTGGCACAGCTATTCAACGAGTAAAAGATCATCCAGATGTAAGTGGAATGGTATATACCGTAGGAAACGAACAAGATTATCATTTTAAAGTATTGTTTTTAATCCTTAAAAAATTAGGTTTTTCATGGTCAGAAAATTTATTTCATTTGAGCTACGGAATGGTCGATTTGCCTAGCGGAAAAATGAAGAGTAGAGAAGGTACTGTTGTAGATGCTGATGACCTAATGAGTGATATGACCAATACTGCTGGTGAAATTTCAGAAGAACTCGGTAAACTTGAAGGGTATTCAAATAATGAAAAGCAAGAGTTATTTAGAATGATTGGGTTAGGGGCTTTAAAATATTATATCTTAAAAGTAGATCCTAAAAAACGAATCTTATTTAACCCAGAAGAATCTGTAGATTTTCAAGGAAATACGGGTCCGTTTATTCAGTATACTTATGCAAGAATACAATCAATTTTAAGAAAAGCTGAAGAATTAAATCTTTTAGGGTTTGACACGCTTACAAACTTGCATGAAAAGGAAAAAGAACTGATTAAGCAATTACAGCTTTATCCAGAAACAATTCAATTAGCAGCTTCAAATTACAGTCCTGCTTTAATCGCAAATTATACTTATGATTTGGTGAAAGAATTTAATTCATTTTATCAGAATGTATCTATCTTAGGAGAAACTGACGAGCAAAAAAAGGCTTTTAGAGTTCAGTTGTCTAAAAAGGTAAGTGAAGTTATTCAATCAGCATTTAAACTTTTAGGAATTGAAGTTCCTGAACGAATGTAATTTTTTATGAATTAAAAGTATATGATAATTCCGTTACTCTTTTTAATTGCAATTATCGGGTACTTTTTATATATACTTTATTACGCGTATAGTTTTTATTTTGCAAGAATAAAGCCTCTTACAGTTTCTGAGAAGAAAGTGCTACTAAATAATTTTCCTGTTTATAAAAAACTGTCAACGCGACAAAAGCAAAAATTCGAATTTCGTATTTTACGGTTTAGAAAAGAAAAGCAATTTGTTTTTAATGGATTAATACCTCGTCAAGAAGATATGGCTTTGCTATTGAGTGCTACAGCCGCATTACTAACATTGGGTTTAAAAAACTATAGAATTCCTGCAATAGAAAGAATAATTATTTATCCAAACCAATATTTTTCAAAATTAAATAGGCAAAATCATATTGGTGAATATAATCCAGGGTTAAAAACAATTGTTTTTTCAGCAGAGCATGTTAAGCAAGGATTTGAAATTCCTAATGACAATAAAAATTTAGGTGTTCATGAATTTGCACATGCTTTGAGTTTTAATGCTATTATAGAAAAAACACAAGAGTCTAAACAATTTAGAATTCAAATAGCAAAACTGAACGCTTTATTTGAAAATGCAGATTTTATAAATAAAATGAAAACTAGCTACTATTTTAGAGACTATGGCAAAACAAATGTACACGAGTTTTTTGCTGTTGCAACTGAAAATTATGTGGAAACTCCAGAACAGTTTTATAAAGAGTTTCCTGAGTTGTATAGAATTATAGGAGTGATGTTGAATTTTGATTTTCATCAACCTTAATTTTTTTTTAAATAAAAATTAGAAGGTTTACTTATCATTTTCTTTTTATGCAAAAAAGAAAAAATTACTAAGTTCAATAACAAAATAGTACATTCGTCTATAAGGATAAAAATTTATAGCCATGATGAAAAAATCAACCGACCGTAGAGACTTTGTTAAAAAATCTCTTGTTGCTGCAGTAGGATTCAGTATCATTCCTAGACATGTAATGGGAGGAACCAATTTTATACCTCCAAGTGATCAATTAACAAAAGCTGTTATTGGTGTTGGAGGTATGGGACAGGGGCATTTAACGTATGAAGGAACAAAGTTACTAGCTATTTGTGATGCAGATGGGAACCATTTAGAAAATACCTTAAAAAAAGTAGATGCTAGTGTAAAAGGATATCGAGATTTTAGAGAAGTACTACAACGACCAGATATTGATATTATTCATATAGCAACTCCTCCGCATTGGCATGGATTAATGTCTGTAATGGCTGCCGAAGCTGGAAAAGATGTCTGGTGTGAAAAACCAATGACCAGAACCATTGGTGAAGGAAAAAAAGTAGTGGAGGCTATGAAATTACATGGCAAAATGTTTCGATTAAACACATGGTTTCGATTTAAAGATAATTTTTACGGAATGGGAATTCCGGTAAAAAAGTTGAAAAAAGTTGTTGATAGTGGTGTTTTGGGTTGGCCATTGAAAGTTACAATTAGTGGCGTAACAGGGTTTAATTGGAAATTTTATTGGGTGGGTAAAGAAAATCTAGTACCACAGCCAATACCCGCAGAATTAGATTATAATATGTGGCTAGGTCCAGCTCCAGAAAAACCATATAATCCGCATAGAGTACATGCTACATTTAGAGGATATTGGGATTATGATGGTGGAGGATTGGGCGATATGGGTCAGCATTATATTGATCCTGTCCAGTATTTTTTAGGGAAGGATAATACTAGTCCAATAAAAGTTGAAGTAGATGCACCGCAGCAGCATTATGATGCTATAGGAACTTGGAGAAAAATTGTATATACCTATGCCGATGGTTGCCAGATTATTTTAGATGGAGAAAATAGCGATAAAGATGCCGCCTATATTGAAGGACCAAACGGTAAAATTTTTAATGGTTTTAAGTCCACAATTCCAAACTTAGAGGGCTTAATTGATAGCTTGCCTGATCCTGAGGAACAAATTTCGCTATTTACAGAATCGGTGAAAACTAGAAGAAAATTTGCTTTGAATGAAGAAAATGGACACCGATCAGCAACAGTAGTCAATATGGGAATTACAGCACTTCGTTTGGGTCGTACCTTAGAATTTGATCCTGTAAAGCAAGAATTCATTAATGATGAAGAGGCAAATAGATTAATTGATCAACCAATGCGATCTGCTTGGGCATTTTAAACAACAACTTAAGAAATAATTGATGAACAAATTATATAAGATTTGTAGTGTACTATTCTTGTTTTTTAGTACGCTTATACTACAAGCACAGGATAATAGAACAATAAACACAAAAGTGGCGGATATTTTGGCGCAATTACCCACTGAAGATTTAGCACATTCGGATAGATTAATGCAAGAAATTATTGATTTAGGAACCGAAGGAATACTTAAATTTTCTGATATGTTAGTGCCTTTAGGTTCTGGAGATGATACCAAAGCCCGATACGCACTTCAAAGTGTAGCTATTTATAGTGGATCGCAAAAGCCTAACATTGAAACAAGTGAGTTGGAAGAAGCTTTTCTTATCGCTCTAAAAAAAGAATCAAATGCTGAGGTGAAGACTTTTTTAATGGATAGATTGCAATATATAGGAACTAATAAAAGCATAAAACTATTGGGTTCTTATTTATTAGATGATCAATTATTTAAACCAGCACTTGCAGCACTTTTTTCTATAGGAACTAATGAGGCAGCATCAGAAATTTCATCTGTAATACAAAAAGCTAATACTTCTCAAAAAATAGCTTTTGTTGATATTTTGGGAGCTTTAAAATACAAGTCATCGGTAAGTATAATTGAAGAAATAGCAAACTTTTCTGATGGGCTACTACATCAAAAAGCATTAATAGCCTTAGCAAATATTGCAAGTCCTGATTCATATCAGATACTATTAAGTGCTGTTCAAAAATCTAATTTCCAACTCGATGATTCTAAAAGTATCATAGCATTTATTGCCTATGGGAATCAATTACAAAAGGAAGGAAATGTATCTCTTAGCTCTGAAGTGGCCAAAAATTTGATAAAAAATTGCGTTGCTGAAAATCAATTACATTTTAGATCTGCTGCGGTTCACTTGTTGAGAGCTAATGAAGGAAATGGATTCATGAAAACTTTAATCAAAGAAGCTCAACATAAAGATAAAAAATATGTTGGCGCAGTATTAGAAGCAGCATCATTAAATAGTACTTCTCTTGAAGTGACTCAATGGGCAAAATTATACCATAAATTAGATTCAGAAATTAAACCTTTACTTATTGGAATGTTAGCAAAAAGTAAGGATCCTATTGTATTTGATAAGGTTATTTTAAGTGCATTAAAAGATAAGAATGAGGTGGTGAGAATTGCAGGAATAAAAGCGCTTGGACATCAAAACAAGGATTTGGCCTTGCCGGAATTATTTGAAAGTATAAATATTGCAGTTACGGAAGAGGAGCTTCAAGCTATTGAGGGAACTTTACTTAGGTTATGTAATGAGAAAGATAATGTGGTTTTAGCTAATCAATTAAAAAATGTAAATGATCAAGGCAAAGAAGTATTGGTAAATGTATTGTCAGCCAGAAAAGCAACAAATCAATTTTCTATACTTTTAGGATTGATACATAAAGGCAATGCTAATTTAGATGCAGCAATTTATAAAGCCTTGCCATCAATTACTAAAGGAGAAAATTTAGCAGATCTCATCAATCTAATAGAAACAAGTAGTAACCAAACAGAAGAGAGAAATGCACAATTGGCTATTTCGAGAATAGTTGATACGGATGAAGAGGATTTCTCTACTCAAATTTATGATGCTTATACATCAACAAAAAATAAATCAAAGTTAGTTCCAATATTGGCTTCTTTAAGTAATGATAAAGCATTAGAATTAGTTTTGGAATCCTTGTCTTCAGGTACAGCTGCAGAAAAGAAAATAGCTTTAGATGCATTGAGTCAATGGAAGAACACAAATGCAATACCATATTTATTTAAATCAGTAAGTGGTATAAAAGAAAATGACTTAAGGAGTTTGGCTTTTGAGTATTATTTAGATAATGTCCTAAAATCAACTTACCCTGATGATCAAAAATTATTATTGATTCGAAAATTAATGCCTGTTGCTATTACAAACAAAGAAAAACAGCAAGTACTTGTAGTGGCTCAGAATATAAAAACGTTTCTTTCTCTTGTATTTGTTTCAGAGTATTTAGAGGTTCCTGAATTAATAAATACGGCTTCAAATGCAGTAATAGCTATTGCCTTACCAACACCAGGAGTGAAAAATGGTTTGAGCGGAGATTTAGTAAGGAGTATTGTATCTAAGAGTGTAGATAACCTTACAGGACCAGATAGTCAGTATATTAAAATTGATGTAAAGGAGTTTTTAGATAAAATGCCTAATGAAAAGGGATTTGTATCACTATTTAATGGTAAAGATTTTACAGGATGGGAAGGTTTAGTAAAAGATCCTATAGCACGTAGTAAAATGTCTGCTAAACAATTAGCTGTAGCTCAGGCGATAGCTAATGAGCAAATGATGAAAGATTGGTTTATTAAAGATGGTGTGATTGGTTTTAAAGGAGAAGGATACAATAATATTTGTACCATAAAAGATTATGGCGATTTTGAAATGCTGGTTGATTGGAAAATTACAAATGGGGGAGATAGTGGTATTTATCTTAGAGGAACTCCACAGGTTCAAATTTGGGATATTGCAAGAATTAAGGATGGAGCGCAAGTTGGTTCTGGAGGATTGTATAATAATCAACAGTATGAAAGTAAGCCACTTGTGGTAGCTGATAATCCAATTGACGAATGGAATACTTTCCGTATTAAAATGGTTGGAGAAAGAGTTACTGTTTATTTAAATGGAGTTTTAGTAACAGATAATACTGTACTTGAAAATTATTGGGATCGTTCTAAAGCTATTTTTACAAAAGGGGCGATAGAATTACAGGCGCATGGTGAAGATTTAGGATTTAGAAATATATATGTTCGAGAAATTAATAGTGGAGACGAACTATTGACTGATGCAGAAAAAAAAGAAGGTTTTAAATCTTTATTAGGCGGAAAAGAACTAGATCATTGGATTGGTAATAAAACTGATTATTTGATGGAGGGTAATGAATTATTAGTTCGACCAAAACAAGGGGGGCATGGTAATTTATACACAGCACAAGAATATTCAGATTTTGTATTTAAGTTTGAATTTAAATTAACTCCGGGAGCTAATAATGGTTTGGGCATACATACGCCATTGGAAGGTGATGCTGCCTATGTAGGTAAAGAATTACAAATTTTAGATAATACTGCTCCAATTTATGCAAATTTAAAACCGTATCAGTACCATGGGTCGGTCTACGGAATAATAGCTGCAAAGAGAGGTGCTCTTAAACCTGTTGGAGAATGGAATTCAGAAATTGTTGAAGTAAAAGGAAATCATATTAAAATTACGTTGAATGGAGCTGTAATTGTAGATGGCGATGTAAAAGAAGCTTCTAAAAATGGGACTGCTGATCATGAAGAGCACCCAGGGTTAAATAGAAATAAAGGGCATATTGCTTTTTTAGGACATGGTTCGGAACTTGCTTTTCGTAATATTAGAATAAAAGATTTAAGTAACTAAAATTATTTAATTTTTATAAGCAGAAGCTTGAGAAGTTTATTTGACCAAGCTTCTGTTTTTTAAAAGTTTACTCTGAAGCTTACATTTGGAGTAATGCCCAAAGAAACATTTTCAATTGTTTCTATTTCATCAGCATCATTTAATCTATAGTAAGTATTCAGAATGTTTTTCTTATTGAAGAAATTTAAAACTGATGCTCCAATTGAAGCGTTTATTTTATTTCCTAAATTGAAAATATAAACAGCAGAAGCATCGGCTCTCATATAGTCGGCTATTCTACTGCTATTTGGACTTTCATAGTTTATAGTATGTGGAAAAGTTGAAGTATTTACAGCATTATTGCCTTCTTGCGGCTTTGTATAAGGTCTTCCTGTTCTATAATTTAACCCTAAACCAAGTTTTATTTTTTGATAGGTATAGGTACTTGCAAAGGTGAAGGTATGATTGATATCTAAATTATTTGGAAACTTATTTGGTTGAATATCTTTAAAAGTATAATTGTTATTATTATAAGTATAACTAAACCAATTACTTAAATTTTTTGTTTTTTGGTTAATTAAAAACTCGATGCCATTTACTGCATATTTTCCAATTTCACCATTAAACTGGTCTTCATTTTGAAAACCTTGCGTTTCGGTACTTATTCCATTTACAAGTTTATAAAAACCTTCAAGACCTATATATAGCTTATTTTTATCATAGTTAAAACCAAGCGATATTTGTTTACTCTTTGTTATTGGCAAAGTGTTATCATCAGAAAGTACCCATCTTCTTTTTTCTATGCCTAAAAAATTTTGCTTTAAGTCTATTACTTGATTGGTAGTTTGATTTTTAAATTCGCCAAGTAGTTCTGCTTTAAAATCATCAGTTATAATATAGTTAATATTGATTCTAGGTTCTATAATTACTTTTTTAAAAGTATCAATATTTTCAATATAGTTAAGTCTAGCACCACCTCTTGCCCATAATTTTTGATTTTCAGAAGCATAAGTGATTTCAGAAAATAATGCATGTGTTCTAATTACTCCTTTAATATTGCTTTTGTAAGGTGGAGAACTAACATTTGTATAATTAGTAATTCCGGTTTCATTAAATTGATAACCATTTTGCCAGCTTATACTTTCTGAAAAAGTATAGTTAGATTGTAGTTGAATTGCTGTTTCTAAAATTTGATTATTTTGATAAAGTTGTTGATTGGTACTTTCAATTAAATTTTCTGAATCTAAATTATATTTGGTGTAGTAGGTATTTAGTTCGGTTGAAAAAGCAGAATTCCAAATACTTTTTAAATGACCACCAATAGAGAAATTGGTTTGCGCTAATCTACTTTTGGTTGTTTCATTTGAATTCAAATTGGTTTCAGTATACCCTAGAAGATTATTCATTCTTATAAGACTTAATCTTAATTTTTGATTTTCATTAATATCATACAACAGTTTTCCACTAAAATCGTAAAAATAAAAATCTTCATTTCTGCTAATTTCATCTGTGCTAGAGGGGTTATTATTAACCTCGGTATCTTGAAAAGCTCTGTCGTAAAATTTAGTATAAGTTGGAGTATTTAAAAAGTCTGTTATAGAACGCCTTCCAGAAAATTGGAGCCCTAATTTATTAGAAATAGGTAGTTGTCCATACACATCACCACTAATTAAATTGATACCTGCTCCGCCAAAAATAGTGTTTGAGATTTCGTTTTCGGTTTGCATACTAATAATGCTACTAACACCATCGCCATAAGCTGCACTGGTCCCGTTTTTTATAATTGTTACTTTATCTGTTAAATAGGGATTGAAGGCAGATATCAAACCAAAGAAATGACCAGATTGATACATTTTTATACCATCCCAAAGCACCAAATTCTGATCGTTAGTTCCTCCTCTAACATTGATATCTGATACAGTTTCATCAATACTTTTTATGCCTGGTAAAGCTTGAACAGTTTGCAAAATATCAGGTTCTATAAGACCTGGTAAAATCCCAAAATCTTTAGTATTTAAAACAATGCTGGCGTCTTGCTGTTTTTTGATTCCAGTAGTCAAAAATTTGTAAATGATTACTTCATTAAGCTGTTGTATGTTTTGAGAAAGTAATAATGTGGTGCAAGGATCTTTATTTATTAGATTTTCTGCTCTAACAAATAAAGGTTTAAAACCCAAATATCGTATTGCAATTGTTGCATTTCTGGGGATATCTTCGAGATAAAATGAGCCATTTTCATCAGTGATTTTTGTAATAGGATTTTCTAAAACTTCAATTGTTGCTCCGGTTACCGTATTTTCTTTAAAATTATCTAAAACGATGGCGCATATCGATACAGTGCCACTAGAAATAGCATAATACCGATCATTTATTTTACGAATTGAAAGTTGAGTTTGGGTTTTTAAATAGGATAAAATTGCTTCTAAACTTTTGTTTTCTTGGACTTCTACTTGTATTGTCTTTATATCTTCATCAACAAATGAAAACTTGATATTAAAGTCTTTTTCAATTTTTTCTAAGTATGTTGTTAATTGAATTTTTTGGGTATTATTTTCTTGCGCTCTACTTAAAAGCGAAATGCATGAAAATACTACTAGAAAAAAAAAGCGAAATAAATTATGGTGCGTTTTCAGCATATAAAAGCACTTTATTCTTCTCTAATTTAAACTTTATTTTATTAGGAAGACAGATACTATTAAGCGCTATGTTCATTTGTTTATTAGAAAAAGTACCAGTAAATAGAATATTTGTATCGATATTATTTGTTTCAATTTTTACATTGTACTGTCTTTCAAATTCACTTAAAACATATTTTAGCGGCATACTTTTAAAGGAGCTTTCGTTGTTAATCCATGATGGTTCTGATGTTTTCGGACCTTCAACCGGAATATTTTTAGAATTTAAAATTAAAAAAGATGTTCCTGCTGGGAGTTTAATTGTATTTCCTTTATGAGTGACACTAACCAATCCTTCGAAGCAAGTAACTTCAAAAATATCTTTTCTATTTTTAACATTAAAATGTGTTCCTAAGACAGTAACTAGTCCATCAGCAGTTTCAACAGTAAATTTCTTTCCTTTTGCAACTTTAAAATAGGCTTCTCCTTTAAGTGAAACCTTACGGTTATTATCCCAATGATTTTTATTATATAATAATTTAGAATCTGCATTTAATAAAACCATAGAGGCGTCTGGTAAAGTAATGCTATTATTTTCAGCTAAATCAGTATAAACAGTCTCATCAAGCGTATTAAAATAAAAATAAGAAGCGCTTATTAGAATTACAACAACAGCTGCAATGCGTAAAAATCTTTTTATTGGACTAAGATGAATAACTTTAGTATTCTTTAAAGAGCGTTTTCTTTTAATTTCTTCTAAAGCTTTATTAGAGTCAAAATTAGGGGCGTTCAGCTTGCTAGAAAAATCTGCAATTTTCTTATAAGAAGCATACTCTTTGGTTTTTTTAAATTCCTCGAGTTCTTGTTCTGATAATTCATTATTGAGCCATTTGGCTAAGTAATTTTCTTGCATAATTAATGCTTTATGTTCTTATAACAATTTATAAAGAAAAAACCCTACTTTATAATTGCAACTAAATTTATAAACCTTCAATTTTTTCTCGTAATGATTTTAATGCCAAATGCATTCTTTTTTCTATCGCTTTTATACTTACTCCTTCCATTTCAGCAATTTCAGCATATTTTTTACCATCAATTCTATTTAACAAAAAAGTAGTGCGTTGATTTTCGGGTAAATCTGATAATGCTTTTTCTAATTTTTTATGATATTCTTTTTCTTCTAATAAAAATTCTGGCGATTCATTAGAAATAGCAAGTGATTTAACGGCATATTTTAAGCGTACTTTTTCAGCTTTAAGTACATTTAAATATAAATTATTTGCAATTGTATAAACATATGATTTTGCTTTTTCTGGGGTGACCTTTGAGCAATTTTCCCATAATTTTATAAAAGCTTCTTGAACGGCATCGTAGGCTTTCTCTTCATTCCCAAATTTATAATATATGTAATTAAAAACCGTTTTTGAATTAGTTTTATAGAGCATATTGTACACCTGTTCTTCACATACATTATTTTTTTGGGAACTCATTTATATATTTGTTTTTTCAAATATATTTTAAAAAAATTAAAAAAGAGAGTAGGGTAATTTTAAAATGTGTTGTTATACTATTGTAATAACATTAAAACCAAATCATTATGAAGAATGTATTCAAAAAAGTTGCATTTATAAGCTTACTTATAATTGCAATGACATTTACTTCTTGTCAAGAAGAATTTGAAGAATTACCAAATTCAGAAGATCAAACCACTATTACAGCAAGTTCAAGCACAGCACAATTAATTATACAGACTAGTTCAAATGATGGCTCTTTTGATAATATTGTTGATGGCTCTAGTTGTATAGCAGTACAATTTCCTTATAAAGTAAATGTTAATGGTTTAGAAATTACTATTGATTCTATTGAAGATTTAAAATTAATTGAGGAAATTTTTGATGAATTAGATGACGATAATGATATTCTTGATATTATTTTTCCAATAAATATAACACTATCAGACTTTTCAGAAATTACAATTAATGGTATTGAAGGTTTAAGAGAATTAGCGCGTGAATGTGTAGAGGGTGGTAATGATGATGATATTGAATGTATCGATTTTGTATATCCTTTAACCTTTTTCACTTTTGATATCAATAAACAACAAACTGGTAGTATAGTTGTAGAAAGTGACCGCGATATGCGTCGATTTTTTCATGATTTAGATGAGAATGATATAGTAAGTTTAGATTTTCCTGTAAAACTTAAATTATATGATGGCACTGAAATTACGGTATCTAGCCATGCGGAATTAGCAACAGCTATTAGGAATGCTAAAGATGCTTGTGATGAAGATGATGATGATGATTATAATGATGATGATTTTAATAAAGAGCGACTAGATAGTTACCTAATTGAGTGCGCATTTATAGTTCGAGAAGTAAATAGAAATAACCAAGACCAAACCGAACAATACTTTGAGTATGTAATAAACTTTAAAGAAAATGGCGAAGTAAAAGTTTTTGATAGGCAAGGTAATATTCTTAACGGTACTTGGAGTACAAGAGTTGGAGAAGAAAAGGTGCTTTTAACTTTAAATTTTGAAACTTTAGTAGACTTCTCATTAGAATGGGCTGTTTATGAGATTGGCGAAGGCAGAATTAAATTATTCGCAGGTGATGGAAATAAAATTATCATGAGAAAATTCTGTGATTTTCAAATCGATGTTCCTGAAAGACTAAGAACAATATTAAAAACGTGTAGTTGGGAAATAGCTAAAGTAATTACAAATGGTAAGAGCATAGATAGATTAGTAGGCTATGATTTTAAATTTTTGCCAAATAATGTTGTGACTTTAAGTGAAGGATCAATTGTATCAGAAGGTACATGGGAAGTTAAGATGAATGCAAATGGAGCTTTAGTATTGGCTATTTCAATTAGCACAGAGCAAGAAATAAGTATAGAATGGGCAATTATAGACTTAACAAATGAACGATTAGAGTTTACGATTCCAGGAACAGATAACCAATTAGTATTAGAAAAAAAATGTAATACAGAAGTTTGTTCTGAAACCTATATTGCAGATGTTATTCAAAATTGCAAATGGAAAATCACAAATGAAGATGGTAGCTTTTTTCAAGAAGTAAGAATAGATTTTTCAAATATGAATATACATGCCTATAGTAATGGAATAGTGGTCGATGAAGGTAATTGGCAAATAAACGGTTTACTATTAAATTTCAATGACTTAAGTATGACACTTGCAAATTATATTGGAGAATGGACAGTTATTGAATGTGGAGATGGTTTCTTCAAAATAAAGAGAGGTGAAGAGATTGTTATTTTGACCAAAATATGTGATTAAAAGAAAAGCAGAGAACTTAATCTTAAAATTAGGGTGGCTATAAAATGGCTGCCCTTTTTTTATATATATATTTTTTCAATCAAACTTCACACTTCCCATTGTTATTATTAAATTTGCAGTTCTTGATAATAAGATAATACTATTATGTTTGATAATTTAAGCGAAAAATTAGATAAAGCACTACATGTACTAAAAGGGCATGGGCAGATCACAGAAATTAATGTTGCAGAAACTTTAAAAGAGGTTAGAAGAGCTTTACTTGACGCTGATGTCAATTTTAAAATTGCTAAAGAGTTTACCAATAATGTAAAAGAAAAAGCAATTGGGCAAGATGTATTAACTTCTCTACAACCAGGCCAATTAATGGTTAAACTGGTTAAAGATGAGTTAACCGAACTTATGGGCGGTGATGCTGAAGGACTAAATTTATCAGGTAATCCATCAGTTATTTTAATGTCTGGGTTACAGGGTTCTGGTAAAACTACCTTTTCTGGAAAGCTTGCTAATTATTTAAAGAATAAAAAAACAAAAAACCCTTTATTAGTTGCTTGTGATGTTTATCGTCCTGCGGCAATTGATCAACTTCATGTTGTAGGAGAGCAGATAGGTGTTGAAGTTTTCTCAGATCGTGGAAATACAGATCCTGTTGCTATTTCTAAAGCAGGTATTGCCTTCGCAAAAGCAAACGGACATAATGTGGTGATTATAGATACCGCAGGTCGTTTGGCAGTAGATGAGCAAATGATGAACGAGATTGCAAATGTTCATAAGGCAATTCAACCACAAGAAACATTGTTTGTTGTTGATGCAATGACAGGGCAAGATGCTGTAAACACAGCAAAAGCTTTTAATGATATTTTGAACTTTGACGGTGTTATTCTAACAAAATTAGATGGCGATACACGTGGTGGGGCAGCTATATCAATTAAATCTGTCGTAAACAAGCCAATTAAATTTATTGGTACCGGAGAAAAGATGGATGCTATAGATGTATTCTATCCATCTCGTATGGCTGAGCGTATTTTAGGAATGGGTGATGTCGTTTCTTTAGTAGAAAGAGCTCAGGAGCAATTTGATGAAGAAGAAAGCAGAAAAATTCAGAAAAAAATTGCTAAGAATCAATTTGGTTTTGATGATTTTTTAAGTCAGATTCAGCAGATTAAAAAAATGGGAAATATCAAAGATCTTATGGGAATGATTCCTGGTGCTGGTAAAGCATTAAAAGGTTTAGATATTGATGATGATGCCTTTAAACATGTTGAAGCAATGATTCATTCAATGACTCCTCTTGAAAGATCAACGCCAGCAAAATTAGATGCAAGTAGAAAGAAAAGAATTGCAAAGGGTAGTGGAAGAACTATTCAAGAAGTAAACCAATTATTAAAACAATTCGATCAAATGAGTAAGATGATGAAAATGATGCAAGGTGGTGGTGGCAAAAAAATGATGCAGATGATGGGAGCTATGAAAGGAATGCAATAAAAGAGTATTTTTTTAAACCAAAAGACCAATAATTACATTTACTTTCAATTAATCAAATTTTAAAAGACTAGCCATTATAATGGAAATACTCGACGGGAAAAAAGTATCAAACCAAATAAAAGAAGAGATAGCTGAACAAGTTTCTAAAATGCGTGAACGTGGAGAAAAGGTTCCGCATTTAGCCGCAATTTTAGTGGGTAATGATGGTGCAAGCTTAACTTATGTTGGAAGTAAAGTAAAATCATGCGAAAAGGTCGGCTTTGAATCTACCCTAGTTAGAATGCCAAGTACAACATCAGAATTAGAACTTTTAAATAAAATAGAGGAGCTAAATCAAAATGATGATATTGATGGTTTCATTGTTCAGTTGCCATTACCACCTCAGATAGACACACAAAAAGTATTACTAGCAGTTGATCCTGATAAAGATGTTGACGGTTTTCATCCTATGAATTTTGGAAAAATGGCTTTAGATATGAGCACATTTATTCCTGCAACCCCATTTGGTATTTTAGAACTTTTAGAGCGATATAATGTTGATACTAAAGGTAAACATACTGTGGTAATTGGTAGAAGTCATATTGTTGGAAGGCCTATGAGTATATTAATGGGGCGGAAGGGATGGCCAGGTAATTCAACGGTTACATTAACACATAGTCATACTAAAAATATTACTCAAATTATTTCACAAGCCGATATTGTTATTTCAGCTTTAGGAGTTCCTAACTTTTTAAAGGCCGAAATGGTTAAAGATGATGCTGTAATTATCGATGTTGGAATTACTCGTGTTACTGACGATACAAAAGAAAAAGGATATTATATTACTGGTGATGTAGATTTTGAAAATGTAAGTAAAAAAGCATCTTTTATTACTCCTGTTCCAGGAGGAGTGGGTCCAATGACAATTGCAATGCTTCTAAAAAATACGTTATTAGCTAGAGAACGTCATAGGTCAAGAAAATAAAATGTAATGGTGTCATTCAAGAAGTTTTTTCTTCATTTTCTAGTCCTTAATAATTTTAGCTTTAATGAGTTTTAGTTTAGAACCTTTTTTTAATGATTCTTTAGATTTATTATGTATTGCGGGTTATGATGGATATTTTAGAAGAGTAAACCCAGCTCTAATTAATTTATTAGAGTATTCTGAAGAAGAATTATTTTCAAAAAAAATCAGTGATTTTATTTATGAGGAAGATAAAAATCTAACCGCAGGGTTTAGAAAAAATCTAAAAAAAAATATACCATTATTAAATTTTGAAAATAGGTATGTTACTAAATCTGGAAAATTAATTTGGTTACATTGGACATCAATTCCTCTTCCTGAAAAAAAACTAATTTATGCCATTGCTAAAAATATAACACATAAAAAGAAATTAGAAAAAGAGCGTACGAATCATCTTTTTAAACTAGATAAAGTAAATCAAGATTTAAAAAATTTAAACTATAAAACGTCACACGATTTAAGATCACCAGTAAATAACTTACTTGCTTTGTGTGATCTCGTAGATATTGATAAAATAAAAGATGTAGAAACTACTGCAATACTTAATCATATTCGAATATCTACCGAAGGTTTAAAAAATTCATTAGATGATTATATGGATTCTCTTGAACAAGCTGATAAATTAGATTTAAAGATAGAACTAGTTAAATTTGACACCGTCTTTAAAGATGTTGAAACTTCAATAAATGCTTTGATTCAAGATTCAAAAGCAGAGATTATTTGTGACTTTTCACAAATGGAAATTGTTTCTTTTAATAGATCCTATATGGAAAGCATTTTTTTGAATTTTATAACTAATTCTATTAAATATGCTAAACCAGAGATCTTTCCTAAGATAAAAATAACTACCAAAAAAGAGGACGGTAAGAAAAAATTAATTTACTCGGATAACGGTCTAGGCTTTAATATGGACATGATAAGTGAGAAAATTTTTATTTTAAATCAGAGATTTCACGATAATACAGATAGCAAAGGCGTAGGTCTTTATTTAGTGCATAATCATGTTACAAATTTAGGAGGCACAGTCACTGTTGATAGTAAAGTAAATGAGGGTGCAACATTTACTATTACTTTTAAATAATTATTTTAATTTATTGATAAACTCTAACATAATCAATCTCAAAAGTTGATGTGGTAAAATTAGGGCTGATATCACCACCTAATGCACCACCCATTGCAGCATTTAAAATAATAAACTGTTTGTTTTTAAAAGGCCATGTTTGGTCATTTTTTATACTTGGGTTATAGGTATAGTATGGTACATCATCTAATAAGAAAACAATACTTTCTTCAGTCCAAACCATTGAATATATATGAAATTCTGTGGTTTCATTAGCTATTGCAACTGCTTTGTAATTTATAGTATTACCAGAACTAGAAATGGTATGTAAAGCACTTTGTACTTTATTCGGATTGTTGCCAGAATATTCCATAATGTCAATTTCTCCACAAGCGGGCCATCCCACAGAACTTATGCTAGACCCAAGCATCCATATAGCAGGCCATATACCATTTCCCGAGGGTAATTTAGCACGGACATCAATCCTTCCATACGTAAAATCAAATTTATTTTCAGTAAGAAGTCTTGCTGAGGTATATTCAAAGCCTTGGTAATCTTCCTTTTTAGTAATTATTTTTAAAATTCCGTTTTCTACTATTGCATTTTCTAATCGATTAGTATAGTACTGAGATTCTCCATTACCCCAACCATTATCTCCATTTCCTATATTATAACCCCAATTTGAGCTATTTGGCGTACCGTCTTGATCAAATTCATCTTGCCAAACTAACTCTAATTCTTTATGCACATAAACTTTTACGGTTTGAGATGCACTTGTAAAACCATTAGAATTATAGGCTGATACTATAACCGAATACTCATTTACACCATTTTTAGTAAACGTATAATTAAAAGTATTTTCTGTTAGTTCTAAGGTTTCATTATTAATTAAAACTTTATAATAGGAAGCATTATTAGCATTAATGGTGAAATTTACAACACCACTACCATCTCCATTTGGGTTACTACTACTTAATCCAATTACTTCTGAAGTTATAATTACATTAGAAGGTTTGCTTGTTTCTATTTCAGTTTCATTAGCGTTACTACTACACGATATAAAAATGATAAATGCTATAACAATCTGGCTTATTCTTTTCATACTATTCATTAATATTAGTAAATTCAAAATAATTTAAATTAAAACCTCCTTTATCAAAGATTACTTTTATCTTATTTTCACCTTTCAAAATAGAAACATCAGATAAAGTTATTGTTTTATATGAAGATGCACTTCCAGTTTTTGGTAATGTTATTTTTTTAGATATAATTCCATTTTGATTTTCAAAATGAAGCTCCCCATCTTCTGAAGTAGATGTATAGCGAATATTAATATCCACTTTAGTTTCTTTTGGATGATTTATAGTAAATAAAAGCCATTCACCATCTTTTATATCAAAAACTTCATAACCATTTGTTTGTTTGTCTGAGCAAGCTTGAATATCTACACCATCATTCCGCATAGATTTTCCTGTATTCCATTCTGTGCTTACTCCAGTATCAACCCGATAATTTACAAAATCAGTATCTGAATATGCAATTTCATTTGTACCTAAATCATATTCTGTAGCAAATATTTTACTAGTAATAAGATGATTTTTAAATGCTTTAGTTTCATCAGATTGTACTTGTCTGAACATTGCATCAATAACATCTATTTTAACAGAAACATTTTCTATTTTATAATTATCATTCAATTTTTCTAATGCTTCTTTAGCAAATGTCTTCGTTGGTTTTTCTTCACCATTCATCCAATATTGACGTAATACTTCATATTCAGGATTTTTTGAAACGGAAGTCACTCCTGCGGTATTTTCAATTTTTTTCATCGGCCAAAATGCCCATCCAATGTTATTGGTTTCACACAATTTTATAGCATCTCTGAACCATACATTCGAATTTTCTCCACTTTCTCCTAACCAAATAGGAGCATTGTATTTTTCTCTATAATCTAGCATTTTTTGAATAGCTCCTACCGTATTATAATTCCAATATTTATGAAAACTAATCACCATATTATCATCCCAAAGTGGAAAAATACCTTCGTAATTATTACCCCAACAATTTCCTTCAATGATAATGATATGGTTTTTATCAACTTCTCTAATTGCTTCTGTTATTTCAATCATTAATTTACGTAGCGGAATATTTGAAGTTTCATCACAGCCATTTTTGTTGGTTCCTGTAAAATTCCAGTTCGGTTCATTAATGATGTCATAACCACCAATCCATGTATTATTTTTATACCGATTCGCTAACTTTTTCCATAAAGCGATCATTTTTTTTTGATTTGCTTCACTTTCCCAAAGCGATGGTTTTGTGGTATCATAATCAGAAATATTGGCATCTTTACCTTGTCCTCCAGGGGTTGCATGTAGATCTAAAATAAGGTACATCTTATTTTCAGCGCACCATTCTAACAATTGGTCTGTCATGGTGAAACCTTCTTCTAACCAAGTAATTTCTCCATTAGTTTCTTCTTCAATTGCAGGGGTATACAAATTGTAATGCATTGGTAAGCGAACAGAATTAAAACCCCAAGCTGCTAAAGAATCGATATCTTTTTTAGTAATTCCGTTAGCTTTATAGGTATCATAGAATGCCGTGGTGTTTTCTGTGCCTATTAGATCAGTAATTTTTTGTTTAATTACATGTTGTGGGCCAGCAAAATTACCGGTTTGCAGCATATAGCCTTCTTGCACCATCCACCCACCTAAACCTAAGCCTCTGAGGATAATATTTTCATTATTTTCATTGACAATATATTGCCCTTTTGTATGTAAAAACTCCTGCCCATAAGTAAGCAAGGATAGCATGGCAAAAATGCAAACTAATAATCTTCTCATTTTTTATTCTTTTAATTGCTTCTGTTTATCGAATATTATTCCCAAATATATGTTCCAACTGCGCCTCCGTTTAAAGAAGTAGTCGTCCATTTATCATTATATTTTATATTGAAAGCCGTATCAATATCACTATCATTTAATACAACTAACACTTTTTTCCCTTCTGGAGTTTTAAAAGCTACATTTTGTAAGTTTCCAGTTATTCCACTACTAATTCTTAATGAACCAGTAGGTACAAATTTAGAGGCGTGTGCTATAATGTAATACCCAACATTACGAGTAAAAGTATCACTTGAACTTATGGTAATAGCACCTTTACATGTGGTACAACCTCCGTCAGTATGAGGTCCAAATGAACTATTGTTTGCTAGGTTCCATTCCAATGCATTTTTACTCCAATTACGCATGGAACCAATAACAACATTTTTCACATGCCATTTTAAATCTCCTGAAAAACTACCTGTAGAAGGAGTATACTGTTCTGTGAAGTATAAATTTTTATTTGGATAAGCATTATGTACAGTGGTTAGAGCACTTATATCTCCTGCATATAAATGAAAAGCAGATCCATCTACAAAGGGGTTTGCAGTTGCATCATTAAGAATCGTAATTGGATATTGCGGATTATCACAATTATGATCATAAGCAATTATTTTAGTCATTAAATTTTCAGCTACTAAAGTAGGGCCTAAATTATTTTTAATAAAATCGGCTTGCTGTAAGGCTGTCATCACCATACTTGGATTATTACCACCATGTAAGGGTTCATTCTGAGGTGTTAATGCATCAATGTTAATTCCTTCATCTTTCATAGCTTTAATATATTTTGCCAAGTACTGAGCGTAAACCTCATAATATTGAGGTTGAAGGCTACCGCCAATAAAACTATCATTGTCTTTCATCCATAAAGGAGCAGACCATGGAGATGCTAAAATTTTAATATTTGGATTAATTGCTAATATTTCTTTTAAAATAGCAATAACAGTATCTTGATCGGGGGTAAGACTAAATTCAGATAAATCCAAATCGGTTTCACCATTAGGTACATCATCATAAGTAAATGGCTCACTATTTAAGTCGGATGCTCCAACACTTATTCTAAGATAATTTATCGAAATTGAAGTTTCAGAAGAACCGAATAACTCTTGTAATAAAGCTTGTTTTTTAGTAGCACTCAGACTATTTATAACTTCGGCACTACCACCTGTTAATGTAAAACCAAAACCATCAACGGTTTGATAAGTTTGTGTTTCGTTCACTTCAATATTTGGAAGCGTGTTATAAGTAGTATTAAAACTTAAAATACCAGTTTGTTTTTTTAAAGCAACACTTTGATCACCTTTTGTAAGCCAAAAATCAACATCGTTTGTTGTTGATACTGGAGGGTCAGGGTTTTCTATAGGAGTATTAGTGCCTTCTTCACTTGTAGAAGAAGAGCAATTAAATTGAAATAATGATATAAGTAAAAGTATCATTATTGTACTGCTATTTTTTAGTATTAGAACCATATGTTTTTTTAAATATAACATAATTAATAGATTAGAGTTTGAATTGCATGTGCGGGAATTTCAACAACAACTTTTTGAGTATCAACATACAGATTATAAACTACTTTTTCTTGAGTAGTATTCATAACTATTGTCGCCATTTTACCGTTGGTATTTATAAATGATGTACTTAAAAGTGTGCTTCTACTCACAGCAGTGCTAACTCTCTTGGCATCGGGTTGTATGAATTTTGAAAAATGACCAATATAATAATATGACGGAGTATATATCAGTTTTCCTGTACGAGTATCTGCATGAATAGGAGCAAAACAAAAATTGCCGACATGATTTGGCCCTCCATTTTCATCTAATAAAATGTTCCAATCAGTCCAACCTACAGTTCCATTATTAAAATCATTAATCATTGATCTTCCATACCTTTCTGCATTTGGCCAAAATTGGTATTTTTTAGCATCAAATTTTTCGACACAACCTTCTGTAAATAATATATTTTTAGAAGGATAAGCTTCATTTATCCTTTGTATATTTTCGAACATTGGTTCACCTCCAGCCCAAGTTTCATACCAATGAAAACCTAAACCCCAAGCATATTTTGAAGCTTCAGGATCGCCATATATTGTATTAGCTCTTTGGAATGCTAAATCTCTATTATGATCCCAAACAACTATTTTTTTATCACCTAAACCTTCTTTTTCCATAGTTGGGCCAAGAAAATTCTTTAAAAAATCTCTTTCGGCTTCGGCCGTGTATATACACGATTCCCATGTTTGAGTAGCCATAGGTTCATTCTGAATTGTAATTCCCCAAATAGGCATGCCTTCTTTTTCGTATGCTTTTATGAATTTTGTATAATATGTCGCCCAAGACTGATAGTATTCGGACAATAATGTGCCTCCTTTAAGCATGCTTTTATTACTTTTCATAAATGCAGGCGGACTCCATGGCGATGCATAAAGTAATAGTTTACCCCCTGCAGTAGCTATTGCTCTTTTTATCATTGGGATACGATACTGTTGGTCATGTTTGATATTGAATGACTTTAACTCCGAGTCTCCTTCTTCAATATATGTATAACTATTACTTGCAAAATCAGAACTATGGATTGTTGTTCTTAAGAGAGAATAACTAATACCTTTATCTTTATCATAATAGGCATCTAACACTTCTTGCTGTGTATTTTTATCCAGTTTTGCGAATACTTCGGCACTAGCATCTGAAATTGCTCCTCCGATACCTAAAAAAGTTTGAAATGTATTTTTTGGTTCAATAAAAACTGAAATCTCTGTTTCTAAAGGTTGTAATGCGCTTTTAAAAATAAGGGCGTCAGTTTTTGTGAGTCTTAATTCTGTGCTATCAGCGGTAGTGTAGACAATAACTTTATTATCTAATGGGATAAATTTCTGAGTGTCTTTTTTCTGAGAAAAAGCAGTTATTGAAATAAGCAGGCTAATAATTTTAATACAATATTTTTTCATTTTTCAATAAACTACATAATTAATAAAAGTATAAATTGATTTGTGACTTGATTTGAATTTTTAAAGCAACAATTTTGAAGTTATTGTTTGATGAAAAGCCCATTTTCATATGATAATGGGCTATTCAACACTTAACCTAACTTAATTAACTCAAACAACTTATTTTAATTTCCTGTACCACGCATTTCTACATTGGTAATAGTAATACCAGCAGGATCATAGATATTCCCACCACTTCTGATATATAAATATATGGTGTCTGATTCAGCAAAGGTAATAGTGTTGTCAATGGCATCAGTTTTCGAATTTTTAACACAACCTAGATTGGTTAATCTTCCTGAAAACGGTGCTGTAGCACAACCATCCCAAGTGCTTAATCCCATAATTTTAAAGTCTGTGGTGCCATTTGCAGTATATTCAACACCATCTACTGGAGCTGTAGTACCTACATAAACCTCAAACCATGTTTCGATAAATCCACCTCCGCCAGATACTTTCATATCAATAGCATATACTTTATCTTTTTCTACTTCAATTGCTTGATAAATTCCTTGTTGTGCCCATGCTGAGGTGCTAAAAATTGTTGCACTTCCGTCATTTAATACCCACGATGCACCTGAATCAGAAATTGGTTGTATGGTCCATTCAGAATGAGCTGTAGCATCTGCAAATTTGCCTCCTTTAACGAGATTTCCAGAAACAGGATCAGAAACAGCAACAACAATTTCCTTACTGGAAGAGTTTGTTTCTCCTCCTTTTCCAATAGCGATATGCGTAACGGTATATGTTCCGGCATCAGGAAAAAAAACTTCTTCAACCATTTTACCAGAAAAAACGCCATCTCCTACATCCCATTTTGATGATAAAACATTAGAAGTTTGTGCTTCTAGACGGTATCTATTAGTTACACCTTCAATAGGTGTTACAGTGAATGCTGCATCTACATTAGGATCTGATAATCCGTTTCCTGTTCCAAGTTCATCTGGTTGACAACTTGATATAAAAGCAATACTAATACTTGCTAAAAGCAAGAAAGTGTATCTTTTTAAAATTGTTTTAATGTCCATTTTTTTATTGTTTAATTAGTTATAATTAGGATTTTGAACAATCACTGTATTTTCTAATTCCTTTAATGGGATAGGGAATATTTCATTTTTTCCTGCAGTAAAACCTCTACTCGATAGAATGGTTGCAGCTCTACCTGTTCGAACTAAATCAAACCATCGGTGTCCTTCTCCAGCTAATTCTAACCTGCGTTCGGCTAATATTGCTATCGTAGAAACTGGAATACTTGGCAGCCCAACTCTTGCTCTAACAGCATCTAATAAAGCTTGAGCTCTTGTACCAGAACCGCCTAAAGCTTCAGCTTCCATTAAGTATGTGTCGGCTAAACGAATTGCATATACATTTTGCTTGTAATTTAGAACTGTTGCCCCACCTCCAGTTGATGCATCAGAATTTAATGGCATAAACTTTTTTAGAAAGTAACCAGTATCTTTATAACCTGGAGAATAATCTGCTTTACCCGCATCTTTTAAAGCTTTAATATCTGCAATTGTCGCATCAAAACGAGGATCTCCAGAAAGTGCATCATACAAATCTTGAGTTACCGTATCAAAACTCCATCCTGAAGCATAATCGGGAGCATCAGAACCAGATGGTTTTGAGTATCCTCTTGGGCCAACCATTACATTCACACTATTTCCTTCGTCTGCACCTGAGCCCCAAAAACCCCAGTCTGCATTGCTTTGATCTGTATGTGAAATTTCAATAATTGCTTCAGAATTAAACTTATCTGCTATTTCCCAAAGATCATTGAAATTATCTAACAATTTATAACCATAAATGCTAGTTCCGCCTGGTGTTCCATTTACGACAGCTAGTTCAGCGGCAGCTTGGGTATTTTTACCTTCATATAAGTAAACTTTACCTAATAGCGCTTGAGCAGATCCCTTTGTTAAACGTCCAGCTTCATTTGTTACATCAGTAATTGTGATGGGCAAATTTGTTAAAGCTTCAATTAAATCTGTTTCAATTTGAGTATAAATTGCTTCAGGACTAACTTGTGGAACATTATAAATTTCACTTGAAGGTATTGGTTCTGTAATTAAAGGTATATTTTTAAATAATCGTACTAATTCAAAGTAGTAATAAGCTCTTAAGGTTTTAGCTTCTGCAGCAAATCTACTTTTTGTAGTTTCAGACATAGGAACATCTGGCAATTTAGAAAGTAAGATATTTGCTCTAAATATTCCTTGATAAAAATCATTCCAAAAACTTGCAGGTATAGTAGATGAACTAATTGAATAATCAGAGAAAGATTGAATTCCTGTACCATCTGTTGCGCCACCACCTCCAGCGAAATGATCATCAGAACCAGCATTCATCATAGAAATCATATTTTCAAATCCTTTTGATTGTTTACCAATAACATCATAAACAGCTATTAAACCTGAATAAGCTTCTTTTTCATTTGAATAGTAATTTTCTTCTAAAGCTGTACCTTTTGGTTGTACATCGATAAAATCCGAAGTACATGAAACTCCAAATATTACGATTAGGAGTCCAAGAAATGGAAATTTAATTTTTTCTAGTTTCATAATATTTATTTTTTAAAATTGAATATTTATTCCTAATAAACCTGTTTTTGCTTGTGGGTAAAATCCTCTATCAATTCCTTGAACGCCACCACCAATTTCTGGATCATAACCGCTGTATTTTGTGAATGTAAATACGTTTTCACCTGTTAAATAAAGTCTAATTCTTGAAATCCCTGCTTTACTTAGAACATCATTAGGTAATGAGTATCCAACTTGCATTGTTTTAATTCGCACATAATCACCATCTTCTAAATAAAAGTCTGATGGGTTATTGAAATTTTTGTTCGTATCGTCGGTTGTTAATCTTGGAAAAGTATTTGATGTTCCTTCACCTGTCCATCTACCTAAAGCAGAGGTTTGATAATTGGCGTTTCCAATATCTAACCTTCTTAATCCTTGAAAAATCTGATTTCCAGCAGTACCTTGAGCAAAAACCATGAAATCAAAATTCTTATAAGCTAAGTTTAGCGTAAGTCCGAATGTATAATCAGGAATAGGACTTCCAATAAAAGTTCTGTCATCTGCAGTAATTGTTCCTTCTCCATCAACATTTTCCCAACGAAAATCTCCTGGTTTAGCATTAGGTTGAATCATATCTCCAGCAGCATTTGTATATGCATTTATTTCTGCTTGGTTTTGAAAAATACCATTTGTTTTAAAACCATAAAAAGCATTATAAGGTTGCCCCACTTGTACTCTAGTGATTGGATATGTGCTAGATTGAATTGTTTGCCCACCAGATAAAAAGTCAATATCGTTACCTAAGAAAGTAACTTCATTTTCTAAGTAAGATACATTGGCATTTAATGATAATGAAAAGTCCCCGATTGTTTTATTGTATCCTAACTCTATATCATAGCCTTTGTTTACCATATCGGCAACGTTACCTACAGGACTTCCTGTTGCGCCTACATAACCTGGTAAAGCAACATCTTGTAAGATACCGGTGGTTTTTTTGTTGTACACATCAAATGTTAATTTGAAATTTTGGAATAATGTAGCATCAAATCCAATATTGGTTTGGCTCGTTTCTTCCCATTTTAAATCAGGATTTGATGGAGCATTCGGGCTGTTACCAATAGTAACAGAACCTGTATTTCCAATTGTATAGTTTCTTCCATCACCAATGGTAGCTAAATATCTAAAATCTCCAATAGCATCATTACCAGTAACACCATAACCACCTCTGAATTTTAATTGGTTAACAACATTGTTTTCAGGCCAGAAATTTTCTCTTGAAGGCACCCATCCTAATGAGAATGAAGGGAAAACACCATATTTGTTGTTTGATCCAAATCTAGAAGATCCGTCTCTACGAATAATACCAGTCAATAAATACTTTTCTTGAAAATCATAATTTAGTCGAGAAAATATAGAAGTTACTTTATGCTCTGATCCAGTATATGCATAAGAATCTATTTGTTCTTTTGGTACGCTGAAATTAAAAGATGCATCATCTCTATTATCAACAGGAATATTAAAATAGGTGATTCCAGTTCCACTAGTAATATTATCTACATAAGATCCTTGACCTAATAAGATATTAAAATTGTGGTCTTTTATAGTTTTGCTATAGGATAAAGTATTTTCGATATTCCAACCAAAACCTCTGTTGGTCTGTCTTGAAATATTATTTTGAGAAGTAATTGAAGAAGCATTTAAATATGATACTGGAGTGAAACTTTCGCTACCCCAATATGCTAATTTACCACCTAAAGTACTTCTGAATTTTAAACCTGGAATTAATTTTATTTCAACATATGCATTTCCAACAAAATTATCGGACCATCCATAATTACCCAATCTAGTTTGGGCGTAAGCTAATGGGTTTGTTATTTCTTGACCAACAAGATTTGAGATGCCATAAGGATTTCCGTTTGCATCTCTAAAAATACCTGCATTGGTATAAGGAGCTTGGTTTGCTAATACAGGGTCTGTTTCAACAATAGGAGTTAACGGATCTAAATTTATTGCAGAAGCTAAAGGGCCTCCAAATTCGCTATTCGTATTTCCTAAACCGACATTTTTTTCTCTTGAATATCCTAAAGTTTGACCAAAAGTAATCGAGTTAGTTATTTTATGTGATGAATTTAAACGAATATTTTTTCTGATATAGTTAGAAATATCAGAAGAGACAATTCCCTCTTGATCAAGCATTCCAAAAGAAACATAAAAAGTAGAAATCTCATTACCACCACTTAAACTTATCTCGTGACTTGATCTTTTTGCGCTACTATTAAATATTGCATCTTGCCAATCAGATCCTTTTCCTAATGATTGTGGATTAGGGAATCTAATGCCACCACCACCTGCAACCGAGGCTTCATTCATTAATGTTGCATATTGTTCCGCATTTAATAAATCTAGTTTTCTTTCTGGTGAAGAAATACCTGTATAACCATTATAGTTCACGCTCATTTTACCAGATTTCCCCTTCTTTGTAGTCACAAGGATAACACCAGTAGCAGCTCTTGCTCCATAAATGGCTTGCGACGCTGCATCTTTTAGAACTTCAATAGATTCAATATCTGCTTGGTTAAGATATCCGATACCTCCAGCATCAACTACAACTCCATCTACAACCCAAAGAGGTTCATTATTACCAAATGTGGTAATACCCCTTACACGTATGGTAGATGATGATCCTGGTTGACCAGAGTTAGCTGCAATTGTCAAACCAGATACTCTACCTTGTAATGACTGCTCTATTCTGGTTATGGGTAAATCTTCAAGATCACTTTGCTTAACCCCAGAAATGGCTCCAGTTACAACACTTTTTTTCTGAGCACCATACCCAACGATAACTACTTCTTCTAATGCTTGAAGATCAGGTTCTAAAGTGATTGTTATTTGTGTGCTTCCGTTTATTGACTGTTCAATAGTTTTATAACCTATATAACTAAAAACCAATGTGCCAGTGGAGGGTGCTTTTAGTTCAAAATTACCGTCAAAATCTGATGCAGTACCAGTTGTGGTACCTTTAAGTAAAATGGATGCTCCAGGGATGGGCATTCCGGTTTCGTCGTTTATTGTCCCTTTTACAACAAGATCTTGAGCTTGTATACTTAAGGAAAATAGTATGGACAAAAAACAAATAACATGTAGTTTATTCAAATTCATTTTTAATCAATTTTTAGTTAAACAAATTGTTGAGTTGACCTCAAAATTATACTTATTTTAAGAATTTGATAATTTGTGTTTATTACAAAAACACATCAACTTGTTATTTTTGACTATACAAAAACACATCAAATAATTATATAATTATTTGATATTTAATTAATTATATTTTTAAAAAACTGATTTGGATACTCTATTCAATAATTTTTTAATACTACATTTGTTAATATTGGTTGTTTTCACAATATTTGATGCAAATAGGTATGATTTTCAAACATTTATATGAAATTAAAAACCTATCTATAATTCTTAAAAATGCTAATAATAGGTTATGGGTTTTAGAAGGTTGTATTTAATTTATTGCATTTTTACTATACTTCCGTTTAGTTTAGAATCACAGGTTAAAACTATTGGTTTGCCAGAGATTAGAAATTATAAACGTGCAGATTATCAAAGTGGCACTCAAAACTGGGATATAGACCAGGACAAGAATGGTAATTTATATTTTGCAAATAATAATGGTCTTTTGCAATTTGATGGTTCTTCTTGGCAAACTTATACAATCCCAAATTCATCAAATGTACGTTGTGTTAAAGTTGACAACACAAATGGAAGAATATATGTAGGCGGTTATAATGAATTTGGTTATTTTAAATCCAATGAAGATGGAAGGCTAGTTTATTTTTCTTTATTGAAACTAATTGAAAATATTAATCTTAAAGTTTTAGATTTTATTTGGAAAATACACATTTATAATGATGAAGTAATTTTTCAATCTTTTGAAAGAGCATACATATATAAAGAAGGAAAGATTAAATTATTAAATCCTATTAGTCGTTTTCAATTCTCTTTTTCTGTTAATAATAAACTTTACTTTCAAGATGAAAGCAATGGTATTTTAGAATATAAAAATGGAAAAACGTACCCATTAAAAAATACATCTTCCTTTTTTAAAAATACCGAAGTATGGGGCATGTTTGAAATGCCTAATAATGAATTATTGATCGCAACTTTAGAAAAAGGATTGGCGGTTTATGCAAATGGTAAAGTCATTCCATGGAATACAGATGCAGATGCATTTATTAAAAAAAATAGTGGTTTAGGGGGTGTTATGTTTGATGATAATTTAATTGCACTCAATTCAGTATTAGACGGGATTATTATTTGTGATTTGAATGGAAATATTGTCCAACATATAAATTATAAAAAAGGATTACAGAATAATACAATTTTGAGTTCTTTTGTAGATGATAAAAATAATTTATGGTTAGGTCTCGATAATGGCGTAAGTTTTTTGAATGAAAATTCTGCTTTATCTTATTTTGGTTTCAGTAATAATCTAAGTGCAGTTTATGCTTCGGTTGTTTTTAATGGCAATTTATATGTTGCAACTAATCAAGGAGTCTTTTATCATTCATTAAATGATACATTTAAAAATGACGAGTTTAAATTAGTTGAAGGTGTGAACTCACAGTCATGGAATATACAAATAATTGAAGGAGAATTAGTATGTGCTAATAATAGAGGAGCATTAGCTATAAATAAACAAAATGTTGTTAGAACTTTAGATAATAAGGGTTATTTTGGATTCAAAGCTATTCCAAATCATTCTAATTTTGTAATCGGGTCTAATTATGCTGGTTTTGCTTTATTTGAAATAACTAAAAAGGGGTTAGAATATATTTCTCAAATTGAAGGAATTGATAAATCTTCCAATTTTTTTGAAGTTGATAGTTCTTATTTATGGTTGAAAAGAGATGAAAATCTATATAGAATGACGTTATCTGACGATTTTAAAAGAATTATGGCAACTAAAGTAATCATCGAATTATTACCTTCTAAAGATCATTTTCAGAGCATTCAAAAAATAAATGATAAGATTTATTTTCAATCTAAAAACAAGTTTTATACTTATTTGAAAGAACAAGATGTATTTTATGAAGATGAAAAACTTTCTAACTTATTTAAGGATACTCCATTTGTAAACTATGTTATTGAAGATTCACGCAAAAATTTATGGTATACTTTTGATGAAACTTTGGGAGCATTTATAAAAGATAAAAATGGAGAATTTAAAAACATTCTATCTCCTTTTTCAAATTTATCAGGAAACTTAATTGAAAATTATCTTTCAATAAATACAATTGACTCCACAAATGTTTTTATTGGTTTAACAAGTGGACTTGCGCATTATGATCCAGAATTTTCTGAAAATAATAGAACTAAACCTAAGGTTTTTATAAGAAGTTTTTCTTTTGGAAATGATACTATAGTTCAAGGCAACCCTCAAAAAAACAATTTTGATCTTACCATACCTTATACTTCAAATAATATTGGCTTTACATTTTCTTCGCCAACCTTTGAAAACATTGAGAATGTAGTTTACGCATATCAATTAGAACCTTTTGATTCTTTATGGAGTAATTGGTCTCGAACTACAGTTAAAGAATATACGAATCTTCCAGAAGGCGATTATAAAATGAGGGTTAAGGTTCAAAATAGTTTTGGAATACAATCTAATGAAGCAATTTTTAGTTTTAGTGTTTCGCCACCATGGTATAGACATTACCTTGCTTATATGGGGTATTTTATTTTATTCCTACTTATTCTTTATAGTATATCACTTAGAGTAAAAATGAAATTAAGAAAGGATAAATACTACGATACTTTAGAGCAACGAAAACTTTACCTAGAAAAAGAATCAAAAATTAGAAAAGAACAATACCAATTAGAAAAAGAAATTGAGAAATTAAAAAGAGATAAATTAAAGACTAAAATACTGGCAAAAGATAAAGAACTTGTAAATAATTCACTGCAAGTTGTTAAAAAGAATAAGGTTTTAAACGGAATAATTTATAAGCTAAAAGAAATGGATGTTGATTCGATGAATGAGACAACAAAATTTCAAATTAATAAATTGAAGAAAAGTATTGTTAAAGAAGTAAATGCTAATAATAGTTGGAAAGATTTAGAAAAGCATATAAAAAATGTTCATTTTGAATTTTTAAAAAGATTGAAAGAAAAGCACCCAACTATCACACCTAGAGAATTAGATTTAGCAACCTATTTATTACTTAATATGTCTACAAAAGAAATAGCTGAAATAATGAATATTTCAAAAGGGGGTGTCGAATTGGCTAGATATCGTTTACGTAAAAAGCTTGGTATCTCTAGAAAAGAAAGCCTGACTGGCTTTTTAATGAATATTTAATATTATTTCGCAAATAACTGTTCTAAGTCTTTAAATGCTTTAAATTCTAATGCATTTCCAGCAGGATCTAAAAAAAACATAGTTGCCTGTTCTCCAACTTGTCCTTTGAATCTAATATAGGGTTCTATTACAAAAGTTACACCTTTAGCTTTTAATTCTTCAGAGAACGATTCAAAAATATCCCAAGGTAATACTACACCATAATGGGGTACAGGTACATCGTGACCATCAACCGGATTATGATGCAATTCTTCTGATGCTAATTTAGGTTTGTAATGTATAACGAGTTGATGTCCGAATAAATTAAAATCTACCCAATGATCACTACTTCGACCTTCTTCGCAATTTAATACATCACGATAAAAAACTCTACATTCTGCAAGGTTATGAACAGGAATAGCAATATGGAAAGGAGTAACTGCAGTCATGATATTTTTATTTAAAAATACTTTATAATTATGATTTTAGAAAATCTATAATTTGATTATTTACATCTTCTTGGTGTAATGAATGTCCTAACCCTTGAGTTTTTATAAGTGTACTATTTTTCCAATTTTTATGGACTCTTTCAGAAGCACTATATGGGGCAATTGTATCAAATTCGTCATGTACTAAAAGACCTTTTTGCGAAATACTTTGCGAAAATTTCGAAACAGAAAATTCATCAATATTAAAATTAAAAGTACGCTTAAAATAGTCGTTTAAACTATTCATGACTGTCGTATTAAATTTTAAAAGTTTTTGATAATGCATCATAATTTCAGAAAGCTCAGATGGGGCACCTAATGAAACAATTTTTTCAACAGAATTATTTGGGCTTTTATATTGATTGTACATAGTCGTCATTCCACCAACCGAATGACCAATTATATATTTTGGATTGAATACAGATATGATTTTTTCAGTACATTGGGCATATATAGGTACATTAAGCATACTACCTGTAGAATAACCATGTGCAGGGGCATCAAAAGCAATGATATTGTACTGTTCTTTTTCTAAGAATTCAATTAAATTTCTCCATCTAAAGACATTACTTTCCCAACCATGAAGTAATAAAATAGTCTCTTTATTACCTTTCCATTCATAGATTTGTAAATCAATATTATTTGTAGTAATAATGGTACTCTTTGCTTTATTTAAAAATTCTTTTTGATGTTCTAAAACACGTCCCTTTCTTGGTGTGCAAAACAATTTAAAAGCTTTTTCTGCTGCCTTTTTCTTTGAGAATAATGCCAAAGTGTTGAAATAACTTCCATAGGCAAGAGGGATATATTTATTCAATAGGTTATTCATCTTCTCTATGTACTTTACTAAAATCAAAAGCTGGCTTGCAAATTGCAATATATTCACAAGGCTCCGCAAACGGATTTGAATATTGCACTCTTGTATTTTTTTCAATCTTAATTGATTGCCCTGCTTCTAATACTACAACTTCATCAGCTATTGTAAATTGTTTTTTACCCTTAATAATATAGGTGTATTCATCAAATTCAGGAGTTTGAAATGGTTCACTCCAACCTGGTGGGGCAATCATATGCGCTAAACTAAGATCTGAAGTATGAGTACTAGCATTACCAAAATGCTCTTCAATTAATTTACCATCGTTAGTGGGTACAATAAATGGTGATTTTTGAATGGTATATTTTTTCATTTTTTTTGAAAAAAATCAAAGAGTTGAAATTGTTATTTTAATTACTTTTTACTCCCAAGCTAACATCATGTACTTAATTTTAGCCGTATCTGGAATCTGAACTGCTTCAATATTTATGCTAGTATTATAACGTAGACTTTCTGGTAATTGCTTTCTATCAATAGTAAAATATACTCCAGTTTCTTTTAGAATAATAACCACATTATTCATTGAGGTGATTATTTTTTTAATTGTATAATTGTCTTTAATATCTTTAAAAGTGCTATTAATTGTTATTCCTTTTTCTGTTTTGAAACGAGAATCATAAATACGAATATTTTCGATTTTTGGAACGCTATCTTTAGTTGGTGTTAAACTCAATAAATGAATTCCACCTTTTTCAAAGATTTCTATTTTTTGATAAATAAAATTATCTTTAATACTATTCTCATTAGCATTTTCAAGATCTTTTTGAGTTTCATTATTTAGGTCATATCCAAGATTGAATTTTGGAACACCATTTTCTGCAACTATTGAGTCGTTAGCGTAAATATTTTTTAGATCCGTAACTTTCGAATCTTTAGTTAATTGACCAATAGCATCTTTTGTTATTTTAAAATTGGCATTGTCTTTTTCACAATTTAAAAGGAGTAAAAATGTTGGAATAAGGGCAATGGAAATTATTTTTTTCATTTTATGATATACTATGTTTATATATTGATTTAATTTTTTATCGCATTACTTTCTTCAGAACGCCTAATACACCTCTTATAAATGTTGCGCTAGTGAGAACTTTAATTACTGGATTTTGTCTTGTACTTGTTCTGCTTCTGCTAGTTGTTGCAGCTTTTGGAATTTCACGTTCTTTTTCTGCTAGTTTTTCAGCTCTTTCTATTTTATCATTTAGAATTTCATAAGCACTTTCACGATCTATAATCTCACCATATTTACGAACTAATTTTGATTTATCTATTAGCGTTTTTAGCTCACTATCTGTTAAAATATCCATACGGCTCATAGGAGCACGTAGCATTGTCGCTGCTAATGGTGTTGGTCTACCTTTTTCATCTAAAGCCGTAATTAATGCTTCTCCGGTACCTAAAGAAGTTAATACTTCGGTGGTGTTATAAAATTCAGATTCTGGATAATTCTCAGCTGTTAATTTTATTGCTTTTCTATCTTTTGCGGTAAATGCGCGTAAGGCATGTTGTATTTTTAATCCTAGCTGAGCCAAAACATCATTAGGAACGTCTGTTGGATTTTGCGTTACAAAATAAACCCCTATGCCTTTTGATCGAATTAGCTTTACAATATTTTCTATCTGATTTAATAATGCTTTTGAAGCTTCATTAAAGATTAAATGGGCTTCATCTATAAATAAAACAAGTTCGGGTCTATCACTATCGCCTTGTTCAGGGAATGTATCATATATTTCAGCCAATAAACTCAACATAAAAGTTGAGAATAGCTTGGGTCTATCTTGAATATCTGTTAATCTTAAAATATTAATATACCCTTTTCCATTCTCATCTATTCTTGTAAGATCATTTACATCAAAAGATTTTTCACCAAAAAATAAATCGGCCCCTTGTTGTTCTAATTCAATTACTTTTCTAAGGATAGTTCCTGTGGAGCTAGTACTTATTCTTCCATAATCTTTAGAGAATTCTTCTTTTCCACCTTCAGTAGCATATTGCAAGACTTTTTTAAAATCTTTTAAATCTAATAATGGTAATTTGTTATCATCACAATATTTAAAAACTACGGCAACAATACCTTCTTGAGTTTCTGAAAGATCTAATATTCTTGATAATAAAACAGGGCCAAATTCTGAAACTGTAGCACGTAATTTTACACCATCTTGTTCAGAAAGTGATAAAATTTCAACAGGAAAACCTTTAGCTTCAAAAGGAAGTCCAATTTTAGCATGTCTTTCATCTATTTTTGGATGCCCAGAACTTGGTTGCGCAAGACCACTTAAATCTCCTTTAAGATCCATTAGTAAAACAGGAATACCTTTTTCAGATAAATTTTCAGCTATTACTTGTAGCGTCTTTGTTTTTCCTGTTCCTGTTGCTCCTGCGATTAAACCATGTCTGTTTAAGGTTTTTAAAGGTATTTTTACAAAAGCATTTGTTACAGTTTCACCATCTAAAATTGCAGAACCCATAGTAATAAAATCACCTTTGGTTGTATATCCTTCTTCGATAATTTTAAAGAATTGGTCGTTAGTGCTCATGAAGTTTATTTTGGATAAAAATAAGGGTTTTTTAGGCAACTTTAAAAATGAATAATGCCTTTGATTTCCATTAGTTACAAATTTAATTGTAGAGTGCATAGACTCATAACTAAAATGTATCTTTGCAGCATGGTAGAGAATGAAGTTTTGACATTGGTCAATAAAGGTGAAATGTTACCCTTAATGGAAGAATTTTATACAATTCAGGGTGAAGGTTTTCATAAGGGAACTGCTGCTTATTTTATTAGAGTTGGTGGTTGTGATGTTGGTTGTCATTGGTGTGACGTTAAAGAAAGTTGGAATGCAGAAACACATCCTCCTACTGCTATTGAAAGTATTATTAACAATGCAGCAACATATTCTGATACGATTGTAATTACAGGTGGAGAACCTCTTACTTGGGATATGGAGCCATTAACAAGAGGATTAAAAGGCAAAAATCTTCAAACACATATTGAAACCTCTGGTGCTTACCCACTTACTGGTATTTGGGATTGGATTTGCTTATCACCAAAAAAGAATAAATTGCCAGAAGGTGAAATTTATGATAAAGCGCATGAATTAAAAATCATAATTTTTAATAAACATGACTTTATTTTTGCTGAAGAACAAGCAGCTAAAACTAATAAGGATTGTATATTGTATTTACAGCCTGAATGGAGTGTAAGAGATAAAATGGTGCCATTAATTGTAGACTATGTAATGAAAAATCCGAAATGGAAAGTATCATTACAAACTCATAAATATTTGAATATTCCTTAAGTTACAGAGATAAATTAAATGATTTGATAGACTTAAAACTATCTGCCGCCATTTGCTTTTAGATCTAATAAACATTCAGCATCTAAATCTGGAACTTGACCATTTTTAGCAACTAACATTTTACCCATTGCACTACTAAATTCTAGTTCCGCTCGCATTAAACATACTTCTTGATCACAATGTTGATTACCAATTTCTGTTCCAGCATCATTTGTTGTGACACCTTCATGAGGGTTTACCATATCACTACCAATATTAACCAGACCAAACAAATGACCAAATTCATGATTCAAAGTGGCGGTTTCGACTGTTCCAGTAGAAATTAAAATACTTTTACTTGCTAAATTTCTAATAGTAGATTCATAGATAACCATTGAGGTATTTCTATAAACAGCGCCTAAAGTAACTAAATCTTCTTCTGGATCATCTTCATCAGATGGGGCATCAGAAAAATAAATGTATATGGACAAAGTTGAGCCACTATTGTATGCTGTTCTGTTTTTGGTCTCTAAATCAGCAATTTCTTTTAGGCTTAAATTATCTTTTTCTGGAGAAGCTAATTCTAAATATTGTATTTCAATATTCTGTTTGAAAGTTCGCTCCTGCAAATATTCTATTAGATCGCTCATTGCTGAAGTTGTAGGTTTAAAGCCTGTAACGTGTCCTATTTCTATAATTAGTTTATCAAAATTATCATTAGATAGTATATCATTAGCAGAATCTCCAGCACCTTTTAAATTTGCAGATTTGTTTACTTGAATAGGTTCATTAGTATCACTGTCACTTGAATCTTTTGAGCAATTTACAAGTAAAAACAGAAAGAATAGCAAAACTAAAAAATGACTCTTTTTCATAAAAATAGTATTAATGTGAGATACACCTAACTACTTACGATAACGGTTCATGAAAGGTTCTATTGTAAATTTAAGGTAAGTTTAGCTAAATAATCAAAATGTTGGCCTTCTTGGATCAATTCACATTTTAAATTATTTGCATTTGCTGCTCGCTGTAACGTATTATAATCAATATATAACCAATCAAAAATTTCACTTTTTTGATCTTTATATTCCATTGAAAAAGTTACTTCTCCATAATAGTTTATGCCTTCTGGAATCCAATATCCCCCATCTTCATCCTCATCAAACATATAAATAATATCACTTGAATCTAGAAGAATTTGTCCTCCTGAATTTAAAAGAGTTTTTAAATGGCTGAAAAATTTAGATAAATTTTCTAATTTTCCAGCAAGGCCAATACCGTTCATTAACAATAAAAGAGTATCAAATTTTTTATCCTTATAATCATAAATATCAGTATGAATAGTATTAATAATACCACGCTTTTTACAAACTGATATGGCTCCTTCAGAATAATCTAAAGCAGTAATTTTTAATCCTTTTTGTTGTAAATACAAACTATGGCTACCTGCGCCGCAACCAATGTCGAGAACTTCACCATTACAAAGTTTCAAAGCTTTTTGTTCTAATTTTGGCATTTCGTTAAAATTGCGAAATAAATAGGGTAGTGGAATGATATCTTCCTCGTCTAATGATGAGTAGGTTTTTATATCGGTAGCATAATTTCCGTTTTGGAAATCTAAAACAGCGTTCCCAAGAATATCAGTTTTCATTTAATTCGTAATTTGCGGCAAAAGTCGGAAAAAATATAATGAAGGATTAATAATTCTGAATTAAAGAAATTATTAAATACCATAAATTAAGTAGTATAATTTAAATGAAACTATAATATAGCGTATTTAAAATGGATGAGTTTATCGAACGCTTACCTAAGTTGGCAAATGAAAAGGCAAATGAGAATAAAAAATTCTTTGCAAAGCTTAAAAAAAAGCCGCCTAAAAATTTAGATTATATCATGCAGGAATTGCATACAAACGAATTTGAGCGAACAGACTGTTTAAAATGCGCTAATTGTTGTAAGACTACAGGCCCGCTTTTTACAAATGCAGACGTTGAGAGAATAGCAAAATATTTTAAGCAAAAGCCACAACAATTTATCCAGCAATACCTTAGAATCGATGAAGATAACGATTATGTGTTACAGCAAGTGCCATGTGCTTTTTTAGGAGCTGATAATTATTGTTCCATTTATGAGGTGAGACCAAAAGCATGCCGTGAATTTCCGCATACAGATCGTAAAAAATTTCAACAAATTAGCAATCTTACTTTAAAAAACGTTGCTATTTGCCCTGCTGCATTTGCTATTGTTGAAGAGATGAAGAAAAGGATAAATAATTAATAGTCAGAATTATAATTGACTACTTTTTTATATATTTAGTAATATGGAAAGGCTTATTACTTATTTTGAAACAATACCTTCATCACATCGATCTTTAATTTTAGTTGGTGGAATAACATTATTTTGGTTGTTAGAAAGTGCTATCCCACTTTTTATATTCAAGTATAAAAAATGGAAACACGCCTTGCCGAATTTGTTTTTTACACTGACAACTGTACTTATAAATTTTGTTCTTGCTTTTTTATTGTTAAAAACTAGTGATTGGACAGTATCCCATAATTTTGGAATTATTAATTGGCTGAAATTACCTCTTTGGGCATATATTCTTGTAGGTATACTATTACTTGATCTTATCGGAGCATATTTAGCACATTATGTTGAACATAAGGTAAAACCATTTTGGATGATTCATTTGGTACACCATACAGATCATAATGTAGATACAACAACAGCAAATAGGCATCATCCTTTTGAGAGTATAATTAGATTTTTCTTTACGCTAGTTGGTGTTCTTATAGTTGGAGCTCCTATTGGTATTGTAATGTTATACCAATCTACTTCTTTAGTATTATCACAATTTAATCATGCAAATATTAAACTTCCAAAAAAGGTAGACGAAGTTTTAAGTTGGATTTTGGTCTCTCCGGATATGCATAAAGTTCATCATCATTATGTTTTACCTTATACAGATTCTAATTATGGTAATATATTTTCTATTTGGGATAGAATTTTTGGAACCTATATGAAATTTGATCGTGACTCCATTAAGTATGGTATTGATACATTTCCGAATGAAGCAGAAAATAGTAATATAAAATCACTTTTAAAACAACCCTTTCATAAATACAGAAAACCAACTACAGTTGTTGATTAATCTTTAATTATACATCAGATATTTTTTTCTGATTGCTCTAAATTTTTCAATATCAGGTTGCCAAGATGCACTTATTTCTTCAGCAGTCATTCCAGCTTCAATTTGTTTTTGAAGTTTTTCTGTACCAGCATGTTTTGTAAATCCACTTGTAATAAAAAACAAACCTTTATCTTTTGTATTGGTATAAGCATCAATAATCCATTTTAAGTCTACTGAGTTTAAAAAGTTAGTATCCTCTTTTGTTAAATCTAAACCATAGCATAGTTTGCCATTCTGTTTTGGTGTTTTTGATCCAAAATTAGGTTGAGGTGTGTAGCTAAAATTATATTTTGTACTATCCATAAAAGGAGCCCCATAACGTTGAAACTGAAATTCGGTACCACGACCAGCATTTACATTTGTACCTTCAAACAGACCAAGACTGGGGTATAATTTTATAGATAAATCGCTAGGTAAATTTGGGGAAGGTCTTACAGGGAGGCTGTAAAAAGTTTCATGAGTATAATTATCCATTGGAATAACTGTTAAATTTGCTTTCACTGCATTTTCAAGCCAACCTTCTTCATTAATCATTTTAGCATATTCTCCAATAGTCATTCCGTAAACAAGTGGAATTTCTGTCATTCCTAGAAAACTTTCGTGCTCAGCTTCCATCATTGGGCCGTCTACATAATGTGCATTTGGGTTGGGACGATCTAAAACTAAAATAGGAATATTATTTTCTGCACATGCCTCCATAACCAATTGTAAGGTGGCTATATAGGTATAAAATCGGACGCCTACATCTTGAATATCAAACAGAACAAGGTCTATGCCTTCTAATTGTTCTTTAGAAGGTTTTCTATTTTTTCCATAAAGAGAAACTAAGGGCAATCCTGTTTTTGTATCTATTCCATCTTTTAAATGTTCACCAGCATCAGCTTCGCCTCTAAAACCATGCTCTGGAGCAAAAACTTGTTTTATAGACACTTTAAGTGATAAAAGAGAATCTATTAAATGTGTATTTGTTTCAGTAGTAAAAATTATACTTGTTTGGTTGGCAACTACTGCAATATTTTTTCCTTTTAAGATGGGGAGATAGCTTTTTGTTTTATTAGCAGCTATGATTAATGATGAATCTATTGACTTTTCGATCTTTAAAAGTGCCATATCATTAGATTCAATTATAGCCTTCTTTGTCTTTCCGCAAGAAGAAAGTATCAAAACAAATAATAAAAATGTATTTTTGAGATAAGGTAAAAGCATCATAGATTGAATTTAGAATATTTTATTGCAAAACGCCTTTCAGTCGGGAAAGCGCATAAAATTAGTGTATCAGCTCCAATTATAAAAATAGCAATTGCAGCTATTGCAATTAGTATTATAATGATGTTGATTGCTATTGCAACAGGAGTGGGGTTGAAGAAAAAAATCAGAGAAAAAGTTGCTGCTTTTAACGGCCATATTCAAATTAGTAATTATGATAATAATAATTCTGATGTTTCTGTGGTTCCTGTTTCTTTAGAACAAGATTTTTATCCAGAGTTTAAAAATATCACAGGTATTACTCATGTTCAAGCTGTGGCAAGTAAGGGTGGTATTGTTCGTACAGACGATACAGTTGAAGGTATTTTAGCAAAAGGTGTCGGTAAAGATTATAATTGGAATGTTTTTAAAGAATATATAGTTGAAGGGCACTTGCCAGATTATAGTGGAGAGCGTAATGACGATGTATTAATTTCAAGACTTTTAGCCAATCGGTTAAAATTAAAATTAGGAGATTCTTTCATATCAGTATTTCTAAGAGATAATGATCCTTCAAAAATACCTAATCAACAGAAATGCACTATTGTTGGTATTTATGATAGTGGTTTTGAAGAATTTGATGCCACTTATGTTTTTATGGATATTCGTCATATTCAGCGAATGAACAAATGGGAGGCTGATCAAGTAGGAGATTTTGAAGTCTTTTTAAATGATTTTGATGATATTGATGAAAAAAGCAAAGAAATTTATGGACAAACATTATCTACTTTAGATACCAAATCAATTAAAGATAAATATGGTAATATTTTTCAATGGATAGATCTTTTTGATTTTAATATCATCATCATCATAGGTATTATGATTATCGTAGGAGGTATTAACATGATTACTGCCTTATTGGTTTTAATTCTAGAGAGAACGCCTATGATAGGAGTTTTAAAAGCTTTAGGAGCTACAAATTGGAGTGTTAGAAAAATATTTTTATACAATGCAGCTTATTTAATAGGTATCGGACTATTGCTTGGTAACGGACTTGGTCTTGGTTTGTTATGGGCACAAGATAAATTCAGATTCTTTAAGTTTCCAAACCCTAAAGAATATTATATAGAGTATATACCTGTTCATATAGATGTGCTTTCTATTTTATTTTTAAATACTGGGGTGATGGTATTATGTGTACTTATGCTTTTAGTACCATCATATATAATTACAAGAATAACACCTGTAAAGGCAATAAAGTTTGATTAATTTTTTGACTTATAATTTTTATGAAATATAGTTTTAGAAACATACCATGTATTAAAATTTTAATTTTTTCTTTAATAGTATTTAATATTTCCTGTAGTAAAGATGGGACAAATACAGTTCCTGAAGAAGAGGAAGAAATAATAGAAAATAAACTACCCCGTTTTGAAATTGGCACTAATAGTAATACTATCGTTGATGAGCCTAAAATTGATGCTTCAATAAAAATCTATGAAGATGATGAGATTTCCTATGAAGGTAAAATTGGAATTGAAATAAGAGGAGCTACTTCACAATCATTTCCAAAAAAATCATACGGATTTGAAACAAGAGATGCTAGTAATGAAGATTTAAACGTTTCTTTATTAGGTTATCCAGAAGAAGAAGATTGGATTTTATACGGTCCTTATAGCGATAAATCTTTAATGAGAAATATGCTGATTTATGATCTTTCACGAGATATCAATAGATATGCAAGCAGAACTAAATTCGCAGAACTCTACATAAATGATGTTTATAAAGGGGTTTATGTTTTTATGGAAAAGCTAAAAAGAGATGGTGATCGAATAGACATCAATAAACTTAATGATGATGAGAATACAGGAGAAGATGTTACGGGAGGTTATATACTAAAAATTGATAAAACATCAGGTTCTAATTTAGGCGATGGATATAATGATCTTAACTCTTTTACATCTTCTTATCCTCCAACAGGCGCAACGATGTCTCAAGAAATTCATTTTTTATATGAGTATCCTGATGCAGAAGATATCACAGAAGAGCAAAAAACATATATATCTAGTTATGTAAATCAATTTGAAGATGCATTAGCATCTAATGAGTATACGAATTCAGAAACTGGTTATGAGGCTTTTATTGATGTCGATAGCTTTATAGATTTCTTTTTGATGAATGAAATGTCTAATAATGTAGATGGGTATCGATTGAGTACTTATATGCACAAAGACAAAAATGAAAAACTTAAAATGGGTCCTATCTGGGATTTTAATTTAGCCTTTGGTAATGCAGATTATTGCGGCGGTGGAGAAACAAATGTTTGGGCTTATAAATTTAATGAAAGATGTTCAGGAGATTATTGGGAAGTTCCATTCTGGTGGGGAAGACTCTTAGAAGACCCAGCATATATATCTAGATTAAAAGTAAGATGGAATGCGTTGAGAAGTAACGAATTTTCTGATGCAGCAATAACTTTAAAAATCGAGACTTATAAAGAAGTATTAAATAAATCGGGTGCGATAAATGCTAATTTCTCGACATGGGATATTTTAGGAGTTTATGTTTGGCCAAATAATTTTGTAGGAAGCACCTATAATGAAGAAACCGAATATTTAGAAAATTGGATTACTACAAGACTTTTGTGGTTAGATCAAGAAATAAACAGTTTGTAAGAAACTAAACGTATAATTTAAAAATTAATATATACGGATGATAACATTATTTTTAAAAAATCAAACAGTACAAATTGATGCAGGTGAACTTATTAGTTATCAAGTAGATAGTAATGAATATATACATCAAAAAGGAAGTCCTGGATGGCGAAATGCTGATACAGAAATGTTTCCTATAATCGGGCCAACAGCCGATGCTAATTTTAATGTTCATACACCAAAAGGCATAGCAATACAAGACCAACATGGACTCTTAAGAGAGTTATCTTACCAAATAATTGAAGAAACAGCAACTAGTGTTATTTTTCAAAAAACATACAAGGCAAATACAGAAGTTGATAATTCTAAATATCCCGCAAAATCAACAGAAAAATATTTAAAATGGCCGTATGATTTTAAATTTCAAAAAAAATTCCAGCTTACAGAAAATGGACTAGAAGTAAGCTTTATAATTTCTGGCGAAAACGGAATGCCTTTTATGTTAGGCTATCATCCAGCTTTTAACTTGGTTTCAGAAAATCCCGTTGTTATAGCAAATGATAAAGAAATTTCATTAACAGAGGTTTTAGCTGTTGGAAGTCGTGCGTTACAGGTTGAAAATTGTAATAAAATTAGCTTAAAAGATAAAAATACAATTCAGATAAAAACGGAAGGTTTCGGAAATTTTATGTTGTGGACCGAAGTAAAAAATATGATTTGTATTGAACCAATTACATTTTATCCCTATGCAGTTTCTCAAAGTAATTTATCTGAAGGCTTTGAATTTTTAGATCAAACCGATAGAACATTCAAAATACATATTTCAGTTAAAAAATAGTGTTTTTACTGCGTAACAAAAGTTACTTATAAACTATATTTTTAAACCTAAATTTGGCAAATGCAAAAATACATACCATTACTAAATTGGTTGCCAAAGTATAAGAAAAGCAACTTTTCTAAAGACATAATAGCAGGTTTTACTGTTGGTATAATTTTAGTCCCACAAGGAATGGCCTATGCTATGATTGCTGGTTTGCCTCCAGTTTATGGTCTTTATGCAGCACTATTCCCAGTATTAATGTACATGTTTTTCGGAACCTCAAGGCAAGTAGCTGTAGGGCCGGTTGCGATGGATTCTTTACTAGTCGCTGCTGGTTTAGGAACATTAGCCATAACAGGTATTGAAAATTATATTACCATGGCTATTTTTTTAGCTTTTATGGTAGGCAGTATTCAACTCATTCTTGGGCTTCTTAAAATGGGATTTTTAGTTAATTTTCTTTCAAAACCAGTAATTAGCGGATTTACTTCTGCAGCAGCATTGGTAATCATATTTAGCCAGTTAAAGCATTTATTAGGAACTTCTATAGATAAAAGTAGTAAGTTTTATCAGCTTATTCTTAATATAATTCAAAAACTAGGAGATACCAATTTATACGATTTTGCAATTGGGATTATAGGTATTCTTATCATCTTATTATTTAAAAAATTAGATAAAAGAGTTCCATCAATTTTAATTGTAGTTATTTTAGGTGTTATAGGTGTTTATTTTTTGAATTTAGAAACTTACGGAGTGCATATTCTAGGTAATATTCCAACAGGGTTGCCAAATTTTTCTATTCCAGCTATTAGTTTTGAGAATATATTAGCTATATGGCCAATAGCACTAACATTAGCTCTGGTAGGTTATTTGGAGACTATATCAATAGGAAAAGCATTAGAAGAAAAGGCAAGAGAAGAAACAATTGAGGCTAATCAAGAGCTGATAGCTTTGGGTGTTTCAAATGTAATAGGCTCATTTTTTCAATCGTATTCATCAACTGCTAGTTTTTCAAGATCGGCTATAAATGGTGAAGCTGGGGCAAAAACAAACTTATCTGCACTGTTTAGTGTTTTAATGGTGATTGCAACATTACTATTTTTAACGCCAATTTTCTATTATCTTCCTAATGCTGCACTGGCCAGTATTATAATGGTTTCTGTTATAGGTCTAATAGATTTTCCGTATGCAAAAAGTCTATGGAAAAATCGTAAAGATGAGTTTGTAATTCTATTAATAACCTTTATAATTACATTATTTATAGGTATTCCTGAAGGTATTTTAATGGGAGTTTTGAGCTCTTTGTTATTAATGGTGTACCGTACTTCAAATCCGCATTTTGCTGTTTTAGGAAATATAAAGAATACAGATTATTATAAAAATGTGAATCGTTTTGCAGATGAAATTCTTGTTCGTGACGATTTATTAATTATTCGTTTTGATGCGCAACTATATTTTGGAAATGCAGGGTTTTTTAAAAATCAATTGTTTGCTGAGATAGCTAAAAAAGGAACTAAACTTAAAGGAATAATTTTGAATGCAGAGGCTATTAATTATATAGATTCTTCAGCAGCTCAAATGTTAATAAAGGTGATTCGAGAAGTACATCAAAAAAATATTCAATTTTATATTGCTGGTGCCATTGGTCCGACAAGAGATATTATTTTTAATAGCGGTATTATAGATGAATTACATAAAGAATTTTTATTTATAAGAATTAAAGAGGCAGTAGCTTATTTTGATGATCCTACTACATTGTCTAGTCTACAAGAAAAAATCGCGTATCAAAATCAGTTTAAAGTGTAACAATTGTTACTGATAATACTTTGAAATTCTTATACATTTACAAAGATTATTTAATAGAAGAAGATAAACATTATGAAAATTGAACAAATATATACAGGATGCTTAGCTCAAGGTGCTTATTATATTGAGAGTGAAGGAGAAGTTGCAATTATAGACCCGTTACGTGAAATAACGCCATATATTAAGAGAGCAAAAAATGATAATGCAACTATTAAATATATTTTTGAAACTCATTTTCATGCAGATTTTGTTAGTGGACATGTTACACTTTCGAAGGAAACAGGTGCTCCCATAATTTATGGTCCTAATGCAAACCCTTCTTTTGATGCTATAATAGCTAAAGATGGTCAAGATTTTAAATTAGGTAATATATCTATAAAAGTATTGCATACTCCTGGGCATACTATGGAGAGTTCTACATTTTTGTTAAGAGATGAAAATGGTAAAGATTACGCTATTTTTTCTGGGGATACTTTATTTTTAGGAGACGTTGGTCGACCAGATTTAGCACAAAAGGCGGCTCATATGACTCAAGAAGAGCTTGCCGGAATTCTTTTTGATAGTTTAAGAATAAAAATAATGCCTTTGGCTGATGATATTATTGTTTATCCTGCACATGGAGCAGGTTCAGCTTGCGGAAAAAATATGATGAAAGAAACAGTTGATACTCTTGGGAATCAAAAGAAAATGAATTATGCCCTGCGAGCAGATATGACCAAAGAAGAGTTTGTAAATGAAGTGACCGATGGGCTTTTACCACCTCCAAAATATTTTCCTTTAAATGTAAAGATGAATAAAGAAGGTTATGAAGATTTTGATGATGTATTAGAAAGAGGAACAACAGCATTATCACCTGATGCTTTTGAAACAGCAGCAAATGAAACTGGTGCAATTGTTTTAGATGTTAGACACCAAGATGATTTTATCAAAGGACATATTCCACGCTCAATTTTTATTGGTTTAAACGGAGATTTTGCACCTTGGGTTGGAGCACTGATTGCTGATGTTGAGCAACCATTACTCTTGGTTACTCCTGATGGGCAAGAAGAAGAAGCTATAACTCGTTTATCTCGTGTAGGGTTTGATGGTACTATTGGATTTTTAAAAGGAGGTTTTGAAGCATGGAAAAAAGCATCAAAAGAGTATGATACAATAACCTCTTTATCTGCTGCTGAGGTTGTAAATCAAATAAATTCAACTGAAACGCCTGTTTTTGATGTCCGTAAGGAAACCGAATATACATCTGAGCATGTTATAGGTGCTGAAAATACGCCGTTGAGTGATTTGAATGAGTATTTAGCCGAGTTTCCAAATAAAGGTACTTTTTATGTGCATTGCGCTGGAGGTTATAGATCTGTAATAGCAGAATCAATTTTAAAAAGTAGAGGAATTCATAATTTTATAGATATAGCAGGAGGTTTTGGTGCTTTAAAAGAAGCAGGAACTAATGTTACAGCTTATGTTTGCCCTAGCACACTTTAATGATGATAAATATTATGAATAGCGAAAAAAAGAAATAACTTAATAATACATTCAATCATTTACATCAGAAAAATCTTTGAAAGGGTATATTTTTTTGGTGTTCTTTGAAATATAACTTGTTAGTATTTGTTGCGTTTCAAAAGTATTTTTTTGAAGTTTTACAAATGGCATAATATCATGTATACTAGTAATAGGAATATCATTTTCAATAAATGCATAACCTATATATATATTATTTTGAACAATAATAATTGTTGATTCTTCTTCATTTTTTCCTTTTTCTTTGATGAAATAATCTTCTGTTTTTGAGGTTATTTCATCAATCAATTTTTTTACTTTTATATTATAATCTTCAACGGTTTCTGTTCCTCTGCAAATACCATCACATTCTAAAATATCATAATGAGAACATTGTGCTACATTTTCTTGTAGATGGCAAAATTTTGGACAGAGTTTATATTTTTTACATATTTCTTGTAGAAAAAGTCTGCAATCTGTTTTATTATATAGGGTATAGAATGAGTTTGGTGCTAATTTTAATGTATTTGATGCAAGGTGAAGTATTCCATTTCTATCCTCATAGCTAAAAATCCCGTAGGCTTGTACTTTTCTCTTTTGTGATCTATTATATTCTGGAAAATAATGTTTTATAGCTTCTGATTCCATTAATAATGCTAAAACTTCACTACCTGAAAGTTCAAAATCTATAGCTGAAGTTTCTTGACACATTTTTATTTCTTTAGTAGACTTATCGTAAAAATGACTTAGAACTCTTTTCTTAATATCAATTGCTTTTCCTACATATATAATTTTTCCTTTAGCATTTTTAAAAAAATAAATACCAGGTTTTGAAGGCAATTTTTCAAAATCTGATCTAGGTAGGCTAGGAGGTAATGTAGCTTCCTGTGAGCGAGCGTTTAAAAAAGATTTAAAGACTTCAGCTGCACCATCAGAACGTAATAATTTTTGAAATAATAAAGTTGTTGCATGTGCATCACCTCGGGCTCTATGCCTATCTGTTAAGGGAATTTTTAGAGCTGCACATAATTTACCTAAACTATATGAATTATACCCAGGAATTAATTTTCGAGAGAGTCTAACGGTACATAATTTTTTTCTGGAAAATTCTAAGCCAATGTTTTTGAACTCATTTTTAATAATATTATAATCAAAATTTACATTATGTGCCACGAAAATAGAACCAGTAGTAATTTTGATAATTGCATCAGCAACTTCATGAAACTTTGGTGCACTACGCACCATATCATTATCAATACCAGTTAGTCCTGTGATAAAAAAAGGTATTTCAGCTTCAGGATTAATAAGTGATGTAAATTCTTCAATTACTGTATAACCATCAAACTTAAAAATAGAAATTTCAGTAATCTTATTTCCTTTTATACCATTGCCTGTAGTTTCTATGTCTATTATAGTATACAAAAAGCTGTTTTTTGATAAAGTTACTACATTTTTTACGCTCTCATTTTTATTTGAAATAATATAAAATGATATTGTTTTTTTTACGTCATTTGTTACTCAAAATTTTGTGTTCATATCCTATTTGGGAGCACTTTGAAAGTAGTAATAAGTTTCGGGTTTTTGAAAATTCAGAGATCATTTTCAAAAATATTTTACAAAGTAAAAAACCGAATAAAGGATAGATTTCAAGCCGAGAATCTACTGAACCTCATTCTGTTTTTTGCAGAATTAAAGGCTTGTCTTTTATTGTTTCATCCAGACATTTTTTTTCTATTACAAGGTATGAGTTAAGAATAAGTTCTATTACCAGTTTCATACAAGGTATTGAAGGTAGAATATGCTAAATCTATAATTAATTTAAAAATATAATACAATGATAAAAACACTCACAATTTCGATATTATTTTTAGTAACTTCTTTTTTAAAAACAACTCAAGATCAAATTACACTAACTCTTGTATACGAAGGAGTAGATGATGGAGTATATTATTTTTCAGAGGGTGAAGATTTTAACACCTATGCTTTTCAAAATATAGATGAAGAAGCAAGTAAAAAGTATGATTTAACCAATAGAGAATTAATTGGAAGTACTTTTAAAGTAACTTATGAATCAGAAAAATTACTTGATGATGAAAATGAAGAATACGAAGTATTAACTATAAAGGTTATTTCTAAAATCGATAAAAAATAGCACTTTTCCATTAGCATAACTAGCTTATTTAGTTATGCTAATGGATAATCAATAAAAATAGCACACACAAAATTGGATAAAAAAATAAAAAGTAAAATTATTAGTAGAAAGTTTCTTTTTATATCGCGTTGGGGAGAATCGTTAGATATTGCTATAGCGACGATGCAAGAAGGAAATGAAGTTAAATTATATATAGAAGATAAAGCTTCTAAAGAAATTGGATACGGTTTTGTTAAAAAAGTTCAAGATTGGAAAAAGCATATAGATTGGGCAGATATATTAATTTTTGATTACACAGGTAATGGTAAAATATGTCAAGAGTTAAGAGCTAGTGGAAAGCTAGTTTTTGGTGGGACTGAATATACCGATTTATTAGAATTAGACCGTAATTTCGGACAGCAAGAGCTTAAAAGGCACAAAATAAATATTTTGCCATTTAAAGAGTTTGAAACTTTCAAGGAAGCAATTAAATATGTTGAAGCTAACCCAAATGCATATGTAATTAAGCCTTCTGGTGAAACTCAAGAATTAAAGCAATTATTATTTGTTGGCAATGATGATTCTGGGCAAGATGTTGTGCGTGTTTTAAAGGCATATGAAAAATCTTGGGGAGATGATTTTGGGACTTTTCAGTTACAAAGAAAAGTAAAGGGAGTTGAAATTTCGGTTTCTGCTTATTTTAATGGAGAAAACTTTTTAACCCCTATAAATATAACTTTTGAGCATAAAAAATTATTCCCAAAAGAGTTAGGTGTATCAACAGGGGAAATGGGGAGTAGTATGTTTTGGGCTAAAGATTCTCCAATTTTTGATAAAACTCTAAAAAAGTTTGAACCAATTTTGGC
>TARA_R110000796_G_scaffold67734_4_pt1 | contig 75788 bp, 76 predicted proteins | sample TARA_R110000796 | Tara Oceans TARA_R110000796 (sample SAMEA4397815) | marine metagenome | biome: Polar Biome; feature: [SRF] surface water layer (ENVO:00010504); material: water (ENVO:00002006), including particulate matter (ENVO:01000060) such as... | depth 5 m
ATTTTTTAAATTTTTAAACCGTGGAATACTCCTTTTTTGTTTTTGAAATACTTTTTGGGCTTATGGCGGGCTTATTTCCATAGAAGCGGTTGAACACCATACAGGCAGTAAGGTCGCCTGTAACATTAACTGCGGTGCGAAACATCCCCAGTAGCCGTTCCACCCCTATAATGATGATAATTCCTTCGGCAGGTATTCCAACACTGGACAGTACTGAGGCCAAAATCACTACGCCTCCTCCCGGTATTGCCGGTGTACCAATGGAAGCCGCGACGATAGTAATCACTACCAAGATGACATTCAAAAGGCCCATTTCCAATCCGTAGGCCTGAGATATAAATAAGGTCGTTATGGTCTGATATAGTGCCGTACCGTCCATATTCACGGTAGCTCCTATAGGAATAATGAAATTACTAATGGCAGGATCCACTTCCAGTTCTTCTTCCGCCGTTTCAAGGGATAATGGCATTACTGCTGCAGAACTAGTGGTTGAGAATGCCAGTAATTGCACATCCCTGATCTTACGTAAAAACTGAAAAGGATTGCTCTTGCCCAAAATGCTAACAACCAATAAGTAAATTCCGATTAGAATCAACAGCCCAATCAACACAACAACGACATAAAACCCTAGACCCGAAAGGGAGTTCAGACCAACGCTGGAGGTAAGTTGTGCCATTAACCCGAATACGGCGACCGGAACCAACAACATGGCCCATTTGACTACGGTCATGCAGATTTCCTGAATGGCACCCAACAATAATTTTACGGGTCTTAACAAATCTTCGGGTAGGGATAATACCGCTACCCCAATGATGATGGTAAAAATGACAATACTCAACATTTCCCCACTTACCATCGAAGCCAATGGATTGTCTGGCAGCAAATTTGTTATGGCGTTGGGAATATCATTTATTCCAAATGACAATTCCGTGCTTTCGACAGTATTGGTCAAAGCTTGTTCATGATCGACAACTGCCTGTTGGTGCAGATACTTTCCAGGGCTAAATATCAAGGCAAGTACAGTACCTATGGTAACCGAAATAATTGTTGTGGATAAAAAATACAGGAGCACCCCACCACCCAGTTTTTTCAAATTCTCCTTGTCGTTACTTGCTATTCCGGTTATGATCGATGCTACGATCAAAGGAATCATGATCATTTGCACCAATTTAAGAAAGAGCATTCCGGGAAGGGCCAACCAATTGCCAAGAACTTCGGCCGTGCTTTTGGTTATCCAACCATTTTGCGGACTTAATAAAAGCCCCAGACCGACCCCAAGGAACAAAGCAATGATAACCTTTAACCATAGCCTATTCTCTACCAATTTTTGTAGGTAGTGATTAAGGGATTTTAATGATTTTATGTCCGTATCAAACATTCTTTATGGTCTATTATGCAATCGTTATTTTCTTTTCTAGATAAACACCCTGTACGGCATGTAGCAGTTCCACGCCCTCTTTGAACGGCCGCTGAAATGCCTTTCTTCCCAGGATTAGACCGGAGCCTCCTGCCCGTTTATTGACGATGGCCGTAGTAATCGCTTCTGTCAGGTCGGATTCCCCTTTGGAGCCACCCCCCGAATTGATCAACCCAATCTTGCCCATATAGCAATTCGCGACCTGCAACCTGCATAGGTCGATGGGGTGCTCTGTAGTCAAGGTTTCATACATGGCATCATCATACTTGCCGAATTGAATGTTTTTAAAACCGTAATTGTTCATAGGCAATTTTTGCTTGATAACATCCGCCTGTATGGTAACCCCAAGATGATTTGCCTGTGATGTTAAGTCGGTCGATGAATGATAGTCTTCCTTAGCGGTTTTAAAGGCTTCATTACGGGTATAGCACCATAGAATGGTAGCCATTCCAAGACTATGTGCTTCGGCAAAGGCTTCTGCGATTTCTTTTAACTGCCGGTTACTTTCCTTTGATCCGAAGTATATGGTCGCACCGATTGCCACCGCACCCATATTCCAAGCCTCCTTGACCGTTCCGAACAAAGTTTGGTCATACGTATTCGGATAGGACAAAAGCTCGTTGTGGTTTATTTTTACGATAAATGGAATTTTGTGTGCATATTTCCGTGCATAAAGACCCAAACCTCCAAAGGTGGAGGCCACTCCATTGCAACCGGCTTCAATAGCCAGTTTTATAATGTTCTCAGGGTCAAAATAATCGGGGTTCTTATAAAAGGAAAAAGCGGCACTATGTTCAATGCCTTGATCGACCGGAAGAATACTCAAGTATCCCGTACCTGCGAGGTTGCCGTGATCGTATAGTTGAGATAGGCTTCCGAGTACCCGCGTACTACGGTCACTATTCACGAATACCTTATCCACCACATTTTTTTCGGGCAACTGCAATTCATCCTTGGTTATTTTTTCGCTAACGTGGTCCAGATAGTAGGATGCCTTATCACCCAGACGCTCCACGACATCTTCGTATGTTTTCATGGTTTTTATTTTAATTGATTCCCAAACTTTTGTTGGTTTTGGCAATGGATGTATGACCATCCCTTTCGATGCCCGTTAATGCCCGTATGGCATCAATGGTCTCGGGTATTACGATAGCCTGATTATCCACGACATAGGCATAAAACAGTTCGTCGCCTACCACTTTTAACATATCTTCCCAAAGGGCTACCTCGTACATATCTCCCCAAGGCCGCCCCATATCCAGATACATTTCCTTAATGGTGTTGTTGGAAACCAGTCCTTGGTCATAGTGTATCAGATTAATCCGGCTTGAGGTCTTAAAGGCATCGAGCACTTCTTCCTTGGTGGCTTTTTTCTTTAACTTTACGTTCCAATAATGCATATGGCTCAAAGTTTCGGGCACTTTTACCGCTGATGTGATTACATCGAGATCGGGATCTACACTTTGCGCATCCGGACCTTGATGGCTGGGGATATCCCTTTCTGGTACCATTGTGTTCATAATGCCGCCCAAATGGCTTTCCCAAGGGTCGGTGGCACGTCTTAACAAAGTGCCCCTAGCATAGTCCAAAAGGTTGGCCCTTTTTAGCGCGGTCAGCGTTCTTAAAATGGATGTAGTGTTGCAGGAAACCACCCTTGTGGCATCCAAATCTATCGCAGATTCGTAATTGTTTTCGGCACTAAAGGAATGACCGGTCGTTTCATGTTTTTCACCACCTTGGACTATGAATTTAAGTCCTTGTTTCTTATAGGTTTCAACATTCCCTGCGGCTATGTTCTTTGGGGTACAATCAACTACAAGGTCCACTTTATTTAGAAGGTCTTGAAATGAGCCAGCTACCTGGATGTCCGCCGATCTCATTTTTTCCTTGGCTTCCGCAGTTGCAGCGAATATGGTATACCCTTTTTTTACAGCGGTCTGTATGCGCCAATCGCTAATGACATCGCATACACCGAAAAGGTTCATGTCTTCCTGTAGATTAATGGCATCCGCCACTCTTTTGCCAATAACTCCGTATCCTACTACTGCTATATTTTTCATATCGTATTTATTTAATTGTTATTAATTTTTTACTGTTTTTATGTAATAGTATGGCACCTACTATTCCTGAAATTAGAGAGGCAAATAGGATACTTACTTTTGCGGCGAAAATCAAAGATTCATCTGAGAAGGCCAGTTCATTTATAAACAGTGACATGGTAAAACCGATGCCCCCCAAAAAGGCGGTACCATAAATCATATTCCAACTCACGTTTTCAGGGAGTTTGGCAAGTTTAAGTGCCACAAGTATCCTCGAAAAGGCTGCAATACCAATGAATTTTCCGAAAATCAGCCCCAAACCGATCCCTAGGCCAACAGGGCCGGTCAGTACCTTCAGCAAATCCCCATGAAGATGTATCCCCGCATTTGCCAAGGCGAACAAAGGAAGAATGATGAAGCTTACCAGAGGGTGTAAAGCCCTTTCTAGTTTTTGTAGCGGAGTTTCGGCTTCTGAACTTGTGGTTTTAATATCCTCCAATATTTCCAACTGTTGGTTGGATATAAGGGTGCCTTTGATCGACTTTGATTCCTGAAATCTTTTATGGAGTGCGTCCAAACGTTTTAGAAAGGTTCCCTCTTTAATTTTTACCCGACCCGGAATTGCTACAGCGGTAAGAATTCCTGCAATTGTAGGGTGCACTCCTGAAAAAAAGAAGGCCAGCCACACGCCTCCTATTCCTATAATAGCATAAAACCAAGTACTTCTTACCCCTGCAAAATTTCCTATTATGAGAAGTCCGAAGAAGAGTAGCCCGTGGAGCAAATCCATTCCCGAAATACCGGAAGTATAAAATAGGGCGATGACCAGAACACCGCCCAAATCGTCCACGATTGCCAATGTGACCAAAAATACCCTTAGAGCGGTGGGCAATCTTTTCCCCACAAGTGCCAGGACCCCCAACGAAAAGGCAATATCGGTGGCCATTGGAATGCCCCATCCTTGGGAAGCCTCCCCGGAACCGCTGAACAAATAGTAAATGAAGGCGGGGATCACCATTCCCCCTATTGCCGCTCCTATGGGTAATACAGCATTTTTGGGGGATGAAAGTTTGCCTCCCAATATTTCCCGTTTAAGCTCCAAACCGACCTGTAAAAAGAACAGTGCCATCAACCCATCATTGATCCACAAAAGCAAAGGTTCCGATAACCGAAAATCCGCAATGTAAAAGCCGATATCAGTTTGCATAAGACCTGTATAAAATTCTTTCCAAGGGGAATTTGCCCAGACCATTGCAACAACTACGGTTACAAAGAGAACAACCCCACTGTTGTTGAGGCCCTTGGCATAATGGCCAAAGAATTTTCGAATGTCTATGTTATTTCGGTTTTTAAGCATCGATTTTTGTTTTTTGCTTATTTTCGGACTTTTCCAATGTCCCAAATTGTTCATCCGATGGGGAGTCTATATGGGAACTTTGTTTGAAATTCCTAATGATGACCCTATTGCTCTTTTCATAGGTAAAATAACTTATGACCCAATTAAAGCCTACCAACAGTTTGTTTCTAAACCCACTGATGGACATCAAATGCACCACGGACCATAATAACCAGGCAAAATATCCCCCAAACTTCAGCTTGCCCAAATCGGCTACCGCTTTTCGTTTACCAACGGTGGCCAGCGATCCCTTATCCTTATATTTAAACTGTTTTGATGGTTTGTCATCGATTAGATCGGTCAGCATTTCGGCAAGATATTTTCCTTGTTGAATGGCTGTCTGTGCTACTTGTGGATGTCCTTTCGGCGTAGCTTCAGAAATCAATGCGGCAATGTCTCCAATGGCGTAGATGTTCTTATGGCCGTCCACCTGTAAATACCCGTTTGTTTTTAAGCGATTCCCTTTTACTATGGACTCTTTGCTGATTCCCTTCGGAAATTGTCCCTTGACCCCTGCTGTCCAGACGAGGTTTCTTGCTAATAGCATTTTACCGCTCTTGGTCTGTACTACTTTGCCATCATAATCACTGACCGCTTCGTTCAATAGAACTTCAACATCAAGATTTTTAAGGTACTCCAATGTTTTTTCCGAGGCCTTGTCGGACATAGCTCCCAGTAGTTCGTCCATGGCTTCTACCAAATAGATCTTCATAATTGAAGAGGGATATTCGGGATAGTCCTTTGGAAGGATGTACCTGCAAAACTCTGCCAAGGCCCCTGCCATTTCAACGCCGGCAGGACCACCGCCCACGATTACAAAATTGGTAAGGGCATCGCGTTCTTCATCATTGCAAGTAATCGCCGCTTGTTCCAGATTTTGCAGCATCATGTGACGGATGTTCAGGGAATCACGGATATCCTTCATCCCCAGACTATTTTTTTCCACATTATCCATCCCGAAAAAATTGGTAGTGGTTCCCGTAGCCAAAACCAGATAATCATAACTCAATTTTCCCTTATTGGTAAACAGCATATTTTGCGATGGTTCTATTCTTTCGACATCCGCCAGGCGAAATTGAACATTCTTGTAACCGCTGATCTGTTTTCTGAAAGGGAATACGATGCTGTCGGGTTCCAAGGCACTAGTCGCCACCTGATAAAAGAGGGGTTGGAATTGATGGAAATTGTTCTTATCCATCAATACTACCTGCACGTTTTTCTTTTTTAGCCCCTCTACCAAAGCAAGGCCTGCAAAGCCCCCACCTACCACCACCACCCGGGGCAGTTTCGTGTCCGGTAAGCAAATCAAATCGATAACTTTACAAGCATTTTCCATAATAGTGTTCAACGTAGCTGTATTTTTCAAATCAACTCTTCCTTCAATTTTTTTCGCTGAGGTTGAAGCGAATTACCTTTTCTCTTCTGTATTGGGCCTCCGAACTATTAATACCGAGCAGTCGGCGTGAACTGAGACGGACTGTGAAACCGAGCCCAGTAGGAAGCGTTTGAACGCTCCATGGCCATGTGACCCGATCACGATTAGTTCCGCACCAAATGTCTCTGCCTCATCCAGAATCGTGATTTTTGGAAGGCCTTTCACAACAGCCGTCGTAATGGATAAATCGGCGTTCTTCTTTTGCAATACCAGACTGGCATTCTGTACGATGTCTTCTGCTGTTTTTTTTGCGTTTGACACGGCTTCTTCATAATAATTGCCCATGGAACCGCCCAAGGGAACTACTCCCGGAGCGGCCAATAAGGGATTCTCGAAAACTGAGATGACACGTACTTCGGTGTTGGCTGGGAACCGCATTCTAGAAAGTTCTTCCACCGCTGTATTGCTGTATTCCGATCCATCTATTGCTAATAGTATTTTCATGACATTTAATTTAATGGTGATACTTTATGTTCGTACTAGATAACCTCTAATCAATGGTTATCGGTTTCATTACTTTTCTCCAATACAGATGCTCATATAACCCTGACCAGTACATCCCGAAAGTGAAGGCAAATAAAAGCTCTTCAATGGGTATGCCCAGAACAATAAGATGAGTCAGGTTTTCCAGATTCCAGTACAACTCCACATATTGAGGATAGAATGGAAGAATACTTCCGAAATAAATGAAGTACAGTACAGTAAATAAGATTCCTCCAACCCATATCTTTCCTTTTAAATCCGGGCGACAGTACAATGTTGCCATACCACCAAAAAACATTGCAATGATGCCACAATAAATATGGTTGAGCGATGTAAACAGCGCCATTATGAGGAACACTATTGCTGGTATAAAGAGAACATAAATATGTAGCTTATGTCTTTGGTGGTTCCGTTCGTTATGTGGTATTTCGGCAAGGCTTCGTTTAAAAATAAGGTTGTAAAGTACCGTGCCAATCCCGCCGATAGCAAAAGAAAAAATAAGGCTCTCTATGTCGAAACCTGATTTTTCTGCCAAATCGAACAGCGAAGGTGGAAACCAATATTCTGGGACAAATAAGGGCTCTGTTAACCCAAACGGCATAGTAATAAGGCTCATTTTGAGCATCTCTTTTCTTGATGCTTTTCTCAACAGATAAATGACTGCCCAGAGCGCAAGAATTATTAGTGACCATATAAACCAGACGTATTGCATCTATTTTTTTATTTGTGCATTATAAAAAGCCGCAATACAGGCACCTATAAGCCACCCTAAGATGAATGTTTGTACTATTCCTAAACCTGCTTCCCATAATGGCACATCCATCCTGATAATGCTTGTGGTATCTAAACCGTGCAAGAGGCTGTTGAAAAAATCAATAGTGCCTTCTCGACCTGCTGTTGACATAACTATCATACAGCCCAAGTAAATTAGTGCTCCCGTAAGACCGAAAGCATATCCGAGTTTTTTTACGTTTAATCGATTCATGATTGTGTGTTTATTTTAATAGTTATATCAAATTTATTTGAATGATACATACCCAGCAGGGTAAATCTAAAATTGTAATCAATGGTTCTTTTCCATACTCTTTTTGTACTCCATCTTATTGTGCATAGCTTTTTCCAAATCCTTATGCTCAAGAGTATGGTCACAAAAGGTGTCGCTCAAAAGACTATCGTTGGCGATGACCGGCATAAAATGATGTGTAGTTAGCAGCATCAGATCTGGATATCTGGAAATCATATCACTGAGTTTTCCGGCAAGAATGGTATCGTTTGCCGCTGCGTTTACGAGTTCGTCAACCATCATGCCCGTGGCATGGTCATTATCCATCATTTTGGTAATATACTTCTTGCCCAAATCATGGTCTTCCACCATCAATGTCAAGATCTCATCTTGTTGTGACGGATCTTTAAGCATATCCTTTACAGAACTTTCCTGTTTTTGTGCACAGGCCGATAATGTGAAAGTGGCCAATACAATTCCTACTGCCATTTTGATTTTTGTTTTCATTTCATTTTGTTTTAAGTGTTAAAATTTTACTCGATAATCGAGATTTAAATACACCGAGGCTTACCTCGAAATCAAATGTTTTTCTGTTAAATGCCTCGAGGGCTTGCCCCGAGGTAGTTTACTCCTTATTCAGATTTTAAAAGTTTCTTGGACTCCTCGTATTCCTCTTTCGTGATTTCGCCTTTGGCATATCGCTTTTTAAGAATGCGCAGTGGGTCTTCTTTTCTGTTTTTCGTATAGGGCAGGTCGTATGGTGCGTAAAAGATCCAGATCAATAGAATGAACCATACGATCCACCATATAAAGTGCATACCACCGAAGTGTCCGTTAAAAAAGTGCATAGTTTTCAGTTTTAAAAGATTAGACTTATTTGTTTAAAAAAATTCTGTTGATGTATCGACTTCATCCCAAATTAATTTTTTATGGATGACGTGATATTAGTCCTGTTTGATATAGGCCTATTTTAAGGTCTCCTTTACCAAACCGCAGCCGGGCATAGTTTCTCCCATATAAGGATTGCTAATATTTTCGCTCAAGCTTAGCCAATTTGCCCCTTTCCCTTCCATGGCCATCGGGCAATGGTTCCAGTAAAGGGTTTTCCCGTTCAAGCCTGTTTCCTTAAAAATAATGTACAGTTCTTTGGACAAATTCGCAAAGTGCTCTCGCTGTTCTCTAAGATCGTAGGCGTTGGACAACTCCTCTAAAGTCTTTTTCATATGGGTTTCGTTCAAGGCAGTAGCGTCATTTAAAAGTTGTGCTGCCGCTTCGCTTGCGGACTCACTGTTATCATCAACAAGGGCATTTTCGATGTTCATATACCCGGCCAATATTGCATCCGTGTCATCTTCAATCTTATTCTCCTTGAAAAAACAGTGTACCGCACAGGCATGGAGTTTGTAGTTTTTATGTATATAGCCCAAGGAATGGCCTTTGGGATCAAGAATTTCACATTTTTCATCGTTCCCTTCAACATATAGCACGAACTCACCGCTATCGTTATAATATCGACCTCCCTTTTTTGCCTTTCCCATTGAATTGCCCTCCGCATCATATACTTTCCCGTTTTTAATGAAGCCGAGCTTCTTTCCCTTGTTATTAAAGATAATATCCTCCTTGCTTATATAGCCGAGCTTCATACCACGGTCAGAGACTTCCCCCTTCCCGTTGATATACATCTGCCTTTTGGTTTTATCGCTTGCCTGAGCAGAGGTAAATTGTGCTGAGAGCAGTATTCCTGCCAGGAATACAAGGCTCATAATTAAGTGCTTTTTCATTTTCTTGGTTCTTTACATTTCACTACTATTTTTTGTTTTTAATTTTCAAATGTGCTAATAAGGGGCCTTGATCAATCGTCCGATTTTAAAAGTTCCTTTGATTGCTCATATTCCTCCTTGGTAATCTCGCCTTGGGCGAACCGCATTTTGAGCAACATTAGTGGGTCGTCTCCCTCAATTTCTTGATAAGTCGAACTGGACGGGGCAAAGAATATCCAGGCCAGCAACACAAACCAAATAGCCCACCAGATAAGGTGCATGCCCCAAAAAATTCCGTCTCTATAAAACATACTGTTAGATTTAAGATTATTGTTATTTTAATTAATTTCTGTTATGGTATAGCCTTCAAGTTCGTTGAGTTGCTCTTGCAGCTCATCTACTGAAAGTTCTTCCTTCATGCTGATAATCGTGGCACCTTTCGGCTGCAAGAAAATCTGTGTTTTCTCTACCGCCGGATGTTCTTCCAAAGTTCTTTTGACCCTTGTCACACATCCGCCACAGCTTATTCCTTCGATTTGAAATTTGCGTTTCATTGTCCAACTTTTACTGTTATTTAATGATGTCGATGTCCTTCATGTCCTTTTTTGTCCCCATCATCTAGCACTTCCTCTTTACTTTCTCCGTGCTTCTTATTGCTATGGCCGCCATGGTTATGGCCACTGCGACCATGTGAGCCATGCGGCATAAAGAGATGCAATGCGAACATCAGGATTATAAAGGCAAAAAGGCCGTTATACCCTGTGATCCCCAACGCCGGGGCGAAAAATATCAGTAGTAGGGGCAGCCCACAACCGATAACCATCCATATCCAATGACTTTTCATGTTTTCCTGTATTTGCGTTAAACTTTAGTGTTTTAATGATGATCACCATGACTTTGGCTCTTGCTCAATTCCATTTCGCCCTGCTCGATAATGTCCAATCCTTCCTCGGCCATCATATTTTTACAGGACTCCATACAATCCTCGCTCATCATGCCTTTTTCGTGCATCATTTTCATCATGTTCCCCATCATCTTACCATCTTTCATCATGGATTGCATCATTTTCTTCATCATTGTACTGTCTTTCATCATCATTTGCATACCATCGCCTTTCATCATGCCGCCCATCATTTTATTATTGCCCTGCATCATTTGCATTGCATGATCGCTCTCCTGCATGTTTTCCATAAAGCCGGTCATGTATGAGTGGTTGTTCGCAATGGCATCAAAAATTTCACTACGTGTCTCGGAGTTGTCGAGCATTGCGTTAACATCAGTTTTCTGGTTGCAACCGTTTAAGGCAAACAACCCTATCGTCAAAAAAATTAGTGTTGCTGTTTTCATTGTATTTAATTTAAGATTTACTCGATTCGTTTTAATTTTATCCTTTACTTACTTCCGAAGTTTCAGAGGCACATTTTGTGCCCTGATTTTCGCTTCGATCCAAAAATTTTAAATGGGTTCACTTCAACTTTTTGTCCCATTGTGCTGAACAAAAAATCAATTATTGCCTAATATCAGCGGTAGTCCAGAATCGCCACCACCGACTACGACTACTTTTGAGTTAGGCGACTTCGCTAGTTCCAATGTTGCATCGATACCCTTGTCCTGTAATATCTTATCGGTCAGGGAAGCGCTTAAAATTTTGTTGGCATCCGCCTTTCCTTGTGCTTCAATGGTTACTTTTTCCGCTTCCTTTTTGGCGGTAACCAAACGAAATTCATATTCCAACGACTCTTGTTCTTGTTTAAGTTTACGCTCTATAGCTTCCTTTATGGTGCCTGGCAAAGTAACATCTCGCACTAGTATCTCATTGAGCTGAATGTACTGTCCGTCAACGATTTTTTTGGTCTCTTCATAGATCTCTGCCTGTATTGCATCTCGTTTACTGGAATACAATTGCTCCGGGGTATAGCGCCCCACAACGCTTCTTGCTGCAGATCTTATCGTGGGCAGTAGTACACGGTTAACGTATTCCGTACCTTTTTCTTGATGAAGCTTTCCTAAAAATTCTCTCTTTGGTTCAAACCATGCGGAGGCGTCCAGTTTTATCTCCAATCCGTTGGAAGAGAGTACCTGCATTTTTTCAAAAACTTCTTGCTGTCTAACCTCATATACAAAAACCTTATTCCAAGGTGCCACGATATGAAAACCCTCGCCCAAAGGCGGCTGATCCGTAACCACTCCGCCCCCAAAGGTTTTGTAGAGTACCCCGGCTTCCCCGGATCCAATCGTTACTGCAGATTTTGCGATTAAAACAACCAGTACAATGAAACTAATTATTGCTGGTAGCGCAATTTTTGGTAATTTTTCCATATTTATTATAATTTAAATTGGTACTGTTTTGACTTTATCCATTGACGGATTCTAACATTATTTTACCAAAATTGCTGTATTATCGAAGCAACTATTGGAGTGTTTTGGCCATCTTAATTGGCCGATTTTAAAAACTCTTCAATCTTCTTACTTTCATGCTCGGTAAGATTGGCCCTGACCCTCATATGAAGGCTGATGGTCTCCCAATCGGTATCGTTATAATCCGCAGGGGACGGTGCTATGTGGCATCGATTACAGGTTTCTCCCCACATTTGGGCTCCCGATTTTTCGATCTTGAATTCTTCCTCCGCTGCTGCGGTGGCCGTATCCTGAACATCGGTATAGCCTTTCTTTGTGGAGGAACAGGCAACAGCCGTAATGCCCACAATTGTCATGATAATGACGCCTATTACTGTTTTATATATTGTTTTCATGTTTTCTACGTATTATATATTGTTTTTAGAATCCTATGGCCCAATGCAAAAACAGGCCATCCGTGTTGGTTAAACCATCTCCGTCATGACCACCTTCCGTTTCAGTGGCCTGATAACTAAGTTTGACAACCGAACGCCAGCTCAGCCAATAATTGAGACCGAAAGCGTACTGGACCGATTTCTCTTCCCATTCCGCGCCTTCCGGAGCATTAAAGTCCGAGTATCTGCCCACAAACTCCAGTTTTTTGACAAAATCGCTGCTTGCCATAGTAGGCCGGTAACTCAGCTGCCCATAAAAGGAGTTGCTTTGGTTGTCAAAAGAGTATTCCTCCAGTATATCATCCTCCAGCTCAAAATAAGTGGCCGTATCCACGTTTGAATTGTTGTATTGTGCCTTTACGTCAATTACTCCACCAAGCCCCGATATCTGCTTTACGAAAGAAAAATCCAAGGCGAACAAAAACGCCCCGACATCCTCGTATTCCGAGTCCTGTTCCCCTGTGTCACTTGTAGAATAGGCAGAAAAACCAATCTCCGTGGAAGAATCGGAAAAGGGTAATAATCCCAAGCGACCACCATAAGCTTTCGCGAGGTTGGTATCTTCATAATTTTCAAACATCAGCATACCAGCTTCCTCCGGTTCATCGTTTCCATCTTTTAGCCTTGGGCCGTTAGTGGCATAGACCGAATAATTCAATGTTGGGCCGCCCAAGTCGAAGGCTCCCCTAAGCTCCACTCCAATTCCTGAAGCTGGTGCAATGCCATCATGTCCGTAGCCTAAAGGAGCATTGGGCAGGCGGTTAATCCAAGCTGGGTGCAATCGCTCCATAAAAGTTCCAAAAGGCAATAGAAATTTCCCTGCCCTGGCAATCATGTTCTTATTGAGCACGTACATCACATCGGCATACTCTAACCCAGTCTCCAATTCATTTCCTTCAAGTTTAAATTCCAGTTCTGCCTCGAACATTAACCTGTCCGAATGTTTGTATAAGAATATCGGGGCAAAGGCAGCTCCCAAAAAGGTGGATTCCGGTTCGTCTCCTGAATCCATATATTCAAATCCTGTATGCCCGTATCCTCTAAGCATAAATTGGGTCTTGCTCGGTTCAAAGGTGTTGTATGTTTGGCCGTACATCTGACCACCAAAAACAACTGCGACTAGTAATACTATTAGTTTTTTCATTTTTTAAGGGTTCTTATGTAGTTAATGATCTCCCAGCGTTTTTTCTCAGGGATGGCAGTTTTATAAGAGGCCATCGGTGAGCGGCCTTCTTCCAATTTCCAGAAAAGGGCCCCATCAGTCTGGGCTTGGACTTCGGCACTGGTAAAATCGGTTGGTTTAGGCTTCAGGCCCGCGCCTCCCACACCATCGCCTTTGCCCTTGGCACCGTGGCACACGACACACAGCATCTTATAGGTTCTTTTACCTGAGTCCGCTGCATTGGCATCTCCTTTAAGAGGATTGACTATCTTGTCGGCACTAGCGGGTGCCACCCATTTCTCCTGTGCCTGGGTATTGAATCCCACAAACAGAAAACCTATGGCCGCCATTGCGACCGCACGTGGTAAGAATTTTTTGTTTTTCATTTTATTGGTACTAAGTTGTTAACAAATCTATTTTTTCTTGAAAGTGTTCGTCTGCATAATTTTCTTTCTTATCTATATAATTTCGTCATAGAAACTGCGCTCCCAATCTTCTGCATTTTTATAATCGGTCATGCTTATGCCCGTGATATTCTTAAACTGTCTCGACAAATGGTTTACACTACTATAGTCTAACATGTAGGCTATATCCGAGAAGGTATATTGTTGTAGCTGTATCAGCTCCTTCACCCTCTCGATCTTTAGTTTTATAAAATACTTTTCGATTGTGGTATGCTCATTTTTGGAAAACAGTTTGCTCAAAAGCTTATAATCACGATGTAAGGTCATTGCCAAATGTTCCGATGTCTTTTCTTTTATATGTATTGGCAACTCTTTTATAATCTCTATGAGTGTGATCTTGACTTCTTCTACTAGCATTTCTTCCTCGCTCTGTGCGATTTCAAATCCATTGGAGTGAAGTACTTCCATTACTTTACTATCGATTTCCTTATCTATATTTTTGTTAGCGCGCACGGTCAGCTTCCCCAGTTCGAGGGAAACAATCTCCACATTGATTTCTTCGAGTTCTTGTTTTATGACCTTTAGGCACCGTCTACAGACCATGTTCATGATCCAATAAATTCTAGTGGATTCCATGTATGAAAATATTAATGTTCTTAACTGAACTATAAAGCGTCAGAGGATTGATTCTCTGATAAAATACAGGTCGAAAAAGGTTGTCGCTAGAAAATAGGTGCGACAGTAGATAACCAACAATGTACTGTTGGCCAATGGGGAAGCACAGATTATTTTTACAATAATCTGCTTAAATAAAAATCAAATCAAGAGAGTTTCGTGAAGTACGAGTATGTCCCGTTCAATCCAGGGAGGATAATAGTTTATTAAGGGAACTGTTTTAAGTTCAAGGCCTTGAAATAGATTTACATTGGTGTAGAAAAATGCTTTTAAGAAAACTACCTTGTTGGCATCCAGTTCGAAGGAATCCGATTTTAGATTGTCCTCTCCTTGCTTTACAAAGGTTTGGTTGCTACAACAATCCTTTTGACCTAGGGAACATTCTTTGGTAGATTTTTCATCTTGTTGCTTGACTTTTTCATCGCAAGATTTTACTTTACGGAAAACAGCAAGGTCCACCAATTTATCACAACAAAAGTGCATATCGGCTGCAAACGCGGTAGTGGAAAAAAGCACCGCGAAAGCTAAAGTGAATGCAAATATTTTGTGAAAAAGGCGTTTCATGTTCTCAAGTTAATCAATTTTTTTTCAAGTTTTAAAGTAACTTATTCGGATTTTATGTGCTTAAAACACTTAAAATAATAGAGTTATATTGTTTTTTAGCTAATTACCTGTACAAATGTAAATGAAGGGTTTAAACAAAAATATGACTATTGTCATGTTTGTCAGAAAAATTCTGTAATCGTTGAAATCGGCCAAATAAATAATTAAGTGCAATTAGTTTAAGGATACTTTTTTTCAAATAAAGTCGTTCCTTTCTTATAAACATATCTGTTATGGAAAGAAAGCGGTTTTTACGGAATTTGGGTGCCGGTGCGGCATTCGCCATAGTTTTTCCCTGTGTTCATGGTTGTTCGAAAGATGGCTACGGAGATGTTGCCCCCGAGGATATGAGGCCTATACCTACCGGAATTGACTTTACCATTGACCTTGACGCTCAGGAAGGTGCGCCTTTACAGAACAACGGCGGATTTATCCTAAAGGAATTCGTGGTAGTGGCCAAAAACTTGGAGGGGCAGTATGTGGCCGCCAGTCAAATATGTAGCCATCAACAGACCGAGGAAGTGCGATTTATTTCGAAGGATGGGGGTATCTATTACTGTTCAACGCATGGTGCACGGTTTGACCAAACGGGAAAACCGTTAAACAGCATCACAAGCAATCCGCTAAAAATATTCAGAACTGAGCTTACCGGAAATATACTGCGCGTGTTTGAGTAAAACAGTTGCTTCATGACACCAACGAACACCATTTGTTAACTTTTTCGACATTGTAATATTTGCCTTTGGGGCCAGATGCTATGCTCTTGAGAAAAATAAGATAGTTTATGGGCTATGTCAATAAATTGCCATCGCTATCCCACTCGGCCAGAATGCCCCTTTTACTTTGGTCCACACATTTTGCGAGCCATTCTTCTTCGTAAGCAACTCCGTGCTGTTTCAGTACATCTTCCGGTACGCCATCCCAAACCGTGGGTGTGTTGCCTTTATAGCCCAAATCCTGAATGCCGATCTTAGAGGTATAATATCCGGTAATCGTCAAATTTCTCATCAACGAGAAAAACTGTATTTCCAAAGGGCGTTCGGCCTCGGGGACTTTGATATCGGGGTAGGCGATGGCATCCAATAGTTGTTTTTGTTGTTCTTCCGGTGCCGATTTAAATTCTGCACCAAATTCGGTATTGCTACTATGGTCCAACCACATCAGACCGCCTCGGATGGTTGTCTGCATTTCAGGAATATCCTTGGCCATGAACTCTATAAAATCGGGAACCCCGGCATCCGATGCACTACCAAATTCTTCATTGGCGGGCAAGATTAAATCACCCAGAACGGCAATGGTTTCCAGCTCGTGTTCGTTGAAAAACTGTTCCTTCTCCAGTTCCACGATCAACCCCTTTTCCTTTGGGGTTCTTCCATATTTGTAGTTGTAGCCAGGTAAGGCCTTGGTCTGTTCCGCCTTGGCCTCTGCTTCCGGTTTGCATCCGTGTACGGCCAATCCTCCTGCGACCGAACCCAAAATAATAGATTTTATACTGTTTCTTCTGTCCATTTTCCTAGATATTTTGCTGTTTCAATTGTTCGATGATATAGTCCGATGTTCTCCATGAGAGTGCCAAGATGGTCCATGTCGGGTTCTTGTCGGCCTGTGACACAAAAGGTCCGGCATCGACGATAAATACATTGTTGGTATCGTGAAGTTGCTGAAACTTGTTCACTACAGAGGTCTTGGGGTCATTGCCCATTCTAGTCGTACCCACTTCATGGATGATCCACCCTGGTGGGGATATACCATAATCTTGTTCCTTGGTGGGTTTTTCTCCCAAAGCTTCACCGCCCATGTTGTGGATCAGTTCCTCAAAAGTGTCCTGCATGTGCTTTACCTGCTTACGTTCATGATCGGACCATTTGTAATTGAAGCGAAGCACCGGAATTCCAAACTCATCTACTTTGGTAGAATCTATTTCACAATAGTTATCCTTCATGGCGATAGATTCTCCCCGACCTCCAAAACCAAGGACGGAGCCATAGTATTTCTTAACATCGTCCCTGAGGCCATTGCCATAGCCCCCCACTTTTGTGCCGAAGAATTTATTGAACTCGTTTGCATTAAAACCAAACCCATAGTTGGGCATGCCCATTCCACCCCATACCTCAATATGGTATCCGCGGGGGAAGTCCAATTTTTTATTGTCGCCCCACCAAGGGGAATATACGTGCATGCCCCCAACGCCGTCCTCGTTGTAGGAAACTTTCCGGTTCATTAAGCCCGGAATAAAGGCCGCCCTGCTCGCGCCCGTGGAATCGTGAAGATATTTACCAACAATATCGCTGCTATTGCCCAATCCGTTCGGGTGTTGAGCACTTTTGGAATTCAAGAGTATCCGGGCCGAGCTGCAGGCGGATGCCGCCAGAACGACGACTTTTCCTTTTAGCTTATATTCCTTTCTATCCTCTTTATTGATGTACGAAACGCCCGTTGCCTTGCCCTCTTCATTCGTGGTAACCTCTCTTACCATGGCATTCAAGAACAGATCGATCTGACCGCCACTTTTTTGTGCAGGGAAAATCAAACAGGTTTCTGCAGAGAAATCGGCATATACCATGCAGGCCCTAGAGCATTGCGCACAATAAAAACATATGCCCCGATCCTCATTTATCATTTTGGTCAGGATGGACAGCCTTGAAGGATAAACAGGAATATTCGATTTCCGTGCCCCACTGATGTAAAAAAGCTCGTGCAATCGGGGTTTTGGTGGGGGCAGAAAGAATCCATCGGGGTCATTGGGCAAGCCCTCGTTGGTACCGAAAACCCCGATCAACTTATCTACCTTGTCGTAATAAGGTTTAACATCCTCATAGCCTATGGGCCAATTATCCCCCAATCCATCCTCGTTTTTGCGTTTAAAATCCCTTGGCCCAAAGCGCAATGAGATCCTGCCCCAATGATTTGTCCTGCCCCCCAACATTCGTGAACGGAACCATCTAAAATTACTGCCGTCACTATTAGTGTAGGGCTCGCCCTCGATTTCCCATCCACCGTATGCGCTATCGAAATCGCCAAAAGGCCGGACGGTGCCCGCTCCTCTTCTAGGGGATTCCCAAGGCCATTTTAATTGGGTCATCAGTTCAGGGTCTTTGGGGTCAAAGAACGGCCCGGCCTCCACAACGGCGACCTTTAGACCTGAATCGGCAAGTATTTTGGTCGCCATGCCCCCGCCTGCCCCAGAGCCGACTATGATTACATCATATAGTGTAGAGGATTCTTTTATTTGCATAATAATTTTCTTTAGTAATATACTGGTAGCAAGACCTGTTAACACTAAACGAAACCCCACATTCAGCTTAAGTTAACAGGCACTTGTGAAACCAATTTAAATAATTCGCTTTTTCGGTTACTGATATGCTATTCCTTTGCGCCTATTTCTATTTGCATCATAAACGCAGGTAGCATAGCCCATGTCCAAACATAAAACCCTAAGACCTTCGTCTAAATACCAGGGATATTCAACTATTTCCCATACGGAGCATGGACTTGACAATCCTACGGTCCATTAATTTTCTTTTCGTATGCATTAAGTTTGATTACAGTTAAAAGTATGTGTTTTTGGTAAACTTTATCTGCATAATTTTCTTTCTTTTTTATATAATTTCGTTAAAATGCCTTCACTCATAGGACTTGTTTTCAGTAAATGGCATAGTTGTATTTACACACACACAGGTACTAAAGTAGTCTTGCAGTCGTGAAAAATAGGCACTTAATCACTATTCTAATTTAGTACATAGGGAAAGGACCGTACCCAAAAAGAGGTAACAGTGGCCCAAGTAGGAAATTGAATAAGCACATATTTGCTTTAATAAAAATGGGTGCTAAATATAGGGCCACCTAGCTTTTATCCTCATACGATTTTCAAAATAGAAACGTTGTTATTATTACATGTCTTTATTATGGAAAGAAAACAGTTTTTACGAAGTTTGGGTGCCGGTGCCGCATTCGCAATAGTTTTTCCGTGTGTTCAAGGTTGTTCCAAAGATGGTAACGGAGACGTTTCCCCAGAGGATATGAGACCTATCCCTGCCGGAATCGATTTTAATATAGACCTTGGCTCCAATGAAGGTGTGGGTTTGCAGAACAATGGGGATTTTATCTTAAAAAATTATGTGGTCATAGTTAAAAATTTAGAAGGTAATTTTGTGGCGGCCAGTCAGGTATGCAGCCATCAACAGACCGAGGAAGTGAGGTTTGTGGCCAAGGATGGAGGTGTTTATAAATGTTCCACCCATGGTGCGCGGTTTGATCAAACCGGAAAGCCATTGAACAGTATTACCAGTAATCCTTTAAAAATATTCAAGACTGAACTTACTGGAAATGTGCTTAGGGTCTTTGAATGAATTGGACTAAGTTTTGGGTATCTTTTTAATTTTCACATTTTTCAATATGATTAGTGATAGTTCCTCCAGTTGGTCGTTTTCAAAAGCCTTCTCGATTTCATCAAAATCAATGCCTCCTTCTATTTTAGGCTGTAGGTTACGGTAGTCCTGTAGGAGTACACCATTGACCTTGCGAGTATTATAAGCTTCCCGAAATCGCATTCCACCTTTTCCTGTAAAATATTTGTACGCAAGATAGTCCATACTGTAATCCTCAACATCGAACCAATATAGGAACACATCCTCAAAATCATCGCCACCGCCCTCTTGTTTGAAAGTAACAAGGATTTTATGGTACTCCTTACCTTTTATCACACTTCTACCTTGATCTTCTAAAATGACTGCTGGGTCTTTTAGCCATAGGGGTAAAAACGCAAAATAGATGACCGAATTCACAGAATTGGTATAGGCATTTTTTCTTTTCTCGGTAAGGTTTACTAGCGTATCGGCAACATGGCGGATAAAACCTTTGTTGGTGTAAACATCGCGGACCAGTATGTTTTCTTTATTCTTGCCGATTCTTGTATAAGTAAATTGTCCGTTTTGACGTCTGTACTCATAGGTGTGTTCACGGAAGATAAAGGTGGCCTCGGCATTCCTCATTTTTTCCATTCCGGAAACCTCGATGGCCTTATCAACTATGTTCTCTTGTGCGATGGATAAGTTAAACGATAATATAAATGCGATTACGGGAATCGAAAAAAGCGATAGTTTGTGATTTATTTGTGTCATGTATTCCTAAATCGGTCAATTTGTTTATAACAATATACATTTTATTCATTGTTTACAGATACTTTCTTAATTTTCTTCATCAACAGCTTCGGCCTCTGCCCTTTAAAAAGTTGGGTGCCAAGAACTGGATCTGTTACCGTGTTTTTTTTGCTTATCCTGTTCGCCTGCAGTGACATACTGAACATAGCAATAGTTATTTTTTAATTTTTGGTCGTCCCTTTTAAATAAATATTGGACTAGTGCAGTTTTAGGCCGTCATTAAATCACTAAATCAATTAAAACCCATAAGCCATAGTAAAATTAATCCCAAACGGGTGACCGGGTCTTAGTCCGGCCGGAACCCTAGATACCGCATAGGTTTCATCCAATAAATTGATAATGTTCGTAGAAAAGGTAAGGTGTTTATTGTAAAAATATCGACCCGACAGGTCAATAACATAATTGGAATCTACTTTTTGGTTTTCCGGTATTGTGCCCGTTCCCGCTCGCGTCCTAAAGGCGTCGGTATAGCGCAAACCCATATCTAGTGCAAATTTTTCATGCTCCAATCCAAGATTCAAATTAAACTGATTTTTGGCGATGTAAGGAATTTCATCGCCTTCCGTGACCTCTCCGAATATATCGGTATCACTTTCAAAGGAACTGAGGAACTTGGTGTCGGTCAAGGTATAGGATACCGATACGGGAAGTCTTAACTTTTCGGAGCTGTTCTTTAAAAAATCGTAGTTCAACAATACCTCTACCCCGCTTACCCGTACCTCGCCTGCATTGAATTGGTCAAGGCTGCCCGTACCGCCAGTGGCGGCAAGGTCGCTTCCCAGTAGGTTTTGATAATCATTGTAGTACGCTATTATTTCGCCTTTTAGACCACTGTGGTTGAAACGTGTACCAAGTTCGTAATTTATGCTTTGTTCCGGATTTTGGCCGTCAGTATTTCCTGGAGGAGAAAACCCTTTGTGAATTCCACCAAAAACGGACAAATTATTGGCAAAGCTATAATTGGCACCCAATCCCGGTATCCAAACATCCACCCTGTTCTCCCTTTCGGAAAGGTCAATGCCCGACCTCGCCGCATCGTTACTTCCATAATCCGTTCTACCCAACGTTATATTCTCATAGCGCAGGCCCGGAGTAACTGTCAGTCCGTTAATACTTAATTTATATAAAAAATGCGCAGCGACGGCTTTCGCATAACTTATACGATTGGCATCTTCACCCTTTTCGCCTACTGTAGTCCTTATTAATTCTTTATTTTGAAATGCATACCTGTCCACCCATTGAAATCTGTCCTCGTCATCTTCGTGATAACGTATTCCCGCTTCCAGGGTTTGTAACCAATCCGAACCCCATCGTAATTTGGCTATGGATTGAACACCATTTGAGGTGTATGTTCTGTTGTTTGCCTTTATACCGAACACGTCTTCGGAAGTATCGCTATTTCCCAATAATGCATTGTACTCAATGGCGTACCTCTCAGGGTCTGCGAGCACATTGTTGATTCCGACACGCTCCCCCAGATTAACATCATCCAATTTATACCAATTGCGCTTGAACTTATTAAGGTAGCCTGTGGTTTGTATGCTCAGTGCCGGGGAAAGTTTTAAAAAATGGGTCAATTGGTACTGTTGGTGTTCCGAATCCATCACATCTTTTGACGAAGCCCGATACCTGCGGTACGGATTTTCCTTGAAATCTATATCTGTCAGTCCCAAATACGTTTCATTGGCCTTCTCCTCGGAATACTGAATTTTAAATTGAAGGGACTGATAGAATCTGGCATCTTCATCAGTACTTATACGGAACTTTGCCAAATAATCCGATTTATCGAAACCTGTATTGCCGCCCCCGTCCAAGTTTTTAAAGCCATTGGAATTGTAGTTGTAGTACTCACTAACAAACCCAAAATTCTGATAGTTGTCACCAACGACAACCTGTGTATTTCTTGAGTTGAAATTACCGGCAGACAACACGACCCTTCCCAAAAGTTGGTCGGGAATGCGAGTTGAAATCATGTTGATCGCTCCGCCTGTCGTATTTGGCCCATACTGAATTTGACTGCTTCCTTTCAATATTTCCACAGCTTGCATTCGGCCAATGGTCGGAAAATAATACGCTGCCGGGGCACTATATGGGGCCGGGGCAATTAAGACACCGTCCTCCATAAGGTTGATCTTGGCACTCCGCTCGGGTGAGGTACCACGTAAACTTATATTTGGCCGAAGACCAAACCCATCTTCTTCATATATATTGATCCCGGGCACACCTTTTAGGGTTCTGTTAATATCGTTGTAACTAAATTTTAGGAGTTCTTTATCCGATATGTAGACCGCAGAACCTGTCCTATTCTTTGCCTCGAACGTACTACCTAGTATGGAGTTGCCGTTCACAATGACCTCGTTCAACACCTCGGTTTTAAGGGCCGTAGAATCTTTCCGATCTAGAGTGTCTTGGCTCAGCACCTTGGTATAAAAAGAGAGAAAAAAGAGGGATATTAGAAATGGCTTCCACATGTTGTATTTATTTAGATTTAATAAAAATAAATTACAAACGTAGTTGATTTCTACATACCTTACAAAACTATTTATAAAAATTCTAAATAAACTTTCTTGAAGCCCTTTATGTTGATTGAGGGCCACCCATTTCTAAAAAGATGATATTTATCATGTAATAAAAAATTGAAATCAACTAGGTTTGCCCTTTCTAATAATGGATTTCCGCAATTCTAAATTTTTGTTAAACTATAGACTTACACTAAAATTTTTGTACTTTTGCATAGTATATGAAGAGTCTTTTTCATAAAATAGTATCTTTTTCGATGGCACTTTTGGTGCTGTTCTCGACCTTTTCATTCACGGTCGAGCAGCATTATTGTGGAGATACCTTGGTTGATTTTTCCATGTTCGGCAAGGCAGAGTCTTGCGGTATGGATATACAACAACTGTCCAATTCCCATGATGACAACTTAAAAAAAATAGGATGTTGTGAAGATGAGACTCTTTCTGTCTTAGGACTGGATGACCTAAAAGTTTCGCTTGAAAAATTAAATTTTGAGCAACATAAATTTGTAGTTTCTTTTGTATATAGTTACTTAAATCTTTTTGAGGGGTTACAAGAGAACATAGTTCCGTTTAACCATTACCCTCCACCTCTCTTGGTTAAGGATATTCCTATCCTACACCAGACTTTCCTTATTTAAAAGCTTTCTTATGAAGTTTTGCCGTGCTATTGATTTAGTATGGCTAAGGGCATTTCTTGCCTTTGGAACATTTCTTTTAATTCCAACCCAATATTTCATAAAATGCTTAATAACATTATTAAATACTTTTTAGAGAACAAGTTAGTTACTGTTCTTATATTATTTGCGTTAATCTTATGGGGTGTTTCTACCTCACCGTTCAATTGGAATACGGGATTTATTCCTAAAGATCCTGTTCCGGTAGATGCAATACCGGACATTGGTGAGAACCAGCAAATTGTGTTTACACAGTGGCCAGGTCGCTCACCACAGGATATCGAAGATCAGATATCCTATCCAATGACCACTTATTTACTTGGCATACCGGGTGTTAAGACCATTAGAAGTTCGTCAATATTCGGATTCTCTAGTATCTATATTATTTTTAATGACGATGTTGAATTCTACTGGTCGCGGTCCCGGATTTTAGAAAAATTAAATTCACTTCCAGCCGGCCTTTTGCCAGATGCCGTAACGCCAACTTTAGGTCCCGATGCTACAGCTTTAGGTCAAGTATATTGGTATACATTGGAAGGTAGGGACAAAGATAATAACCCTACAGGCGGCTGGGATCTGCACGAAATACGCACCGCACAGGACTTTTATGTAAAATACGGCTTAAACGCAGTTGATGGCGTTTCAGAAGTTGCCTCTATCGGAGGATTTGTTCAGGAATATCAAATTGATGTAAACCCCGATGCCCTTAAAGCATATAATATTCCATTGCATCGTGTCATGCAGGCCGTACAGAAATCTAACAAAGATGTTGGGGCAAAGACCATCGAAATCAATCAGGCCGAATATCTCGTTAGAGGTCTCGGCTATGTAAAAAAGACAGAAGACATTGAAAAAGCGGTGGTTGCCGTTCAGGATAATGTTCCTGTGCGTATTAAAGACATAGGGGTTGTCAGTTTAGGGCCTGCTACACGTAGGGGTATACTGGATAAAGGTGGTGCCGAAGTGGTAGGAGGTGTTGTGGTTGCCCGTTACGGTTCCAATCCGCTAGCGGTCATCAATAACGTTAAGGACAAAATCAAGGAAATTGCTCCTGGATTACCAAAAAAGACCTTGGCCAATGGGGTAGAGAGCCAATTGACCATCGTACCGTTCTATGATCGCACGCAATTGATCCATGAAACCATAGGTACTTTAGAAAATGCCCTCTCCCATGAAATCTTGATCAGTATCATTGTTGTGCTGGTACTGGTACTTAACTTGCGTGCGTCCATTATAATTTCAAGTCTTTTGCCTGTTGGTGTATTGATGACTTTTATAGTCATGCAATATGCAGGAGTAGATGCCAATGTTGTAGCGCTATCAGGTATCGCGATTGCCATTGGAGTCATGGTGGATGTTGGAATTGTTTTTGTTGAAAATATAATCCGGCATTTGGAAATGCCCGAGAACCACGGTGTTAAGGGAAAGGAACTCATGCAGGTCATTTATAAGGCAACGGTGGAAGTAGGATCGGCTATCACAACGGCATTGGCTACTACTGTAGTTAGTTTTGTGCCTGTTTTTGCAATGCAGTCGGCAGAAGGAAAATTGTTTAGGCCTTTGGCATTTACAAAAACATTTGCACTATTAAGTGCGTTTGTTTTGGGTATTATCGTGCTTCCTGCTTTGGCGCATTTTGTAATGGGTATAGATTACAATAAAAAGCGAGTACGCCGTTTCTGGTCTATTCTGTTAATTGTAGCAGGAATTCTTTTTGCTTTTTATGCACATATGTGGTTGCCATTGGTTATATCGCTTATTGGTTTAAATAACCTTATGGAACCTAAATGGCCCGAGAAATATAAATTATATCCCAACTATATTAATTTAGGATTAACAATCTTTATAGCCTCCTTTTTCCTAACGGAAGAATGGATGCCATTAGGGCCTCAAAATGGGATTATTATTAATTACTTATTTGTGTTGTTTTTAATTGGAATCATACTAGCAGCACTTATGGCGATTGTTCATTTTTACACCCCTGTATTAAAATGGTGTCTGGAAAACAAAGGAAAGTTCATGCTTATCCCCTTTGTAACATTGTTTTTTGGGGTATTGGTATGGATAGGGTTCAATACGACCTTTGGATTTGTAGCTAAAGGTTTGGAAACAGTAGGTTGGAAGAGTGTTAGGCAATCTTCAGGTTGGACAGCTGCATCAAATCTTTTTCCTGGAATAGGTTCAGAATTTATGCCATCATTAAACGAAGGAAGCTACCTCTTAATGCCCACTTCTATGCCACACTCTGGGGTGGAATACAATAGGAATGTGGTAGGGCAAATCGACATGATGGTAGGGAAAATCCCTGAAGTAGAACTAGTGGTTGGGAAACTGGGACGCGTAGAATCTGCACTTGATCCCGCACCAATTTCTATGTATGAGAACATCATCAATTACAAGCCCGAATTTATTCTAAACGAAGCAGGTCATAGGGTTCATTTTAAAGTGGACCGCAAAGACCGATTTATTACCGTTCAAAAGGATACCCTTACAAATGAAGAGGCATTGGCAAGAGGAATTACCGAAGAAGACTTGATTGTGGACGAAAATGGAGAATTTTTTCGAAATTGGAGGCCACATATTAAATCACCGGATGATATATGGGATGAAATCGTAAAGGTTACCAAAATACCTGGGGTTACTTCAGCACCCAAATTACAACCGATTGAAACACGTTTGGTTATGTTGCAAACAGGTATGCGCGCTCCTATGGGAATAAAAGTATATGGGCCGGACCTGAAGACCATCGAAGATTTTGGAATGAAGTTGGAAGAGATATTAAAAGGGGTGCCATCCGTTAAGTCAGAAGCTGTATTTGCCGACCGTATTGTGGGAAAACCTTATTTGCACCTCAATATAAACAGGGATGAAATATCGCGATACGGTCTTAATGTTGAAGATGTACAACAAAGCATCGAGACCGCCATTGGTGGGATGAAGATTACTTCTACTGTTGAAGGTAGGGAACGGTTTCCGGTCAGGGTGCGTTACCCAAGGGAACTTAGGGATGATCCCGAATCATTAAGTAAAATTTTAATCCCGACCCCGGTAGGGGCACAAATACCGCTTTCCCAAGTAGTCGATTTTGAATATGTTAGAGGTCCGCAGGCCATAAAAAGCGAAAACACCTTTTTGGTAGGCTACGTACTTTTTGATAAAAGGGATGGGTTTGCAGAGGTCGATGTGGTAAATGACTCGCAAGAGGCCATTCAACAAAAAATTGATTCGGGAGAACTCATAGTCCCTGCTGGAATAAGTTATAAGTTTTCCGGTAGCTATGAAAACCAGATCAGGGCAGTGAAAAGGCTGTCAATTGTGATACCGATCAGTTTGATCGTGATATTCTTGCTCCTTTTCTTTCAGTTTAAGACCGTCATAGCATCATCCATTCACTTTTCAGGAGTATTTGTCGCTTTTGCTGGAGGATTTATTATGTTATGGCTTTATGGACAGGATTGGTTCCTTAATTTTTCCATTTCGGGCGTAAATATGAGAGATCTTTTTCAAATGCATACTATTAATTTGAGTGTTGCCGTTTGGGTCGGTTTTATTGCCCTTTTCGGCATCGCGACAGATGATGGTGTAATAATGGGTACTTATATTCACCAGGTCTTCGAAGAAAAGAACCCTCAAACAATTCCTGCTGTTAGAGCAGCCGTTTTGGAGGCTGGCAAAAAAAGGGTGCGACCAGCGATGATGACCGCTGCGGTGGCAATCATTGCTCTTTTACCGGTGCTTACTTCTACTGGAAAAGGTGCCGATGTAATGATTCCTATGGCAATCCCAACTTTTGGAGGAATGACCATACAGATCATGACCATGTTCGTGGTGCCTGTTCTTCAGGCTTATTGGAGGGAAACGGTCATCAAAAATCAGAACAAAAAAAATGGAATAAAATGAAAAATATAATTATAGCACTAATATTATTTGGCGGTTTAGGCTCACAGGCCCAGACATTGGACGAGTATTTCAAAATCGCGGCAGGGAACAATCCTGGGTTACTTTCACAATACAGGGAGTTTGAAGCTGCCTTGCAAAAAGTACCTCAAGTAAGCACGTTGCCAGATCCATCTTTTTCGTTTGGATATTTTGTTTCACCAGTTGAGACAAGGGTTGGGCCACAACAAGCACGTTTTTCATTAACACAAATGTTTCCTTGGTTTGGGACATTAAAGGCTCAAGGAGATGCCGCTACGCTTATGGCAGAGGCAAAGTACCAGTCTTTTTTAGATGCCAAAAACAAACTCTATTACGAAGTCTCGGCCGCTTACTTTCCATTGTACGAACTCAAGGAGTGGATAAAAATCGAAGAAAATAACATCGCTATCTTGGAATCCTATAAGACCATTTCCAATTCAAAGTTCAAAAATGGAAATGGCACTCTTGTAGACGTATTGCGTGTAGATATTATGCTGAAGGAGGCCAAGACAACTTTGGGAATTCTGAATAAAAAGGAAAAACCGCTTATGGCATCGTTCAATAAGCTACTCAACCGCGACGAAATGCAACCTGTTACTATAACTGACAACATCGTTGTAGAGCCTGTTTTATCAGGTTATAATAAAGATGCATTTATAGTTGATCATCCACTAATGAATTCGATTGACTTGAAGACAAAAGCAAGTGAGGCATCAGAGCGTGCAGCAATTAAGCAAGGATTTCCAAAACTGGGTTTAGGCTTGGATTATGTAATGGTGGGTGAACGTACAGACATGACTTTAGTCGATAATGGGAAGGATGTATTGATGCCAATGCTAACGGTAACCCTTCCAATATTCAGAGGTAAGTACAAAGCAGCAGTCAAAGAAGCACAATTAATGCAAGAGAGTTATTCATTCCAAAAAAAGGAAATAGCCAACTCACTGAATTCAAACTACGAAATGGCTTTGTTCGACATTCGGCAACAAACAGATTTGGTTTCATTATTTGATGAACAAATAGAGGAATCAAAACAAGCCTTGAATCTATTATATACGGCATACGGAAACTCGGGAAAAGATTTTGAAGAGGTGCTCCGAATGCAACAACAATTACTAAAATACGATAAACTAAAGATAACTGCACTATCCCAATATAGAATTGCGATGGCCAAACTCGATTATATTACAGCAAAAAAATAGCATCATGACAAAAGAAACTAAAAAAATAATAAGTATAGCAGTAACTACACTTTTTGTAGGGCTATTGCTTGGGTGGTTCTTTTTTGGAGGATCCAAAAACACCACAGTTGATGAACACCAACACGATAGTGAAATGGTCGGGGAAACCATTTGGACCTGTTCCATGCATCCTCAAATAAGACAGAACGAGCCAGGAGACTGCCCAATTTGCGGCATGGAGTTAATTCCCTTGGAAAACGACGACAATTCAGAACTAGACCCAATGGCCATTAGTATGTCCCCAACAGCCATGCAATTAGCTAATGTGGCTACTGCAATTGTAGGTAAAACCAAACCCGTAAAATCGGTACGATTGAATGGAAAAGTTAAAGCAGACGAACGATCTGTGTATTCACAGTCTTCCCATATTCCTGGGCGTATCGAAAAGTTAATGGTCAATTTTACTGGTGAGTATGTCAACAAAGGTCAGGTAATAGCATCCATTTATTCCCCAGATTTGGTCAATGCACAAGAAGAACTTTTTGAGGCTCGAAAAATTGTGGAGACCGAACCGCTTCTTTTTAACTCGGCTAAAGAAAAACTGAAAAACTGGAAGTTAACCGATAAACAAATCGCACAAATTTTGGAATCTGGCGTTGTTAAAGAAGAACTCCCTATACTGGCAGACATATCCGGCTATGTGACCGAAAAAAAGGTCAATCTTGGGGATTATGTCATGAAAGGAATGGCTATATATGAGATTGCCAACCTAAATAATGTTTGGATATTATTCGACGTTTATGAATCGGATATGGCATGGGTGAAAAAGGGAGATGCAGTCAATTTTACCGTACAATCCTTGCCTGGAGAAAGTTTTAAGGGCAAAATTTCATATATAGATCCCGTTATCGACCCCATGACACGAGTTGCAAAGGCTAGGGTAGAGATAAACAATAGTGGTTTAAAACTCAAACCCGAAATGTTTGTGTCAGGTACCGTAGAAGCAGAATTGCCAATAAAATCGGAAGCTATCATAGTTCCTAAAACTTCCGTAATGTGGACCGGGCAACGTTCTGTAGTGTACATAAAGAATACTACAGCTAAGGGTGTTAATTTTATGATGCGTGATGTTACGTTAGGACCGGCTTTGGGAGATGGATTCGTCGTGAATGATGGGCTTCAAGAAGGTGAGGAAATAGCCATTAATGGTACATTCAGTATCGATGCCTCGGCGCAATTGGCTGGTAAGCCCAGTATGATGAATCCCGAGGGTGGTCCTGCCATGACTGGGCACAATCATGGGGGTGGCGCTATGCCTGCCACAAATGGAACACCCAATAAAACGGCTGCTAAAAAAGTATCGGTTAGTCAAAAAGCCAAAGATGCTCTAAAGCCCCTTTTTACTGAATATCTATCCATGAAAGATGCCTTGACAAATGACAACTTGGAAAACGCCAAAAAGGCAGGCTCAAATATCTTAAAAACGGTTGATGGATTGAACATGGCTTTATTTACTGGCGAATCGCACAATGTTTGGATGGGATTGAGCAGTGACTTAAAGAACACGCTTCAGCATGTTCAGCATTTTAAAACACTGGAAGAGATTCGAAAAGCGTTTCAACAGGTATCCAATATCATAATTGGACTGGAAACGTCATTTAACCCCAACGACGAGGCGTTATATGTTATGCATTGCCCTATGGCCAATAACAACAAGGGTGCAGATTGGGTGAGCACTTCCAAAGAAGTAAAAAACCCATACTATGGACAGTCAATGCCTACTTGTGGGGAGGTTACAAAGGAGATTAAATAGGAACTCTCAAAGAGATTTCAATAAATTCTTAAAAAATAATATTGACAATGAAAACTGTTAACACAATATTACTCTTATTCTTAACTTCATTATTATTCGCCCAAGTTGGCACAAATGGTGGGGACAGAAATGAAGAAGGGCGTCCCGTAATTGAGTATAACCTTACCCTGGAACAAAAGGAGATGACCCTTGGAGGCGTAACGGCCAATGGAATGACTATAAATGGTAGTATTCCTGGCCCTACGTTAGAATTTAATGAAGGAGACCTTGCCATAATCAATGTAACCAATAAAATGGACAAAGAAACTTCAGTGCATTGGCACGGATTAATACTTCCAAATTTCTATGACGGTGTACCCTATTTAACTACGCCACCAATTGAACCTGGTACGACATTTCAGTATAGAATTCCTATTAACCAATCGGGTACGTATTGGTATCATTCCCATACAATGTTGCAGGAGCAGAAGGGAGTTTATGGTTCCATAGTCATTCATCCAAAAGAAAAGACATTGGAATATGACAAAGATTTGGTTGTAGTGTTATCTGACTGGACCAATGAAAAACCTATGAACGTTTTGCGTAACCTTAAAAGGGGTAACGAATGGTACCAAGTTAAAAAAGGTACCGCAGTGCCATTAAGTAGAGTCATAAAAGAAGGTGCATTGGGAGCTCAATTTAAGTTTTGGCGCGATAGAATGGAAGGTGCCGATATTGCAGACGTCTATTATCCTGCTTTTTTGTCCAATGGTAAAAAACTAGCAGAGTACCCAGATTTTCAACCCGGTGAAAAAGTAAGGATTCGCTTTATCAATGCGGCAGCATCTACCTATTATTGGATGGATTTTGGAGGAGGCAACCCAATGGTTGTCTCAAGTGATGGTATAGATGTGGAACCTATATCCAAAAGCCGATTTCTTTTCGGAATTGCTGAAACCTATGATGTTATCGTTACCATCCCCGAAGGCACATTAGAAATTACAGCTACAGCGCAAGATGGTTCCGGACATACTTCCGTGCGTTTAGGACAAGGTATACTTTATCCTGCAAAACCGATTGACAGACCGGACAAAGTGGCAATGATGAAGCAAATGGCAAAAATGGATATGAAGATGGGCGCGCCTGCAATGGTAGGAAATCAAAAGAAAAAAACACCAGAGTTTTTGATGCAGAAATATGGAATGAAGATGAAGATGGATATGAAAGATGGACAGATGAACATGGATATGCCCGATAAGATGTCCATGAAGGATGGTGCAATGAAAAAGCAAATGGATATGAACATGAAGATGGATGAGAAAATGCCCATGAACGACGGCAATATGAATATGGACAATACGATGGTAATGAAAAAGGATTCTATTCCAATGAACCATAATAAAACAAGGGACAAAATGAATGACCACATGAATCACGATATGTCCAAGATGCAAAAAGATTCAACAGCTTTTGATTACAATGCACGTAAAACCTATTTCAACTATGATTTTCTAAAAGCTAAGGAAAGTACAACTTACGGGGCGGATATACCGGTAAATGACATTCTGCTCAATCTAACCGGAAATATGCAACGTTACGTGTGGAGTATGAATGGAGTACCATTGTCTGAAACAGATAAGATTAAAATCAAGGGTGGGGAAGTTACAAGAATTACTTTGAATAACATTACAATGATGCACCACCCAATGCATTTACACGGGCATTACTTCAGGGTAATCAACGAAAACGGGGAACGTTCGCCACTAAAACATACCGTTAATGTACCACCGATGCAAAAAGTGGTCATCGAATTTTACAATGAAGAGTATGGCGATTGGTTTTTTCATTGTCACGTATTGTATCATATGATGGGTGGTATGGCACGTGTATTTAGTTATGATACGCCAAGAGACGAACGGATGGCGGAATTTCCAGTACAAAAACTAATTGATGAGACCGACCACTATTATTCGTGGGGGGCTGCTCGTGTAAGTTCAAACTTTAATGAACTTTTTTTGATGTCGAGCAACATTCGTAACGAATTTGGATTACGTGCCGAATTTGATTATGACCAAAATGCAGAGATAGAAGTGAACTATAATCGATACCTCAATGATTGGGTACGCTTGTATGCAGGGGTGAATACCGAAACTTCAACACCAGATTCTTACGATAAATTTAATACTGTTGGATTGGTTGGGGTTAAATACTTTACGCCTTATAGATTTAATGTAGATGTGAGTATGGACCATCAATTGCGCCCAAGAATAAGACTGGACAGAGAGTTGTTGATTTTTCCAAGAATTTTCTTAGAAGGAGAATATGAATACAGAGCGGATTTTGGTTGGGTCAATGATTTGGAAAACAATAAATCTTTTGAAAGTGAAACCCAATGGCTCGTAGGGCTTGCGTACATTGTTTCCAGAAACTTTTCCATACAAGGAAATTATAATAATGTATATGGTTGGGGTGGCGGTCTGTCACTAAGATTTTAACTAATGGCACAATACAAAAAAAATAGCCTGAGCTTGACCGGAGCCGTATCACTTGGTACGGGTGTAATGATCGGTGCGGGAATTTTTGCCCTTTTGGGCCAAGTGGCCGAGTTATCCGGGCAATGGTTTCCCATTGCATTTTTGGTCGGTGCCATTATCTCAGGATTTAGTGCGTATTCCTATATAAAAATGTCAAATGCATATCCATCAGCGGGTGGAATAGCCAATTACCTGAAAAAGATTTATGGCAAGAGTGCATTGACCGCTTCCGGAGCATTATTGATGGCCTTTTCAATGGTCATTAATGAAAGTCTGGTCGCACGAACATTTGGCTCGTACACCTTGCAATTGTTCGATGTGGGTGATAATAGTATTTGGGTTCCTATTTTGGGTGTTCTACTATTGGTAGTAGCCTTTTTGATCAATATTTCAGGGAACAATATTATCGGAAAATCATCCTTGGTCATGGCCATCTTAAAGATTGGCGGCATTTCCATTTTTGCCATTGGTGGACTTTGGGCCGCTGGATTTTCTTTTGGCGAGGTACTGCCATCCGGCGATTTGGGCGAGTATCCAATAACAAGTTATTTAGGGGCTTTGGCCTTATCGATTTTGGCGTACAAAGGGTTTACCACGATAACCAATAGCGGGGACGAAATTGTAGACCCAAATAAAAATGTAGGCAGGGCCATTATCATTTCACTGGCCATTTGCACCTTGGTATACCTATTGGTCGCGTTCGCGGTATCATCCAATCTTTCCATAGAAGAAATTATAAAAGCCAAAGATTACTCATTGGCAGAAGCGTCAAAACCGGCCTTTGGCAAGTATGGTCTTTGGTTTACGGTAGGCATCGCTATTGTGGCCACGATTTCTGGGGTCGTAGCAAGTGTTTTTGCGGTTTCTAGAATGACGGCCATGCTTACCGATATGGAGCTTATTCCCCATAACCATTTTGGCATGTCGGGTGGTATCCAAAGGCATATGTTGGTCTACACCGTTGTCTTGGCCATCACGTTGACCGTGTTGTTCGATCTCACACGTATTGCCTCCTTGGGTGCAATCCTCTATCTGATCATGGATATCGGAATCCATTGGGGCATCCTGAAAAATTTGAAAAAGGAAATAAAAGCAAACACCTACATAATCGCAACTGCCATTTTTCTGGATTTTATCGTTCTAGGCGCTTTTCTATATATAAAGGCATCGAGCGATATACTGGTGGTAGTCGTGGCGGTAGTACTGATGGTGCTCATATTTACAGGGGAAAAATGGTTTTTGAAAAGAAAAGATTAGTCTGATATAAAATCGGACACAGTATAAATGATTTATTAACCTAAAAATTAGAAAACATGAAAACAACAGTAAAACTTTTGATGGTAATTGGAATACTAGGAACAGTAATAAGTTGCAAATCAACTTTCAATGCTTCCGAGACCATGCAGGTCGAGGAAAACAGGAATGCCATTTACCAAGAGATTATCTCGAACCCTGTTCAGTTCGCAAATTTCATCAGTGAGGCACGAAAGAATGAAGATGCCAAAAAGATAATGATGAAGACCCATATGGTACAGATGGAATCGGGAAACATGAAAATGATGATGGACAAGAATCCGGAAATGAAAGAAAAAATGCAGGCCCATATGCAGCAAATGATGGACAAGAACCCTGAAATGAAAAAAAAGATGCATTCCAAAATGCTGGATAAAATGATGGAAAGCGAAAAGGGCCGCAAGATGATGATGGAAAAAATGCACAATAATGAAATGATGAAAAAGGAAATGAAGGCAAGAATGAAAAAAATGATGGAAGAGAATCCGGAGATGATGGAAGAAATGATGCAGAAGATGATGGAAAAAAATCCCGGAATGATGGAAAAAATGAAAGAGAAAATGAAGAACAAGAAGCAGTAGAATATAAAACCCGACCGATAATGAGAACAGTTTATTTAACAATTAAAAAGATACAGTTATGATGATGTGGTGGTGGATACTGATACCGGTTATTTTGATATTGGCCTTATTCCTTTTCAGAGGAGGAAGTCCGCGAAGCTCTAAAAACAAGGAAAATCCTATGGATATCCTAGACAACCGTTTCGCAAAGGGCGAAATATCAAAAGATGAATACGAAGAACAAAAACGAACGATTAATTCTAAAAACTAAGAAGATGAAGTATTATTTCAATAAAACACTCAACGAAGACTTTGACAAAGTAATCGAAAAGGTTACCGAGGAACTAAAAAACGAAGGTTTTGGCATCTTGACGGAAATCGATGTTAAGGAAACCTTGAAAAAGAAACTGGACGTCGATTTCAAAAAGTACAAAATACTCGGTGCCTGTAACCCGCCTTATGCCCACAAAGCATTGGAAGCCGAAGATAAGATAGGCACTATGCTTCCTTGTAATGTAATCGTACAGGAAATCGAGGAGGGTACGGTCGAAGTTGCCGCGGTAAACCCCATGGCTTCCATGCAAGCGGTAGAAAATGAACAATTGAAAGAAGTGGCCGAAGAAATTACCAACAGGCTTGAACATGTAATAGATAAACTTTAGGGGTCGGGATCATCCAAATTACAGAAAACAAAAAGTAACACAAATAATTATAATTCTAAAAAACACAAACAATGAAAAAGGTAAGAGTATCAACAGGAATTTTGGCAATGGCGGTAATTGCACTAGGTGCAACATCGTGCAAGGACACAAAAAAAGAGGGTAGTAGTGCAGATGGGGTACAATCCGAACACATGGATGACAATGGGCACATGGGTGATGGAATGGAAGATCATTCGCAAATGGACCAAGACAATATGAACCAGGGCGGAATGGCCATGATGTCATCAGAAGTTGTCGCGGATTATCTTACGCTCAAAAACGCCCTTGTATCAGATGATAAAGACGGTGCAGCAACGGCAGGAGAAAAGCTGGAAGGTAGTCTTAAGGATTTTGACACGAGCAAATTTTCAGACGAACAACGGGCCGAGTTAACAGATATTATTGAAGATGCCACAGAACATGCGGAACATATCGCCAAAAGCGACATCGGGCACCAACGTGAGCACTTTGATATATTGAGCAAAGATGTCATTGACCTTTTGGCCATTACAGGTTCTGAAAGAACACTTTACCAAGCCTATTGTCCAATGTACAACAATAATAAGGGAGCACAATGGTTAAGTGCCACTGAAGAAATCAAGAATCCTTATTACGGAAGCAAAATGATGACCTGCGGTAGTGTACAAAAGCAAATCAATTAAGTGAAGGCGGTAAAGGTCACAGGATGGATTCTGTTGGTAGCGTTGGTGGGCATCCAGTTTATGCCCACCGAACGCAATCAAAGCGATTTGATACTCAAAACGGATTTTATGGTCGTTAACGAGGTGCCAAAAAATATCGAGAGCATCATCAAAACCTCTTGTTATGACTGCCACAGCAATAATACCGACTATCCTTGGTACAATAAGGTGCAACCGGTGGCGTGGTACTTGGAAGACCATGTGGAGCATGGCAAGGAAGAATTGAATTTTAGCGAATGGGACACCTATTCATCGCGAAGAAAGAATAGCAAACTAAAATCCATTATAAGCCAAATCGAGGATGATGAAATGCCCCTTACATCGTACACGCTCATCCATAGAGACGCAAAACTTTCGGATACCGAAAAGAAAATCGTTTTGGATTGGGTGTCAAAACTAAAGGACAGTTTATAATAGAATAACTTAAAAGTAATAACAATGAAAAAAATAAATAATGGATTTGTGGTCATGTTGATGCTGACTATTTCTTTTGTTTCAGCACAAGATAAGATAAAGTTGAACCATGACCATAGCAAAATGGAAATGAAGCAAACGCCTATTGAGTTCAGTAATGAGAATGTGGCCAATGCCTACGAACATTATGAGCACGTAAAAAATGATCTGGTCGGTTCAAATCCTGGAGATGCCCAAAAGGGTGCGGAGATGTTGAACGAAGCACTTGGTAAAGTTGAAGGTGCCGGTGCCGCTTTATCGGCATCCCAAAAGATAGCCGCTACGGATAATTTAAAGGTACAGCGAAAAGCATTTTCAGAATTGAGTACTAAAATGGAAGATATTTTAAGAGGAAAAATAACGGCGGGTAAACTGTATAAGGATTTTTGTCCCATGGCCTTGAACGGGGGCGCCTATTGGTTATCCTCTATCGAGGATATCCGTAATCCGTACTACGGCGCCCAAATGCTCAGCTGTGGAAAGGTTGCGGAAGTAATCCAATAATAAAAGCCTGTTATGGGAAGTAGCGATTTAGTTTGGTTGGTTAGTTGGTTAGCCCCTTCCCTTTCAGGTAATATCCGGTTGGTGTTGGCCAAAGAATTGAAGGCCAATTTTAGTGGTCTTAAAAAAGAAGTCTAAGTAGAAAATAAATGGAAGAATTAAGCCTCGGCATTTTCGTTGTACCCACTATAGCGTTGACTTTGGTCATTTTGGGTTATTTGTATTTTGCGAAACAGGTAACAGACATAGGGGAATATAGGAGGTTTGTGTTTGCAGTGGCAGTAACGTCCTTTATGTTGAATTTTATATGGGAGCTGGCGCAAGGCCCATTGTACGAAGGGTTCGAATATGATTTGAAACATATCTCCTTTTGCGCCTTGGCATCCGTCGCGGATATGTTGATGGTATTCATACTGCTTTTTGCCTTAGGACTAATTTATAAGGATGTGTATTGGATGCAAAATTGGGGTTCGAAAAGTATGTTGCTTTTGGTCCTTGTCGGATTTTTTGGGGCTATTCTAGCAGAGGTTTGGCATACCGCTAGGGGCGATTGGGCCTATGTTGATGCCATGCCACGATTGCCAGTAGCAGAAGTGGGGATTTCGCCCGTTCTTCAGTTTACGATATTACCATGGCTGATTTTTTTGATTTGCAAGAAGTTTATAATGGAAAAAGTATAGTAAGATATAGCTCTGGGTGGGCTTTGGGAGTGTTTTTTGTTTGGTTAATTATTTAGTGTTTCCCATTTCTGCCCAGACGATAGTGTTGAAGGAAAAAGTCCTGTTATGGGAAGGGAATATGTAGTTAATGATTAGTGTTTAATGCCCTTCCCTTGACAGGCACAATAAAAATGTAATGGAAGACTGTTGTAAAGATTGTGGAAAGCATAAGAAACGTAAGTCTAAGCTTAAGAAATGGTTTAGTTATTCGCTTTATATCATCATTGGATCGATAGTCAACTGGACACTGGTCATACAGATCTATAACAATTATTTATTAAAACAGGAATAGTGTTACCAAACGGATTAACATGGTAAAGAAAAAGAACAAAGAATTTATTCCCGCCTTGGGCTATGACTGGTTGACCAAGTTTTATGACTTGACCATTTCAGTTACTATGCCGGAGAAGAAATTTAGAAATAAATTGATTGACCTGTTAAATCCACAAGATGGCGAACAAATTCTTGAGTTTGGATTTGGTACCGGCCAGAATTTAATTATTGCCAACGACCGAAATAGAAACGCAAGCTATACCGGTTTGGATATTGATCCAAAGGTCAAATATATTGCGGAAAAGAAGTTCGCTGAAAATGATGTTGATATCAAACTTGATCTTTATGGGGGAGATATTTTTCCATATCCAGATAGAACTTATGACAAGGTATTTAGCTCATTGGTGTTCCACCAATTGGATAAGAACACAAAGATTTCTTGTTTAAATGAAATCAATAGAGTGCTTAAACCTGATGGAGAGTTAGTTATAGGGGACTGGGGAAAGCCCAAATCCAAACTTATGAGATTACTGTTCTATACGGTCCAAATTCTTGATGGATTTGCCACCACCACCGACAACGTAAATGGACTTATCCCAGATTACATGGTTGAAGCAGGGTTTGAAGACGTTAAAGAATCAAGTTACATAAACACCAAAATTGGAACCTATAGCTACTATCAAGGCAAAAAATCAAGTCCAGCTATCATTTGGAGTTAATAGAATTCATAAAGGAAAAGAACAAAACAGCAATCAATAACCATAATATACAAAGTCATGAAAAAATTTAAAGCAATCCTTTTACCTATGGCGACCGCATTGATTTTCAGTATCGGCCATGCCCAGATTAAAACACCTTCTTCAGAGAAAGAAGCCGTTATTTCTGTTATGAAGGCATATAATGGCGCCATAAAAAATTTAACGACCAATGGCATCTTAGAACTTTTTTCTGAAAATTCCCAAGTTTTTGAATCAGGCGGCGTTGAGGGTACCTTCGCCCAATATATAGAACACCACTTGGGACCTGAGTTGAAAGAATTTAAAAGTTTCGATTTTTCCGATTATGCCATAGAGGCGGAAATAGATCTTCCCTATGCATTTACCATGGAAACTTACATTTATACCATTGTGTTTAACCCAGATGAAAAAGGCGAAAGTAGAACAATAAAGAAAAAAGGGGTGGCAACTTCAATTTTAAAGAAGATGGACGGCCAATGGAAAATCATTAAAACTCATACTTCCTCTCGGAATATCAAAAACAAATAACCTAAAAACCAAAGCCATGAAAAATCCAAAACCGTTACTAATTATTTTAAGTTTCCTAATAATGGTAGCCTGTAAAGAAGATAAAAAAAATACAGAACCTGAACATAACCATATGGAGGCAGAAAAGGTATCTACTCCCAAGAAAAATTTAAGTCCACATACCAGTAATATGGCAATGGTAGGCGAGGCCCATATCCATATAGATTATTCCTCTCCTGGTGTTCGTAACAGAATTATATTCGGAGGTTTGCTGCCATACAATGAAGTCTGGCAAGCAGGAGCACATATGGCCACTTGGTTAGAGACAAACAAAGATTTAATGATTGGGGGAAAAGAACTCAAAGCAGGAAAATATGGTTTTTTTGTAATACCGAATAAAGAAGAATGGACTGTAATTTTTAATAGCAACTGGGACCAACATGGTAAGGATGAATATGATGAGAAGGATGATATTTTACGCTTTTCGACAACTCCTAGAATTTCAGAAAATAGTCAAGAACATTTAGAATATACAGTCAACAAAACAAGCGATACATCAGGAACTATTAAAATGAGTTGGGAGAAAGTCACTATTGAATTTCCATTTGAAGTAAAATAAGATGGTAAAAAGACAAACAGCACTGAAAATAAGAAAAGTACATCGGTATCTTGGAATTTTTCTGGGAATTCAGTTTCTGATGTGGACCATTAGCGGCATGTATTTCAGTTGGACGGATATCGATGAGATACACGGAGACCAATTTCGACAGGCACCTGTTGAAAAAACCACATTTATGAATCTAATCAGTCCAACAGAGATTAAGTTCGATGCCATAACCTCTTTGGAACTAAGGGAAATAGCAGGAGAGCCTTATTATTGGATTGATCACAGTCAATTGGTCAATGCAAAAACAGGTGCATTAAAAGCTGAAATATCCGAACAGGACGCCCTTCAGGTGGCGAGGAGAAATATGCTGCCTGAACTGAAAGTTAAAAGCATAGAACGCATCGAGGAAGTGGAGGCCCATAGTGAATATCGAGGCAGACCCCTTCCAGCCTTTGTCATATCATATAAAACACCCGAAAATATAAAAGCCTATGTGTCCGTCAAAGATGGTTCGTTCCAAACATTGCGCCATCGCGATTGGCGTTGGTTCGATTTTCTTTGGATGACGCATACGATGGATTATCAAGGCAGAGATAATTTCAACACCTTTGTACTAAGAACATTTTCCTTAATGGGCTTGCTTACCGTGATAAGCGGGTTTACACTCTGGTACATATCCTCCCCAACAATTAGGAAAATAAAAAAGGGGAGTTATTCAAACCAATCTTAACTTGAAATTGAAGAAGATTATGAGGAAAATCGTAAATATGGAGGAAAGGATAAAAGCCCTCGAAGGATAATAGGGCAGAGAAAGAGGGACATTATATAATAATTTCAATTTTGATTTTATTCGTGATAAATGCTTTAATAACGGCGCTAGTCATAGCTTTTTATAAGTAAGTAGGATAATGCAAAGAACACTTAATAAAACTAATATCTCTTTTCGTTGATAGACCAGCCTTGTAGGGAAAATAGCAGTAGATAGTAGATAAATGTAGGTACTAACCCTATTTTGAACTTTTTAAAAGAAGATGACGATGAGCCATAATCGCAGGAAAAGAAGAAAAAACAAGAGAAAACCACCGCAAGGGGGCATTACTAAAAAAGATAGAGCATATGGAATCATTGCTATAGTGCTGTTATTCCTTATGGCAATAATATTCGTTCTTGTACGAACTTTTTCTTAGAGCAAGAAGATGATATAAAATTGAAGGTAGAATCAAATGAGCAATACTATCCATATTAAAAACATGGTCTGCCCCAGATGTATAAAGGCGGTTTCAACCGTTTTGCAGAAATTGGGCATTCCCTACACTTTGATTAAATTGGGAGAAGTGGAATTAGTCTCCGCACTTGACTTGAAAAAAAAATTGTCGTTGTCCATAGAACTTCAAGATGCCGGTTTCAGTTTGATAAACGATCGAAAAAGCCAACTTATCGAGCAAATGAAAAGTCTGGTGGTACAAAAAATCCATCACTCCGATGAAGAACTGGATATAAAATGGCCCGATTTTATCAGTGACAAGCTCAATCTTGATTACAAGTATTTAAGTTCCCTTTTCTCGTCAGTAGAAAGTATTACGTTTGAGCAATACATTATCAATCAGAAAATTGAACGTGTGAAAGAACTCATTGTGTATGATGAATTAACCCTGAGTGAGATAGCATTTCAATTACATTATAGTAGCGTTGCGTACTTAAGCAATCAATTCAAAAAAGTAACCGGAATGACACCTACGCAGTTCAAGAAGTCTGTAGACAAAAACCGAAAATCCTTGGATGAGATTTAAGGTGTGCTTACCGCTATTAAGGATATTTAAATCAATAGATGATATATTGATTTACCAATGAACCAAATTTAGATATCAAAATGAAATTAGACAGAAAGAAACATTGGGAAACAGTTTACGAAACTAAAAATCCAGACCAGGTAAGTTGGACCCAAGAAATACCAAAAACTTCACTGGAGTTTATACGTTCGTTCAAACTAAATAAAAAGGCAAAAATTATAGACATTGGTGGTGGCGACAGTAAACTTGTTGACTATTTACTTGGGGAAGGGTATAATAACATTACTGTACTTGATATTTCAGAAAAAGCAATTGCGAAAGCTAAAAAAAGATTGGGAGAAAAGGCAAGTAAAGTAAATTGGATTGTAAGCGACATTACCGAATTTAAACCTCATTCGTCTTTTGATGTTTGGCACGACAGGGCAACTTTTCATTTTCTTACAACAGATGGCCAAATTAAAAAATATATTAAGCAAGCGACAAAATTTGTAAGTGGCTATTTAGTAATCGGTACCTTTTCACAAAACGGACCAAAAAAATGTAGCGGACTTGAAATAAAACAATACAATGAAGAGGAATTAACATTGGAATTAAAAAAGGGATTTGACAAAATTCAATGTATAACAGAGGACCACACAACACCGTTCAACACCATGCAGAATTTTCTGTTTTGTAGTTTTAAAAGACAATTGACAGAAAAGCCAGCATTACCTATTCCTACAAGCTAAAAGAACAGAAGTACAATTCGCTAGTTTTAGTTTTTGTCAAAACACGAACCAAAACGAAAAGGACATAATGATCTAAACTTCTTTATCATTTCATATTTATTTTAGCATTTGCTTAAATAATAAATAAATGTAACTTTGTTTTATGGAAAATAATTCTTGCATAAGACAACAAGCGGATATTGAACAGATAAACCGTTGTAAAGTGACGGTTTCAGAACTAAACGAAACATTTGATTATTTAGCAAATGGACTTTCATTGGTTGGAAATAGTGTAAGGCTGAAAATTCTTTACCTACTCTTTGAGGAAAAAAGACTTTGCGTTTGTGATTTAAGCGACATTCTCGGAATGAACATTTCAGCTATTTCCCAACATTTGAGAAAAATGAAGGACAGAAATTTATTGCAAACGGAAAGAGAAGCCCAAACCATTTTTTACTCACTAACTCCTGAATATTCAACATTCTTGAATCCGTTTTTTGAAATACTCGATAAAAACAAAGTTTTAGAAACGATATGAAACGTGAAAAAAAATTAATTGGTGCAGGTTTACTTGCTGCTATTACAGCTTCATTATGTTGTATTACACCCGTTTTGGCTCTCATTGCAGGAACAAGCGGAATTGCCTCAACATTTTCTTGGATTGAGCCTTTTAGACCTTATCTAATCGGGCTGACAATTTTAGTGCTCGGCTTTGCTTGGTATCAAAAACTAAAACCTCAAAAGGAAATCGACTGTGAATGCGATACGGACGACAAACCAAAATTTATTCAATCAAAAAAGTTTTTAGGAATTGTAACTGTATTTGCAATTATAATGCTGGCATTTCCATATTATTCATACATTTTTTATCCAGATAATAAGAAAGAAGTAGTCATTGTAAACCAATCAAATATTCAAACTGTAAACTTTAATGTTCAAGGAATGACTTGTGCTGGCTGTGAAGAAAGCATAAAACACGCTGTAAATGAATTGGACGGTATTATAAATGTAACCCCTTCGTATGAAAGGGGAAATACCGTCGTAGAGTTTGATAAGTCTAAAACCTCTAAAGTAGCTATTGAAAAGGCAATTAATTCAACAGGATACAAAGTTATAAAAGACAAATAAACGCAAAATTACCCATTATGAAAAAACTATCAATAGTGCCTATTTTGGCTTTAATGCTGTTTTCTTTTCAGGCCAAATCACAAAGCAAGGAGGTTACAAATCAAGTTATGGAAGGAGCTTCAAAGAAACACAATGCAACCACGGTGAAATTTAAAATTACAGGCATTACTTGTGCTGGTTGTTCCAATGCTATTTATAATGAATTAAAGGAAGTAGATAGTGTTTTGGAACATTCGGTTGAATACCCTGGAGATATTGCTGTTATTGAGTTTGATGGTTCAAAAACAAGTATCAAAGCCCTAAAACTTATCATAGAAAAGAAAGGGTTTAAGGCCGAAGTAATTAAAGGGAAGGTCTAATTTTTAATAAGTAAACAGTACCGATTTCAATGAAAAATACAGCTAAAATGAAAATCAAAATGCCTCAAAATAGAGAAACCATTACATTGGAAATCGAGGGTATGACCTGTAAAGGTTGTGCAACACATATCGAAAAGGATATGAACGCAACTGAAGGAGTTTTAAGTTCCACAGTTAACCACGAAACCGGAAAAGGCGAATTTAATTTTGATGCTGATAAGATGAGTAAGGCAAATGTAATAGATGCTATAAACAGCGTTGGTGATTATTCGGTTGTAAATAATGTCGACGAGGAAGAGGTTTCCGCTGTAAATTCCAAAGGCCAAAATCAATTCGATTTAATAATTATTGGTGGTGGTTCAGCTGCATTTTCAGCAGCCATTAAAGCTGAAGGTTTAGGGCTCACAACACTTATGGTAAATGCAGGATTAGATTTTGGTGGCACTTGCGTAAATGTGGGTTGTGTACCGTCTAAAAACCTTATTCGGGCTGCCGAAACGGTACGTCTCGCTACGCATTCCAATTTTAAGGGTATAAAACCTAAAGGAGCAGACATTGATTTTACTCAAATTATAAAAGACAAGAAAGCATTAGTTTCCACACTACAACAACATAAATATATGGATGTGGTAAGTGATTTCAAAAACTTAACAATGCTTAAAGGTTGGGCAGAATTTGTAGATAATAAAACCATTCTTGTAAATGGAAAAGATACATACACAGCAGCTAACATCATTATAGCAACAGGAGCGACAACAAACATTCCAAGTATTGAAGGACTGAATAAAGTAGGCTACTTAACGAATGTTTCTTTATTCGATTTAGAAGAAAAACCAAAAAGCTTAACCATAATGGGAGCTGGTTATATTGGTTTGGAAATTGCGATGGCTTACAACAGATTGGGTGTAAAAGTACGTATCATTGAATTTACCGACAGGCCATTACGCAGTCAAACAAAAGATATTACAGATGTTTTGGTAGAACAAATGAAAAGTGAAGGGATTGAAATCCTTCCAAACTTTAGAGCGTTTAAATTTGAAAAGAAAGGTAACGATACAATTATTCATTGTAATTGTCCTGATGGTTCCACAACTCAAATTGTTGAAAAAGGACATATTGTGGTGGCTACAGGGACGAAGCCTAACACCTCTAAATTAGGGCTTGAGAATATCGGCCTAAAGTTAACAGAAAGCGGCCATATTATTGTAAATGAAAAAATGGAAACCAATATTTCCAATATTTATGCAGTAGGAGATGTCACCATTACACCGGCATTTGTTTATACAGCAGCAACCGAAGGTAGTACAGCAGTGCACAATGCGTTTTCATCAACAAAAACAAGTATTGATTATTCATCATTACCTTGGGTAGTATTTACAGACCCTCAAATCGCAGGAGCAGGTATAGATGAAAATGAAGCAGAAAAAAAGGAAATTCCTTTTGAAGTAAGTAAACTTGATTTAATTCACGTTCCAAGAGCCTTGGCAGCTCAAGATACCAGAGGGTTCATAAAACTGATACGCAACACTGAAACCGATAAATTAATAGGCGCAAGAGTAGTTGCACCTGAAGGTGGTGAACTGATACAACAATTGAGTATGGCTATTAAATTTGGAATCACTGTAAAAGATTTAGCAGAAAGCTTTTATCCATATTTAACTTTAGGAGAATCTGTTAAACTGGCAGCGATTACCTTTGGGAAAGATGTTTCCAAATTAAGTTGCTGCGCGAGTTAAGTTTGAGTTATGAAAGGAGAACAGTACAAATTACCTACTGATTTAATCTTGGATATTAAATCCAGATTAAAAACTTTGAGTGGTCAAATAAACGGCATTGTTAAAATGCTTGATGAAGGAAAGGACCCCGAACAAATAAACATACAGTTCAGATCCATTGATAAGGGGATTCAAAAAGCACATTACTTACTGCTGGATGAAGTCTATCGAAAAGCACTTGCTATTGGAATTGTAAAGGCCGTGGACTCTTGCCCAGGAAATTGTGGCAATGAAGATAAAATTGAATATTTAAAAAGTGAATTCCCCAATTTGGAATTATCCGATTTGACCAATCGCTTAAAAGAAATCCAAACTATTGAAACCAGATTAAAAAACTACAACGAAAAAAAAGGTTAAAAAAAGTTTGGTGACCCCCTACCTCACGTTCTCATCTTTGTTCCATTATTAATTTAAACTTAAATAAGATGAAACGACAAATCGAGATTTTTACAGCAGGTTGCCCGGTATGCGAGCCTGTGGTGCAATTAGTAAAAGAGACAGCAGGAAAGGACTGCGAAATCATACTTCATAATCTGTCTGAGCAATGCGAAAGTAAAATATGTGTTTCAAAAATGAAGGAATATGGGGTTACAAGAGTTCCTGCCATTGCTGTTAACGGAAAACTACTGAATTGCTGCACCAACATCGAAATCACAAAAGATGATTTGGTAAATGCTGGAATAGGAAGTTGTTAGGTATGGCACTTACCAAATTGAACAAAAAAGCATCTATGGGTACTGCTGTATTTTCAGCAGTTTCCCTTAAACTATGCTGCTGGGGTCCTTTACTACTTACAAGTGTAGTTGGTATTAGTGGGAGTTCTGTCTATTTTTCTTGGCTTATTGCATTGAAACCTTATCTATTGGCCATAGCATTTTTGTCATTGGGATTGGCTTTTTATCAAGTTTATAAAAAAAAGAGAGTGGACGATTGTGACAACTGTGAAACTGATAAACCATCATTTTTTAAGTCGAAATTCTACTTGTGGTTGGTTACAGCGTTTGTTGTTGTAATGACATTGGTTTCTTATTATCCGCAAATATTTCACCCAATGGCCACAAAAGGAATTGTTGCAACAAACAATACACATATTCAAACTGTAAAGTTGAATATTGAAGGGATGGTATGCTCTGGTTGTGAAGAAAATATCAACCATTCTGTAAATAAAATTGACGGGGTTACAAATGTATCTACGTCTTTTGAAGAAGGGACTTCAATTATAGAATTTGATACCACTAAAACGAATATCGATGAGATAAAAAAGGTCATCCAATCAAAAGGGTATTTGATTACAAATACTAAAGACCGATAGACACGTCCCCATTATGATTATAAGAGACATAAATTATTCCAATTGGTAGTAATAATTCGTGAAGAGTAAATTCTACAAATCATTCAGCATATAACGTAACACATTACAGTCTTTTAATCCTGAAATTTGTAACATACAAATAAGAACGGATTTATGGAGACAATCAACATATTTGAAACCAAAGAAAAGAATACTAAAAAAGGAATAAAGGAATCATTCCCTGTTACGGGAATGACTTGTGCATCTTGTGCAGCAAGTGTTGAATCTGTATTAAAACACACGGAAGGTGTGTTTGATGCAAGTGTTAATTTTGCCAATAGTTCCGTTCTTGTGGAATATGACAAGGAGTTGAGTCCAAATCAACTTCAAAACGCGCTTCGTGAGGTCGGTTACGATATTATAATTGATGCCGAAGACCCTTCGGAAGTACAGCAAGAACTTCAGCAAAAGCATTATCAGGACATAAAAAACCGAACCATCTGGTCGGCGATACTTACGCTGCCCATTTTTGTGTTGGGAATGTTCTATATGCAATGGGAACCAAGCAAATGGATTTCATTGGTATTGGCCTTTCCCATTCTTTTTTGGTTCGGGCGTAGCTTTTTCATCAATGCCTTCAAGCAGGCCAAACACGGTAAAGCAAATATGGATACCTTGGTGGCTTTAAGTACCGGAATCGCTTTCATCTTTAGTGTATTCAATACGTTCTTTCCTGAATTTTGGTTAAGTCGCGGTATCGAACCTCACGTATATTACGAAGCGGCTACCGTGATTATCACCTTTATTTCCTTGGGGAAACTATTGGAAGAAAAGGCAAAATCCAATACCTCTTCAGCCATCAAAAAACTAATGGGTCTTCAACCAAAAACCCTTAAAATTATTGAGAATGGGGAAGAAAAGGAAGTTCCTATTTCATCCGTTCAGGTTGGTCAGACCATTTTGGTACGTCCCGGAGAAAAGATTCCCGTGGATGGCGAAGTTTCCAAGGGAAGCTCGTATGTAGATGAAAGTATGATTACGGGAGAACCCGTTCCAGTTCAGAAATCCCAAGGGGAAAAGGTGTTCGCTGGCACCGTTAATCAAAAAGGAAGCTTTCAGTTTACCGCTGAAAAAGTAGGCGGGGAAACCCTGCTTTCCCAAATCATTAAAATGGTTCAGCAAGCGCAAGGTAGTAAGGCACCCGTTCAAAAACTGGTCGATAAGATTGCCGGTATATTTGTTCCTGTGGTATTGAGTATTTCAATTGTAACCTTCATTGTCTGGATGTCTGTAGGAGGCGATAATGCCTTTTCACAAGCCTTATTGACCTCTGTAGCTGTGTTGGTTATCGCTTGTCCGTGCGCCTTGGGCTTGGCAACACCTACCGCCATAATGGTAGGTATCGGCAAGGGAGCCGAAAATAATATTCTGATAAAGGATGCCGAAAGTTTAGAACTCGGCTATAAAGTGAATGCAGTAATCCTTGATAAAACAGGTACGATTACAGAAGGAAAACCACTGGTAACCGATATACTCTGGAAGGATAAACTTCAAAATCAAAAGGAATACAAGGAAATTCTTTTGGCTATCGAAGCACAATCAGAACATCCTTTGGCAGAAGCGGTCGTCAATCATTTGAAAGAAGAAAATATTGAACAAGCAGAAATTACTTCCTTCGAAAGCATTACCGGAAAAGGTGTAAAGGCGCAATCAGAGAAAGGTTCAAAATATTATGTAGGCAACCATAAACTAATGGTCGAAAAAGATATTCAAATCGACGCTACTTTAATGCAAACAGCAGAAAGTCTCGAAGAGAAAGCAAAAACGGTCATATTCTTTGGTAACGAACATCAAGTGCTGGCGATACTCGCTATTGCAGACAAGATAAAGGAAACTTCAAAAAAAGCTATAGCTATGCTTCAAGAAAGGGGCATCGAGGTCTATATGCTCACGGGAGATAACAATAAAACCGCATCAGCTGTTGCAAAACAAGTAGGAATAACAAATTACCAAGGCGAAGTAATGCCTTCGGACAAAGCAACTTTTGTCGAAAAATTACAGGCAGATGGGAAGATAGTAGCAATGGTAGGTGATGGTATCAACGATTCGCACGCTTTGGCGCAAGCTAATGTGAGTATTGCAATGGGTAAGGGTTCGGATATAGCAATGGACGTCGCAAAAATGACCTTGATAACGTCAGATTTACAATCCATCCCCAAAGCATTGGAACTATCAAAGAGGACCGTGCTGGGCATACGTCAGAACTTATTCTGGGCATTCATTTATAACATCATTGGTATCCCAATTGCAGCAGGAGTTCTTTATCCCGTAAATGGGTTTTTATTGGACCCTATGATTGCAGGTGCAGCAATGGCATTCAGTAGTGTATCTGTAGTTGCAAATAGCTTAAGATTAAAACGAGTAAAACTTTAATAATAAATAAATTTAATACTATGAAAACTTTAAAATTTAAAACAAATATCAATTGTGGTGGGTGTGTATCAAAAGTAACCCCTTTTTTAAACAAACAAGAAGGTGTAGAAAGTTGGGAAGTAGATACCTCTAATCCTGATAAAATCCTAACCATTGAAAGCGATGGTGCAACCGAAGAAGACGTAAAATCGACTTTGCAAAAAGTAGGATTTAAGGCGGAACCTGTAGACTAATACGTTTTTTTAATATGGCTTACATTTTAATTTCAGTTGTTATTGTTCTCTTTGCTGTTCATTTTTATAGAAAAGCGAAACGCCATAGTGTAAAGCCATTTCCAGAGGATTGGCACAAATTACTGATGGATAATGTGCTGTTTTATAGAAACCTTTCAAAAGATAGGCAGCTTATTTTTCAGCAAAAAATGATGCAATTTTTAAGTGAGGTCTATATCGATGCTGTGCAGTTTGAATTGGAAGAATTGGATAAGATTTTAATTGCAGCAAGTGCAGTAATCCCAGTTTTTGGCTTCAAAGAGTGGCATTACACCAATTTAAGCGGCATCCTTTTATATCCAGATAATTTTAATGAGGATATGCAATTCAGCAGTAAGGATAACTCACGGAATATTGGTGGAATAGTTGGTAATGGAAGGTTCGAGAAACAGATGATACTTTCCAAAAAAGCATTGTATCACGGCTTTAAAAATACAACGGATAAAAGTAATACTGGCATACACGAATTTGTGCACCTTATAGATAAGTTGGACGATAGAACAGACGGTGTGCCAGAGCGGCTAATGGAACATCAATATGCCATACCTTGGTTAAACTTAATCCATAAAGAAATGGAAGCGATAAATGATAACCACTCTGATATCAGAAAATATGGTGGCACTAATCAAGCTGAATTCTTTGCGGTTGCTTCAGAGTATTTTTTTGAACGTCCGGACTTACTTAAAAAGAAACATCCCAAATTATACAAGATGTTGGTTAAATGTTTTAATCAGAATTTGAAGGGTAATGTCCCACATAATAAAATATAGTGATATTATTTTTGCAACACAGTTGCACCAAAATATTTTTATCTTTGCATCGTGAAAGTTGTAGCAATGATACTATCGTTTTACTTTTTGGCACTCAATGTGGTGCCTTGTAGCGATGCGGCAAATAGTGCCGATAATCCCCAAGTTGTTTTGACAATTGGTATCGATGGCGACCACGACCAAGACTGTGAGTTATGCTCGCCTTTTTGCCAATGTCATTGCTGTCACGTTCACACGATAAATTTTGGGCTTGCTGCGTTTCAACCGCTACAGCCTGCTATTCCACATGAATTCTTTGCCCATTTCGATAACCTTGGCAAAGATATTCCCCATTCCCTTTTTCAGCCACCTCGGGCATAATTCAGTTTTCATAGGATAACTATATCCTGTTTTGAAGTTTCCATTTTTTGGATTCGTCAACAAAGTGCATTGCATTTTATTCAATGTGCTAAATAAGAATTTCAACTGAATTAACACCCTTGTCTATGATTAACAAAATCATTGATTTTTCAATCAATAACAAATTCATTATTGGCCTATTTACCTTGACTCTTATAGGAGTTGGTATTTGGTCAATGGCAACCGTAAACCTTGGTTCGGTACCAGATATTACCAATAATCAGGTTCAAGTAATTACCCAATCGCCCAATCTGGGAACGGAAGATATTGAACAGTTCGTAACCTATCCCGTAGAACTATCTATGGGTAATTTACCAGGCGTTACAGAAATAAGATCTATCTCACGCTTTGGGCTCTCTGTAGTGACAATCGTTTTTGAAGACGATATGGGGACCTATCTTCCTCGACAGCTGGTACAGGAAAAACTCAACGAACTGGGCGAGTCCATACCCGAAAAATTTGGAAGTCCATCTATGGGTCCCATCTCTACTGGTTTAGGTCAAATCTATGAATACACTATAAAGCCAGAGGAAGGTTTTGAAAACAAGTATTCGCCTATGGAACTGCGCACCGTGCAAGATTGGGTTATCAAACGACAACTCACATTACTGGAAGGCGTGGTAGAGGTCAACTCTTATGGAGGCAGTATTAAACAGTATGAGGTCGCTGTCAACCCAGATAAGTTGAATAGTTTGGGTATTAGTATTTCACAAGTGTATGAGGCTCTCGCTCAGAACAATGTGAATACAGGCGGTGCTTACATAGAAAAAAATAAAATGTCAAATTTCATAAGAGGTGAAGGTCTTATTCGCTCTTTGGAAGACATTAAAGATATTTCGATTATTAACGAGGGCAACATTCCCGTAACTATTGGAGATGTTGCAACACGCGTCCATTTTGGGAATCAGGTACGTTATGGTGCTTTTACGCAAGACGGTAAGGAAGCCGTGGGAGGAATAATAATGATGCTAAAAGGTTCAAACCCTAATGCGGTTATTCAAAATGTTAAGAATCGTATGGCAGAAATTGAAAAATCCCTGCCAGAAGGTCTCACTATCGCCCCTATCATTGATCGTAGTGAGCTAATTGCCAGAACGACCGATACCGTTAAAACCAATTTACTGGAAGGTGCCCTAATCGTGATATTTGCCCTTGTTTTATTGTTGGGTAGTTTAAGAGGTGGCATCATAACGGCCACGACCATACCGTTGTCCTTGCTTTTTGCCTTTATCTTAATGAAGCAATTTAATGTATGGGCAAACTTAATGAGCTTGGGAGCTATAGACTTTGGGATTATTATAGATGGTGCCGTGATTATTATAGAAGGAACGGTGTATGAGATCCAAAAAAGAATTAGGTCTGGAAAGCTAAAATTCAATCAAGGCGTAATGGATAAAGTAGCCTATGATGCCGGAACCACGATGATGGGTTCTGCTTTTTTCGGGCAGATCATTATACTTATAGTTTTTACACCTATACTTTTCCTTACAGGTGTAGAGGGTAAAATGTTCAAACCGATGGCATACACCTTTGGTTTTGCTATGATAGGTGCAATTATTCTGTGTCTTACGTATGTCCCAATGATGTCTGCGCTTTTTATGAAACCAGTTCAAAACACCAAAAGCTGGTTTGGCAAATTTGAGCGTTGGCTTGAAAAGATAAGTGATAAAATTATTGGTGCTATACATAATGCTTATAAGCCATTATTAAAAGGCGCACTACGGCTTAAGCTTATCGTGTTATCATCTGCTGCTGTTCTGCTTATTATTGCTGGATTTATATTTTCTAATATGGGTGGAGAATTTGTGCCGCAGCTCGATGAAGGAGATATAGCAATGCAGGCTTTTATAAGACCAGGAAGCTCGCTCACAGAATCCATTGAAGTTTCAAAGAAAATAGAAACTATCCTATTAGAAAATTTTCCTGAAATTAAAACGGTAACAGCACGTATGGGTGTGGCAGATATACCTACAGATCCTATGCCTATGGATATTGCAGATATGTATATCATCCTTAATAAGGATATGGACGAGTGGACAACTGCTTCTACTAAAGAAGGTTTGATTGAAGCCATAAGGGATAAACTGGATGATGAACTCGTCGGGGTTAATTTATCATTTACCCAACCGGTCGAATTAAGATTTAATGAGCTTTTAGAAGGCGTAAGAGAGGATATTGCAGTAAAGCTATATGGCGAAGATTTAGAGGTGTTATCAGACAAGGTTCAGGAAATGGCAGCTATTATAAAGACCGTTCCTGGCGCGGGCGATGTGAGTGCAGAACGTACAGCTGGACTACCACAAATGACCGTAAAGTTCAGACGAGATAAAATGGCGCAATATGGACTGGATATTCAAAAAGTAAATGATTACATAAGTACTGCTTTTGCAGGTGGTACCGCTGGCGTCATTTTTGAAGGCGAGAAACGATTTGATCTGGTGGTACGATTTGATGAAAGCCATAGAAAAAGTATTGATGACCTGCGCACCATGTACATCGATCTTAAGGATGGAAGCCAGGTACCCATTATTGAAGTAGCAGAGATTGAATACGTGCCTGGACCTATGCAAATCTCACGTGACAATACGTATAGAAGAACCTATGTAGGTGTAAATGCACGAGGCAGAGATGTGGAGTCTGTTGTAAAAGATATACAACAAAAGTTAGATGAAGAACTGGACTTGCCATCAGGATATTATATTACCTATGGTGGAGAGTTTGAAAACCTACAAAGCGCTAAGGATCGTTTAACAATTGTTGTGCCCATCGCCCTGTTCTTGATATTTGTACTGTTATACTTTGCCTTAAAATCCTTTTCACAATCGCTAATGATTTACATCGCGATACCCTTGGCGGCCATTGGTGGTGTGTTTGCTTTATGGCTTCGAGATATGCCATTTAGTATTTCGGCAGGTGTAGGATTTATTGTGCTATTTGGTGTCGCAGTTCTTAACGGGCTGGTACTTATTAACCGATTTAATTCTTTAAAGGAAGAAGGTGTTACAAGCATAAAGGATAGAATATTTCAAGGGACTAAAGAACGTATTCGCCCCATTATGCTCACGGCTACCACAGATATTTTTGGGTTTTTACCTATGGCATTTTCCACATCAGCCGGTGCAGAGGTGCAACAACCGCTCGCTACGGTAGTTATTGGTGGGATGCTTACGGCCACCCTACTCACGTTGATAGTACTTCCTGTACTCTATATCTTTATAGAAAAGCGACGTGAGCGCAAAGACCAGAACAAGATTGGTTCGTTTAATCCGCAAGCATTGACCACGATTTTAATACTTGGTTTTATGTTAGGTGGTACCGCTTTCGCGAAAGCGCAACAAACACAAGCACCTGTGCCAGACCTCATTGTTCAGGATAGCATTACACCCATTACCTTATCTCGGGCTGTAGAAATTGCCAAAGAGAATTATCCAGCACTCAAGACGAGCCAACTCGAAATAGAAAGACAGAGCGCACTCACGGGCAATGCCTATGACTTCGGTAATACTAAAGTATTTACAGGTGGCGAAGAAGTGGCAGATGGTCAGGGCATTTATACCTTGATAGGTATCGGTCAACAAAATATTGATCTATTGGGAATAGGTGCCAAAAAACGCTTGCAACAACAACGCATCCAGTTAGCCGAAACAGCTTTTGACCTATCTGAAATCCAGATAGAACTGGAAGTCAAAAAAGCCTGGTCAGAAGCTTTTCAGGCAAAGAAGAAATTTGTTCTTTATCGAGAACTGGACAGCATTTATGGTCAATTTGCACAATCTGTAGAACTCAATTTTGAAGTCGAAGCCATTTCGAGACTGGAATATGCTGCTGCGCGCAATCAAGCGTTACAGATAACCAACAGGTTTCAGCAGGCAGAAACAGATTATTTAATCGCATTACAAAAACTCAATCTTTGGTTGACACCAGATACGATGTACACCGTAGCTGATGAATTTGAAGCTACCGAAATTTCGGTGTTAGAGACTGATGATACATTGGATGAACATCCCGAGTTATCGCTTTCGCGAAAGCGTATAGACGAAGCACAAGCAAGCTATGATGCAGCAAGGGCAAGCTTACTGCCCCAGTTTAATCTGCAAGGTGGCCTGCAACGTGTAAATGGCGATAGTGGTTTCTACACCTATCAGGCAGGGATTTCCATACCGCTGTTTTCTGGCCCAAACCGCAGCCGCGCAAAAGCTGCTAAACTGGATGCACAGATTGCAGAAACCAATGCCGCATTCAAACAACGCGAGCTGCAATCCCAATATACACAAGCACAGCAAAATTATACACGATGGCGAGATACTTGGTTTTTCTATAAAACCGAAGCTCTGCCACTTGCCATAGACCAGCGCAAAGGCGCATTGCTCGCCTACAAAGAAGGTGCGCTTGATTATGCAGCATTCACGCAAATTATACGTGATGCCATACAGACCGAAATGGATGCGCTGGACGCACTCGATAATTATTTAGAAGCCTTGTTTAAACTACAATATTTCCAAAACTAAAAAAAGATGAAAAAATTAAAATATATACCGATTACCACAATGCTTATGGCATTGACATTATTCAGCTGTGGCGAGTCAAAAACTGAAGATGGCCACGATGAAGCCACCCATTCTGAAACAGAAGAAAATCACTCTGAAGGGGAAGATGAAGAAGATAATATGGAAGGCGAAACTAAGGAAGTAATGCTCACGGCACAGCAGTTTGAAGCCTTACAGATGGAAATTGACACGCTCTCACAACGTTATATGAGCGGTTATGTAGAAGCAAATGGCACGCTGGAAGTACCACCCCAAAACGAAGCATCCATTACCGCCATAACAGGAGCAAATGTGGCATCCATAGAAGTAATAGAAGGTGATGAAGTGAAAAAAAATCAAGCGGTTGCCTATCTCTCACATCCCAGCATCATACAGATACAGAGCGATTACTTAAATGCACACAGCAACAGTCGGTTTTTAAAACAAGAATACGAACGTCAAAAAAGGCTTTATGAAGCTGGTGTGGCATCTGGTATGAATTTCCAAAAGGCAACGGCAGACTATCAGTCATCTACCGCAATGGTAAACGGGCTGGAAGCACAATTGCGACAGTACAACATCAATGTGAATGGCGTGCGCAATGGCACTATCTACCAGCGTGTTGCATTGCGCAGTCCCATTGCAGGGGTTGTAGAAAAAGTTTTTATAAAAACTGGACAATATGTGGAGCCACAGACCAACCTAATGGAAATAGTAGATACAGACCACGTACACGCAGATTTAATGGTTTTCGAAAAAGATGTTGATAGGGTAAAGAAAGGTCAACAAGTACTATTTAGCGTTCAATCAAGACCAGGAACGGAACTCGTTGCCGAAATTTATTCAGTAGGAAAAACCTTCGAGCAAGATCCTAAAGCGGTGCACGTACACGCAGAAATTGAGAACAAAGGTGGTGGTCTTATCCCAGGAATGTACATTAAAGGTAGGATTGAAGTTGATAACGATGAAACCGCTGAAACCGCATTACCAGAAAGTGCCATTATTACAGAAGGTGGTAGGGATTATGTGTTTAAAGCGCAAAGGGAAGGCAACACTTGGAGTTTTATACCAGTAGAAGTCACTACGGGCGAGAAGGATGGTGACTGGATAGCCATACGTTTTTTTGAAACCCCAGACCCAAATACTCATTTTGCCTTTAATAATGCCTATTACCTTATGGGAGAGATGAAAAAAGGGGAACTTGGTGACGATGATTAAAATGGAATGAAAGAAAAAAGAAAGAAAAACTTAAAAGTAGCAAGAACCTTACAGATTTGGAACGTCATCTACGATGTTATTGAAGTTGCGGTCTCGCTTATTGCTGGATTTACGGCAAATAGTTCGGCTTTGATAGGTTGGGGATTGGACAGCACCGTAGAAGTTGTAAGTGCGGCAACGTTGGGCTGGCGGTTGCACGGTGAGCTCAAGGGCATTGATGAAGAAAAAGTAAAACGAAGACAAAAAATTACGCTGAATGTAATTGCAATTTCATTTACGCTCATCTGTATTTTCATTTCGTATGACTCAATTACAAAGCTTATAAATCAAGAAACTGCAAACTGGAGCACTTTGGGACTGATTATATTATTGGTTTCCCTCGTTGTAAATCCAATTCTAATATATTTCAAAAGAAAATATGGAAAGAAATTGGATAGCCCTGCCTTGTTGGCAGATGCCAAGGACACCTTTATTTGCCTGTACCAGACCGTGGTCGTACTTATAGGATTGTTATTGGTCAACTGGCTGGGCTGGTGGTGGGCAGATCCCGTTGCGGCCTTGCTCATCGTCCCGTACGCAGCAAAAGAAGGCTGGGAAGCCTATAACAAGGCTAAAAACATCAACCATAACACCGCACAAAATGACTGAAATTGAAAAAACATTAAATGACCATAACGTGCGTCCCACCGCAATGCGCATCTTGATTTATAAGTATATGGCCGATAGGGATGCCGCCATCGCCCTGACTGATATTGAGAATGCTTTCGCAAAAGCGGATAGAACCACATTGTACCGAACCCTAAAAACGTTTGAAGAAAAAAACGTGGTGCATCACATAGATGACGGAACTGGAATCTCTAAGTACGCACTTTGTGAAGAAGGCTGTAATTGTGAAATAGAACAGGATTTGCATTTACATTTTCATTGCACTAACTGTTACGAAACGGTTTGTTTAACGGAACAAAAAATTCCGCATATCAATTTGCCAGATGGATATTTGGCAGAGGATGTTAATCTCGTGGTTACGGGAATATGCGAAAAATGCAGCAGTAATTTACTTTAATAAACAAACGAACAAATTAGATTGATTTTGAAAAAAAGCACTTTTATAATAACTAAAATGGACTGCTCTTCAGAAGAGCAGATGATTCGGATGAAGTTAGAGTCTTATGCTCAAGTAAAACACTTGGATTTTGATATTCCAAACAGAAAATTGGAAGTATATCACGTGGACGACGTCAAGGCGATAAAAACGTCTATAGCCAGCTTAAAACTTGGGGATTCCTTAGAAGGAACCACAGAAGCCGAACCACCCGTAATGGAAGACCAATCCAAACAAAAAAGAATCCTATGGTGGGTCTTGGGCATCAACTTTGGCTTTTTCGTTATCGAAATGACCACCGGTTGGATTTCTTCTTCGATGGGTCTTGTGGCAGACTCATTAGATATGCTGGCAGATTCCATCGTATATGCATTAAGCCTATTTGCGGTAGGCGGTGCCATTTCAAGAAAAAAGAAGGTTGCGAAATACAGCGGATACTTTCAGATGGCATTGGCAACACTTGGGTTTGCAGAGGTCTTGAGAAGGTTTTTTAGCAATACCGAAACACCCCTGTTTCAATGGATGATTATCGTTTCAATTTTCGCATTGGCAGGTAATTTGATATCGCTCTGGCTCATCAACAAGGCAAAGAGCCAAGAGGCTCATATGCAGGCAAGTGCCATTTTTACATCCAATGATATTATTGTTAATGGTGGTGTTATAGTAGCTGGGGTGCTGGTTTATTTTCTGAATAGTAAATGGCCCGATTTAGTGATTGGCGGCATCGTTTTCACTTTTGTAATGCGCGGTGCATTGAGAATATTGAAATTATCGAAGTAGTTTTTAAAATGATATCAAACTTGATTAGAACATATGAAAAAGAAAAAAATAAACTTACGTGACTTAGAACCAAAAGAACATCAAGGCGAGCACAGTCACGATGATGGCCATAACCACAGCAGTCCAGAACAACTATCTAATTTCAGAACCTATCTACCAGCTATTTTCAGCTTTGTGATGTTGATTGCAGGTATTGCCATTGATTATTTTGAAGCATTTCCACATTTTAAAGGATGGATAAGAATCGTTTGGTATTCTGTCGCCTATATTCCAGTTGGTTTTCCGGTGATAAGAGAAGGCTGGAAGAGTATCAAAAATGGTGATTTTTTTACGGAATTCTTCTTAATGTCCATAGCCACTTTAGGGGCTTTTACCATAGGCGAATATCCCGAAGGTGTAGCCGTAATGTTGTTCTATGCCGTGGGCGAGCTGTTTCAGAACGCTGCGGTTAACCGTGCAAAAGGAAATATAAAAGCCTTGCTTGATGTCCGTCCGAATGAGGCATTGGTTTACCGTGATGGCGATTTTGTTTCAGTAAATCCTGAGACTGTTGAGACTGGCGAAAAGATACAGGTGCGTGTGGGCGAAAAAGTTGCGCTTGATGGTATTCTACTTTCAAAAAAAGGGTCTTTCAATACTGCTGCCTTGACAGGCGAAAGCAAACCTGATACTATTGCAAAAGGCGATACTGTTTTTGCTGGAAGTATCAACCTTGATGGCGTAATCGAAATCGAGACAACAAAGGAATTTAAGGATAGTTCCATTGCACGAATTCTGGATATGGTACAGAATGCAACTGCCAGAAAATCAAAGACCGAATTGTTCATTAGAAAATTTGCAAGGATTTATACGCCTATCGTTGTATTCTTGGCAATTGGACTGACGTTTTTGCCCTACTTTTTCGTGGATGATTATGTGTTTAGGGATTGGCTGTACCGAGCGTTGATATTTCTTGTGATTTCGTGCCCTTGTGCTCTGGTCATTTCCATTCCTCTGGGCTATTTCGGCGGTTTGGGTGCGGCATCCCGCAATGGAATTTTATTTAAAGGCGCATCATTTTTAGATGGGATGACCCAAGTGAACACGGTCGTAATGGACAAAACTGGAACCGTCACCAAAGGGGTTTTTAAAATTAAGGAAATCAATTCCATCACATTTGAGGAAACCGAGTTTATGAAATACCTGATGGCGATGGAAGAACAATCCACCCATCCTATTGCGAAAGCGATTCTAGAATACAAAGCGGACGGTTCGGATTATGAGGCGACCGATGTTTCGGAAGTTGCTGGAAAGGGGTTGAAAGGAACGGTCAATGGGAAAACGGTGTTGGTAGGTAATAAAGCTTTGATGACCTCAAACAACATAGAAGTTCCTTCGGAAACGGATGGCATTGTAGAATCCATTGTTATGGTGTCCATAGATGGAACATTTGCAGGTTATGTAACCATTGCAGATGAACTGAAGGATGATGCACACCAAGCTATTAAGCAAATTCGAGATGCAGGAATTTCAAAAATTATAATGCTATCCGGCGATAAGGACTCTATTACACAACAGGTTGCAAAAGAGTTAAACATCGATTGGGCAAAAGGCGGATTGTTACCGGAAGATAAACTGAATGAGGTTGAAGAGCTCAAAAAGCAACCCGAAACCAAAGTAGCATTTATTGGCGATGGTATTAACGATGCACCCGTTTTGGCAGCAAGTGGTGTAGGCATTGCGATGGGTGGCTTAGGAAGTGATGTCGCCATCGAAACAGCCGATGTTATCATACAGACCGACCAACCGAGTAAGATTGCAAGAGCGATTAAAATAGGTCGTTCAACGCGACGAATTGTCTGGCAGAATATTGGGCTTGCATTTGGTGTAAAGGTTATTGTCCTCATTCTCGGTGCAGGTGGATTGGCCACGATGTGGGAAGCCGTTTTTGCTGATGTGGGCGTGGCACTTTTGGCCATTTTCAATGCGGTTCGGTTGCAGCGGATGACGTGGGATTAAGGTCATACCGAATACAGACCTCATTATTTTCTTTCTGGACAACTGACAGCATCTCATACAATATAGTATTTCCATAATCCACTAACGCAGACCTTCCAAAGATTCCATAAGTTTTGCCCTGTGGAATTATATTAAAATATTTAGGCATATCTAAAAATATAATTATATTCGTATAAATATTTTTATAGTAATGTCTAAAATGATTTATATTTTTATTGGGGTCTCTTTACTTCTGCTTTGTGGCTGTGAAAATTTGGGACCCGAGGAACCTATGGAATTTGAGCTGTTGGATGGACCTATCGATGGCCTGTCCACAAGCGAGCAAAAACGGTTTTTAGCTGGTGACATTGCTTTTAACGATGACGTTTTTACTGTTGAAAATGGCCTTGGCCCTTTATTTGTCGGGACTAGCTGTGTTAGCTGCCATTCAGGGGATGGCAAGGGCCATCCTTTCAACCAACTCATTAGGTTTGGAAATAATGATTTGAGTTTACCCGCAATGCCAATTATCGGCGATGGTAGGAACCAAATTCAAAATAAGGCCATACCAGGTTTTGAGCCTGAAACCCTGCCCGACGGCTTGCCATTTTCTATTTTGGTGGCACCTGCAGTAACAGGATTGGGTTTATTGGATGCTGTCCCTGATGAGGACATCCTGGCCTTGGCCGACCCAATGGATGAGGATGGAGATGGAATCAGCGGAAGGCCCCACTATAATCTTCCTCCTGAATTCACCGGAATCCGGGAAAATAGCGTTTCACTTGGAGACAATTACATCTTCAGGTTTGGTAAGAAGGCCGGTAGTTATGATTTGTTACATCAAACCGTAAGTGCATATAATCAAGACATAGGAATAACCTCCCTTTTCGACCCCATTGACCCGTTCAGCGGTCTTGAAGAAGATCCGGAGATAAGTACCCAAACTTTGAATGACGTGGTATTTTACCTTAAAACCCTTAAAGCTCCTATTCCAAGAAACCAGACAGATCCGGATGTTATTGCCGGAAAAGAGCTTTTTCAATCCGTCCAATGTGCTGCCTGCCACACACCTATCCTGACAACGGGATTTTCTCCCATTGAATCCTTGTCCTTTAGGGAGTTCCATCCTTATACGGATTTACTGTTACATGATATGGGTCCCGGTCTTGATGATGGATTCACAGAGGGCAATGTTGAGACCTCCGAATGGAGAACTCCACCCCTCTGGGGAATCGGCCTGTCCGCCAATTCCCAAGGTGGACAAATGTTCCTATTACATGACGGAAGGGCTTCAAGCATTGAGGAGGCCATAGAAATGCATGGCGGCGAGGCAAATAACTCAAAGACCCAGTACCTCTCGTTAATACCCGAAGAAAAATCACAATTGTTACAATTCATTAACTCCCTATAAATGCACAGGAAAGATTTCATCAAGCGTTTGGGATATCTAGCGACAGCCCTCCCAGCTTCCACCTTTTTGCTCCACAGCTGCGCGGGCCTGTACTATGCCTCCTTCATAGCGGAAGAAGGAATGTTGAGAATTTTAAAGAGTGAGTTTATACAGATAAAAGGAGACAAACAAATAGAGCGCGATTTTGTGGTCATCCAAAGCGATTCCATGGAATATCCCATAGGCATCTTCAAAACTCCGAATCAAGACTATACTGCCAGTTTAATGCAATGTACCCATAGAGGTTGTGAACTCAACATTGGCGGGGGCATATATAATTGTCCATGTCATGGCAGTGAATTTGACCGCTTGGGTCGGCTTATGCAGGGGCCTGCAGAAGAAAACTTGAAGACATTCTCAATAACAACCGATAATGAACATATCTATGTACATGTCTCCTAAAATATACGCTGCCCTTTTCATAGTGAACATTTGTGTTTCGAGCCTTAGCGCCCAAATTAGCGACCAAGACAGTATCAAGACATCAATGAATATGGATGCGGTTTATAACCGCCCATTTTTGACTTTTGACAAATTTCCTGTCAATCTAGGGGGTTATCTGGAGGCGAACTCCATCTATAGCATTGAGGACGGGTTATCTGAAGGGCTATCTTTTCAGGCCAGGAGATTGACTGTTTTTATTTCGGCTTCCATATCCAAGCGTATTAAGTTTTTGGGCGAGCTGGAATTTGAAAACGGAACCGAGGAAATCGCCATTGAATTTGCCTCAATGGATATCGCCTTACATCCCTTGCTCAACCTTCGAGGGGGAATAGTATTGAATCCTATCGGCTCATTTAATCAAAATCACGACGGTCCGAAATGGGAATTCGTGGAACGACCGGATGTAAGCACCAATTTGTTGCCTGCCACTTTCTCCAATGCGGGTTTTGGTATATACGGAAAGGCATATAAGGGTGATTGGACCTTGGGATATGAAGCGTACCTGACCAATGGTTTTGACACAAGCATTATCAATAACGAAGAAGAGAGGACTTTTTTAGCGGCTGTAAAGGAAAATTCTGAGCGATTTGAGAATAATTTTAGTGGCAGCCCGCTCTTGAATGGAAAATTGGCGTTAAAACATCGAAAAATAGGGGAACTGGGCATCTCTTATATGGGAGGTGCATACAACCGAGAGGCAATTGATGGACTTCAAGTTGACACAGGATCAAGGAGGGTGGATGTTCTGGCCTTCGATTTAAATACAACGATCAATAAGACAGGAACGAGATTAATAGGCGAGATGGCCTACATTTGGGTGGATGTACCGGATACCTTCACACAGCAATTTGGAAATCAACAAGCGGGCTTTTTTGTCGACATTATCCAACCAGTGTTAAAAACGAAAATACTCGATTGGGAAGATGCGATACTGAACCTGTCGCTTAGGACAGATTATGTCGATTATAATATCGGTAAGTTTGCCCAGACCAATACGGATATTGGAGATGACCTATTCGCTTTGACCCCTGCCTTGAGCTTCAGGCCATCACCCCAGACCGTTCTAAGGATCAATTACAGATACCAATGGCAGCAGGATATTTTGAACAATCCAGCTTCAAGAACCGCTACATGGTATTTCGGGATCAGCACTTATTTTTGATGCTTTTGGGAGGTTGGTTTTTAACAAATTGGATTGGTCCCTATACGGTTCGCCCATTTTAAATTAAATCAAAGTACTGTAAGCCGTATCTGCTGATGTAGGTGTTGCGTTGCTGGATAAATTCAATGCGGTGAGATTGCATGGGACGAAGTGGAACTTACCTAAGTCCTCCCCAATCAATGAAAACGGTCAAAACAATATTGTTTTGACCGCCCCAAATATATAGTACTAATATTTTATTTGTTTGTAACCACCAACTTATACACACAAGGAATTACCACCAAGTTTAATATAGTTGCTGATAACAAACCACCTAAAATAACTACTGCCATCGGGCTTTGAATTTCACTACCAGGTTCGCCACCTTTTAAGGCCAATGGTATCAATGCTAGACCTGTGGTAAAGGCTGTCATTAATATGGGATTCAATCTATCTAATGCCCCTTTCTTTATTAATTGAAAGCCTTGGATTCCTTCTTTTCTTAAATCCTCGTAACGTGAGACCAAGAGAATACCGTTTCGTGTGGCAATACCAAACAAACTGATAAAACCTATGGTCGCTGCAATACTTATGATACCTGAAGTAAAATACACAATCAAGATACCACCAATCAAGGCCAAGGGTAAATTGATCAATACCACGAACGCCAGTTTTACGTCCTTGAATTCATAATACAATAAAAGGAAAATGATAGCTACGGCGATGATGGCTGTTATTAAAAGCAATTGTGATGCTTTTGATTCACTTTCGAACTGTCCTCCATATTGTACACGATAGCCTTCTGGCATATTTATATTGTTGCCCACGACTTCCTTTATTTCGTTAACAGCACCACGTAAATCCCTGCCTTGAACATTGGCGGCGACCACAATCTTTCGTTGTACATCTTCCCGATTGATGGTGTTTGGACTGCTTACCGATTGAACGGTTGCCAATTCGCCCAGCGTGGTTTGTCCACCAATTGGTAAACTAATCAAGGTTTTATTAATGTTCTCAATATTGTCCCGAAACTGTTTTTCATAGCGCACCACCAAATCAAAATATTGCTGACCTTCATAAATCTCGCCCGCTTCTTCCCCCGCAAAAGCGATATCTACTTGTTCCATTAAATTGCCTACTGTCATTCCATAAGCCGAGAGAATTTGGCGTTTGGGTTTAATACGAATTTGAGGCACTTCAATTTGTTGGTCAACCGCAACATCTGCCAGTCCATCAATATCCTTGATGTTCTGTTCTACGCTTTTACCAACTTCAAACAGTCGCTGTAAATCTGAACCAAAAATCTTTATGGCAATATTGGCCCGTGTACCCGAAAGCATATGGTCTATACGGTGGGCGATGGGTTGCCCCAAAGTAATGTTGACACCTGGTGCAAAACTCAAATTGTTTCGGACTTCTTCAAAGAATTCTTCTTTTGTTTTGTCCTCAAGTACAAAAGGCACATCAATTTCCGAAGCATTGACACCTTGTGCATGTTCGTCCAATTCGGCACGGCCTTGTCTTCTTGTAACGACGGCTACTTCGGGCATATCCAATAGTATAGTTTCGATTAATTTACCTGTCTTGTTGCTTTCTTCTAAAGACATTCCCGGTGGACCGACCACACTTATTACCAAAGAGCCCTCGTTAAATTCAGGAAGAAAACTCCTTCCCAACTGTGTGACCACTAAAAGACTTAACAGAAAGGCAATCACAGTTACGCCAATAATGGTTTTGGGTATTCTTGTGGCACGTTCCAAAAGGTTGCCATAATGCTTTTGTAACCATCGCTCCACGCGTGTACCTTCTGCCTGCTTGTTCAAAAGTTTTTCGTTATCCAACAAATAGGAACATAGAATAGGCGTGACGGTTACGGCAACAACCAACGAGGTCAAGACCGAAGTCACAAATGCTATTCCCAGCGGTTGCAACAATCGACCTTCCATTCCGCTTAAAAAGAACAAGGGGACAAATGATACAATAATAATTAGGGTTGCAATAATGATGGAACTTCTAATCTCTACCGAAGCATCACGCACTACTTTTATGGTCGATTCCCGCTCCGATTTCGGTTTTCTGATGTTTTCGCGCAAGCGTTTATACACATTTTCCACATCGATGATGGCATCATCTACCAATGCTCCTATGGCAATGGCCATACCACCCAAACTCATTGTATTTATGGTGTAACCCAGCCATTTTAATATGATGATGGAAACCAATAATGAAATAGGGATAGCCAGCAAGGAAATAACGGTAGTCCTCCAGTTCATTAAAAAGATGAACAGGATAATCATTACAAAGAAAGCTCCTTCCAATAGGGTTTGATTCAAATTGCTGATGGACGCGTCAATGAAGTCGGATTGCCTGAAAATTTGACTTTTGATGTTGACACCTTTGGGCAGGGTTTTTTGCAAATCTGCAATAGCTTCGTCCAAGCGGTCTGTCAGCTCCAAGGTGTTTACATCGGGCTGTTTAGAAATGGTCAGAATCACAGCGGGATTTGCGTTTAATGAACCATCGCCAATTTTATCAGCTGCACCAATTTGTACGGTTGCAACGTCTTTGATCTTGATAGTTTGACCATTCACTTCTTTAAGAACCGCTTCTTGTAAGTCTTCAAGCGTATAGGCTCTACCGCTTCCCTTAATGATGTACTGATTGCCATATTGGTTAATGACGCCACCGGGCGCATTTTGATTTGCTTCCTTAACGTGTTCCACCAATTCTGATAGGCTCACGTCGTAATACTTCATCTTTTCGGGATTGGCAAATACTTGGTATTGTTTGTAATCCCCTCCAATGACCACCACATTTGCAATACCGCCTATGGCTTTTATACGCGGCCTGATGGTCCAGTCGGATAAGGTTCGCAGTTCCATTGGTGAAAGGCTATCCGATGTCACTCCCAAGAGCATTATTTCGCCCATAATTGATGAAATAGGTGCCATCGTTGGTGCTCCTATGCCTTCGGGTAGGTTCTCTCGAACCATCGGGATACGTTCGCTCACGATTTGTCTAGCACGGTAAATATCCGTTCCCCATTCAAATTCTACCCAAACAATGGAAACACCTGCCGCCGATGAGGAACGGATTCGCCTTACATTGGGCGAACCGTTTAAGGCAGTTTCCAGTTGATAGGTCACTAATTTTTCTACTTCTTCAGATTCCATTCCGTGGGCTTCGGTAAGAATGGTTACCGTAGGTGCCGTGAGGTCTGGGAATACATCCACGTTCATAGTACGCGCATAATAGATTCCCAAAACGCTCAATGCAACCGCTCCCAAAAGAATGAGCAATCTGTTTTGAAGTGAAATTGATAGTATTTTGTTTAGCATTTCTCTTCGTTTTTAATGTTCGTGGCCGTGCGCTGGTGTAGAACCGGACATTGAAGCCATTTTAACTTGATACGCTCCAGTTGTTACCACCACTTCGCCCACTTGCAGACCTTCCAGTATCTCTACATTTTCGCCATTACGCTTTCCAATCTTGACAGGTAGTCTTTCAAAACTTTCGCCTGATAGTTGAACGATAACCGAATAGCTTCCATAGTCTTCCAAGAGAGCATTCATGGGAATCATTGTGTTCTGTGTTGCATTTCCCATCGCTATCTGAACAGGTGTTAGACTTCCTATTGGCATATCGACGGTGGCATTGACTTCTGCAAAAACAGAAATCAAAGGGTTTTCACGTTCCACGTCCTTACCAATCGAAAGGATTTTGCCTTCGGCATCAGTTACGTCTTTCCATTGGTTATCATTATTCTGATACCATATACCTTGTACATTGCCCATCGCAAGTCCGTAGTTGGGTGCTAATTGCGCTTTTAAAACTCTGGATTGATGCGTCCCAACGGTTACAAGCGCAACGCCTTGTTCTACGTAATCGCCATTTGAAACTGTTATGGATTTGATAAAGCCATCAAAAGGTGCTCGTATTTGTTTACTTCCGCCCGATACACCAGATACCAATGATTGATAGTTGGCTTTGGCTATCTCGAAACTGCTCTCTACTTTTTCAAATTCAGATTTTGGGACTATTTTGGATTCGTATAGCTCTTTCTTCCTTTCATATTCCGATTTGGCCTGTTGGAATGTCGCTTTAGCAGAAGCGATATCCGTACTTAAATTATTGGATGCCAATCCTTGACTGTTCAAGCTCATCAACAACTGACCCTGTTTTACCGCTGTACCTTCCGTAAGGTTATTTACCTTAAAATCTACCACACCATTGGATTTTGCCGCCAAGGACTTGGTTGAACCTTGCGATGGCATCCAAACACCGGACGTATTGATGACATCGTAAATTTTACCCGAAATTACAGGTGCGGTCTGAAAATCGATTTTCCAAGCTTGCTCCTTTAAGAACGAGATTCCTGCATCATCTTCTTCCGTACCCAAAGTTTTTATGGCCTCATCCGTGGTGGCATATACCATTACATCATCAATGGAAATTTTATCTGAATATTCTGGTGTTGTCAATTCAAAAACCAATTGATAGTTTCCAGCTTCTTTCGGTTGTATGGCAGGCGAAAAAATACCTGGTGACGAAGGCGCATTTGCCTTATTTCTGATGCCCTTTCCATCTTTTATTAAACTGACCGTTACAGAACCTTCACGAACGGGCTGGTGTTTATCCAAAACCGTAAAGTGGGCTGCGAATTTACTTCCGTTACCTACTATAAGCGCAGGAAACTCAACAAAGAGTTCTGTTTTATCCGTCCAGACAGTATAGTTCAATCGTGGATTTTCTTCGCCCACGTGACTACCATCTTCATTATGTGCGTGTGCGTCTTCTGACTTGTTATTGCATGACATTGCCAAAAAGGCGAGCACTATTATTATATATTTCATCTTTCGTATGTATTTGATTTTTTAATGGTCGTGGTGTTCAGAACCATCTTCGTGTTTGTGGGTATCAGAATCATCATCTGAATGGTTGCCGTCAGAATCGTGGTCGTGACCGTGGTCATCTGCCTTTGTTCCCATAGAATCTTTTCCTACTTCAAATTCTTCTTGTTCTATGTCTTCCTCGTGCATATGGCTTCCATCTTCATTGTGTTCGTGACCGTGGTCATCTGTACTCTCTTTTTTTGCTTCCCTACAACTGGTTACCAAAAAAGTTGAGGCGATTGCTATTGCGAATATTGTTTTTGTAAATTTCATAATCTTTGTTTTTAAGGTTTATAAAGTATGTTTTAATAATTGTGCCTGTAATAATTGTACTTCCTTTTCCATTTGCAGCATTCTGTCAGATGCATTACGGTAGAATTGAAGCTCCACATAGTAGTCCATAAACGAAAATTCGCCCAGCATATAGGCCTTAAAGAGCAGTTGTTCGCTGTTTAAGTTGGCCATTGCGGTTTGATACTCATTGTATTTTTCAAGCATCAATTCGTATCGGTTGTATGTTTCCTGAAATTGGGTATATAGCGAAGCGGTAATGACTTGAGTATTCGATTTTTGGTACTCATAATCGGCTTTGGCCGATTTTACCTTGTTCTTGCTATTCCACAACGGAATGGAAAGACCGCCATAAAAACCCGAAAAATTACTGCCACTAACACCTTGATAATTGTAACCAAGTGCCATATTGGGCAATACCTTGTTTTTTTCCAGTTTTACTTTTTGAAGCGAAGCCGTTTCAGTAACCTTTAAACTTTGTAAAGAAGGGTCGTTTGCCAACTTTTCTTGCCAAAGCGTTTCTACCGTAGCCACCTCGATAGGTAAATCGATACTTGCTGTAAAGCTATCAATGGCATTTCCGCCGTTCAAGGTTTTGAGTTTGGACAGTACAATTTGGATTTCACTATCAATCTGTTGAACAACGAATTGCTCGTGAATCCAAGCGATTTTCGCCTTGTTCAAATCCAAAATACCGACTTGCTCTTTATCATAAAGCTCTTGAATCTGGTCAAAAACCTGTTTGCCCTGGGTTCTTCTTTTGGTTTCAATGGCTTTCTGCTTTTGAAGGAAAACGAGTTTAATCAATACCGATTTTGCTTCCAACAAAACTTCCTGCCGCTTTTTGGCATAGGACGTTTGCAGTTGTATCGACTTTAAGTCGTTCCATTTACTGCGTGAACCATAAACCGTCGGAAACTCGAAGGATTGCGATATTTCATATTCGGAATAATTCCCCGTTGCGTTATCGCCAAATGGCAAATTATAGCCTGAAAGCTGTGGGTCGGGTAAATTATTGGCGCTCTTGTTTTCGAGCTGTTGACTTTCAATGAACGATTGATAGCCTTTTAGCTCTGTGTTGTTCTGTTCTATTTCATTAAGCAATTCCCCAATGTTTTTATCCTGTGAGAAACCATTAACAAAGAACAGGCATCCGCAAATCGCGGATACGATATATTTTTTCATTGTTTGAAATTTTAGGTTTAATCTTAGTGCATAAAAGGATTTCTACCTTAGCGGTAGGTATTCCTAAACGATTAACCTAAAGATGGTGGGCCCCGTAAATCGAGGGATGAGAGGTAAGGACTAAAATGATTGTTGGGTGAATGATAAATTGGCGGTTTAGAGTTTTGCCTACTATCAACGACATAAAATTCCTGAAAATCAGATGTAGGTTTTACCACATTATCATCTACGATAGTCTGCCGCTCAACGGTATTCCTTTTAAGTACAACAATATCGCTGGATACCGTGGAATGGACGTGCATATCCATAAAGAACCCAAAGAAACCGTATGGGGATTCTTCTTTCTCGTGAGAACTGTCATCGTGATGATGGTGTTCGCCAGTATGGGCAATATCTGAATGGGAATGCGTTTCCTCGTGCTGATGATGCAAATGTGGAAATGCCTGATGCAGCACCATTAGGCTAAACAAGCCCAAAAAGAAAAATGCCGATATTTTATTTGGTTTTTGCATCAACTACAAAAGTATGAAAATTATCTTTGGTAACAATAGGACAATTGTGCTGTAGTAAAAAGTTAAGCGTAATAGTTTATATCTTTTAGCGTTTCCTATTTCTCTGCTTGGTTAAATGCTTTGGGGCCAAAAAATCATACTGAGAAATGAATAAGCTGAGTAACATATTTACGATTACTTTTGATAAATATATGAATAATTGTATCCAGAAGTGCACAAGTAACAGGTGAGGGAACTCTACCGCTTCTGGGAATAGGATTATAGTAAGTGGTCTTTAATTATTTGAGATAGAACATTCCATGAAAATTTCAGGAACACCACCGCTAAAGAATCGAGAGTCGTTATTAACGATGCATAGGCAATCGTAAAATGTTCGTTGGTAAAATTGCTTGGTAACGCCTGTAGGAATTTTTTATTGCTATACCAGATTGCAAAACCTGGAAAAGCTAGCCGTTGAATTTTTAGAGAGTAAAAAATAATATGCAAAATAAAAAGCACTACGGTGATAGATTTGGATGGTTCAAGGATGTACTTATGGGAGTAGACGACAGAATTTTAAATACTTCCTTGATAGTTTGTTTGTCATGTTTAATATGAAAATTGGTCAGACGGGCGACGGTAATTCCGTTCAGCCGCAAATCCTTTTCTTCTTTCATTTTTGGGAATGCCTTTAATTCACTGGCATATCAAATGGCAGTGCAAGGTTTATCGTATTTAAAATATCTGTCCATGATAGCTTTTTGTCATTTTAAAAGTGCAAGGCTATTTTCAACTTCATCGCCTATTTATGTGTCCACCTTTTTGCCCCGATCACTTCGGATAAACGGCTCACTTTTTTTGAAGTTTAATATTTCTGAAGTGAAATCAATAATCAGTAAAAATGTAAGTTATAGTGTATTTGTGTTGATTTGTAGTTTGATTTGGTTTGTGTCCCGAACCATAAGTTAAAATTGAATTCAATTGTAAACATTTGAGATCAAAAAGTCCAACTTGAAACCTATACACCCGAAAAATTAATTTGTTGTACCTATGTTGTACCTGAATAAAAAAAGCCAGCTTTATAAAAGCTGGCTTTTCCTTTGTACTCGAGGCGGGACTTGAACCCGCACGGACTAATGTCCATTGGATTTTAAGTCCAACGTGTCTACCAATTCCACCACTCGAGCCTAACTGCTCAGAGCAGTAGAGATTTTACAATGGAGCGAAAAACGGGATTCGAACCTGCCTGCGGTAGGCAGGCCCGCGACCTAGGTCGCTATACAGAACGATTGTCTATTGCCGTCTTTCAACTTTCAAGAAAATGAGCGAAAAACGGGATTCGAACCCGCGACCTCCACCTTGGCAAGGTGGCGCTCTACCAACTGAGCTATTTTCGCAATTTATGTAATGAACGTCGCATCCTTTTCTGATGCGGGAGCAAATTTAATACAATTCTGTAAAAAGCAAAGAACTTTTCGCTAAAAAGAATCAAAATATTTATAATGTGCCCAAGGTGAATATTTTATATGGGATTTAAAGGCCAATTGGCCATTTACTAGATCCTCTAGGCATTTTTCTTTTTGGTGAGCAAACGCTTAATTTCGTTGAGTTTCATTAGGGCTTCAACCGGTGTTAAAGTGTTGATGTCCAAATGGGTTATTTCCTCCTTGATCTGTTCCAATAGGGGGTCGTCCAAATTGAAAAAACTTAGTTGCATTTCATTTTGCACCAATTGCAATTTATCGGAAAGCTCTTCGCTTGAATGTGATTTTTCCAATTTTTTAAGAATCTTATTGGCTTTGTGAATCACCTGTTGTGGCATACCGGCCATTTTGGCCACATGTATACCAAAACTATGCTCGCTGCCACCTGGAGTGAGTTTGCGTAAAAAGAGTACATTATCCTTCAGTTCCTTTACGGAGACATTGAAGTTCTTGATACGTGTAAATGTCGAGGTCATTTCATTGAGCTCGTGATAATGGGTGGCAAACAAAGTTTTTGCCCTAGCCGGATGCTCGTGTAAATATTCCGAAATGGCCCAGGCAATGGAGATACCGTCATAAGTGCTGGTGCCCCTACCTATTTCATCCAAAAGTACCAGACTACGCTCTGAGAGGTTGTTAAGAATAGAGGCTGTTTCATTCATTTCCACCATAAAGGTAGATTCACCCATGGAGATATTGTCACTGGCGCCAACTCGTGTAAATATTTTGTCTACATAACCAATTTTGGCGGCATCTGCAGGTACAAAACTTCCCATCTGCGCCAATAGTACTATGAGGGCCGTTTGTCTTAAGATGGCCGATTTACCACTCATGTTGGGGCCTGTAATCATAATGATCTGTTGCTCATCCCTGTTCAAAGTAACATCATTGGCAATATAGGCTTCGCCCAAAGGCAATTGCTTTTCAATAACTGGATGCCTTCCGCCAATAATGGATAGTTCGGTGGAATCGTCCATGTCCGGGGAAACATAATTGTTCTCCTTGGCCAATTGGGTAAAACCACATAGACAGTCCAACTGGGCAATTTGAAAGGCATTGTTTTGTACAGGGGCTATATATTCCTGCATCCAGACCACCAACTGGGAAAACAATTGTTGCTCCAAACTTAAAATGCGTTCCTCAGCACCCAATATTTTAGCTTCGTATTCCTTTAGCTCTTCGGTAATATAGCGCTCGGCATTCACCAAGGTCTGCTTTCGAATCCAATCTTCCGGCACTTTATCCTTATGGGTATTCCGCACTTCTATATAATAACCGAATACATTGTTGGAGGCTATTTTCAGTGAACTAATTCCGGTACGTTGGGTTTCCCTTTCCAACATTTTGTCCAGGTAATCCTTGCCGGAAAATGCCAGCCCCCTTAGCTCGTCCAATTCTGCGGAATAGCCCTTGGCAATTGTGCTCCCTTTTAGCATGTTTACAGGGGCTTCCTCGCTGACCATTTCTTTGATCTTGCTTCTCAGCATATCGCAGGTATGTAACTGGTCCCCAATAAGGCTCAGGGCTTCGTTCTTGCTTTTGGTAGTAATCTGTTTTATGGGGACAATGGCCTCCAAGGAATTTTTAAGTTGAACAACCTCCTTGGGATTTATTTTCCCCGTGGCTACCTTGGAAATCAATCTTTCCAGATCGCCTATCAATTTTATGCCGCTCTGTAATTTTTGATGGGCAGCTTCGTTTTCGGTTAAATGCGTAATGACCTGATGTCTTCTTCGTATTTTTTCAATGTTCTTCAAAGGCAGGGCCAGCCATCTTTTCAGCATTCTACCGCCCATGGGGGAGATAGTCTTATCTATGACATCCAAAAGGGTGACCGCATTTTGATTGTTGGAGTGGTAGAGTTCCAGGTTTCTTATGGTAAACCTGTCCATCCAAATATGTTCCTCTTCCGCAATGCGCTGAAGGGTGTTGATATGCTGTAACTGTCTGTGCTGCGTATCTGAAAGGTAATGCAATACAACCCCGGCTGCTACTATTCCATGGGTCAAATGGTCTACGCCAAAACCTTTAAGGCTTTTAGTTTTAAAATGATTGGTAAGTGTCTCCAGGGCATAATCATCCTGAAAGATCCAATCTTCCGTAAAAAAAGTGTGGAAATTTTTGCCAAAGACTTCTAGGAATTCCTTTTTGTTGGCTTTTGATACCAATACCTCGTTAGGGGAGAAATTTTGTAGCAATTTGTCTATCTGTTCCTCATTGCCTTCCGAAGTTAGAAATTCGCCGGTGGATATATCTAAAAAGGATATCCCCAATCTTTTTCGTCCAAAATGAACCGCACATAAAAAATTGTTGGTCTTGGCCGATAGGATATCGTCGTTCATGGCAACCCCAGGGGTAACCAACTCGGTAACACCTCTTTTTACTATGGTCTTGGTAAGTTTCGGGTCTTCCAACTGATCGCATATGGCCACCCGTTGCCCCGCTTTTACCAGTTTTGGCAAATAGGTGTTCAGGGAATGGTGAGGAAAACCTGCCAGTTCTGTTCTGTCACCACCATTGTTCCTATGGGTAAGAATAATGCCCAGTATTTTTGAAGCCTTAACGGCATCTTCCCCAAAAGTCTCATAAAAATCCCCAACACGGAACAATAATAGGGCATCAGGATATTTCACCTTAATGGTATTGTACTGTTTCATTAAAGGGGTTACCTTTTTTGTTTTTCCCGAGTCTGCCAAAAGAGATTTTATTAACTTATTTTTGCATTCCTTTCCTAGACAACGAATGTAAGGTTTATCTACTGGAATGTACACTATTGTTGATATTTTGGGGATAACTTTATGCCGTTTTGGCCTAGCTAATGTCATTGGTGAAGGTAGGAAATTAGTAAAAATAAAAATTGGATTGAATGCGTAAATTGGAGAATAGCGAATTGGACCGACTTAATGTAGAAGAGTTTAAACAGGTGGAAAAAACGCCGATTTGTATTGTGCTGGACAATGTGCGGAGCTTGAACAACATTGGATCGGTATTTAGAACGGCCGATGCTTTTTTGATAGAAAAGATATACCTATGCGGAATTACCGCAACCCCTCCGCATAAGGACATTCATAAAACTGCCTTAGGGGCTACGGATAGTGTTGCCTGGGAACATAGGGAGAGTACCTTGGAGCTTTTGGAAGAATTAAGGGAGGAAGGCTATTCCTCCCTTGCGCTGGAGCAGGCCGAGAATGCGGTTATGCTGAACGACTTTAAGGTGGAAGAAAATAAAAAGTATGCCCTAATTTTTGGCAACGAGGTAAAAGGGGTTTCCCAGGAAGTGGTCTCTGCTAGCGATCTGGTCTTGGAAATTCCGCAGTACGGTACTAAACATTCCCTAAATATTTCGGTTAGTGTTGGTATCGTGGTCTGGGACCTTTGGTCCAAATTGAAATCATAAATCGATTTCCTTTCAAATTTCTAAAAACAACCACACTGTGGTTTTGTAGAACTACTTGAGGAAAAACAATTTAAATTAACTCTTTTGCCTATTATATGTGTCGGGAGTTAATTCTGCGGCCTTCTTGCGATTTGTAGACTTTTTCTGCAGAACAGCTTGCAAATTTCGACTTTTTGGGCCGAACCCTGAGCGGAGTCGAAGGGTTGGACAGCAAAGAAACCGGGGGTCCATGAATACCTTTAAATAATAGAGGATTAATCCCAAAAGTTGTGTGTGATTAGGATAAATATAGACTCAGCTGTCCTAGAGTTGGGGTTTGTTCATTTTTTGCATCTCCCGTTAAATGATCAGGGCCGAAGAGCCAAGGTGAAGCCACCTTGGTTAGGAGGAGCCAGCTGTAGCCAGGGCTAACCCCAACCAATGTGGAAACCACTTGATTTAATACGAAATCGAAGATTCACGAAAACCTATAAAAAACAACAATAACC
>TARA_R110000796_G_scaffold71409_2_pt1 | contig 75036 bp, 60 predicted proteins | sample TARA_R110000796 | Tara Oceans TARA_R110000796 (sample SAMEA4397815) | marine metagenome | biome: Polar Biome; feature: [SRF] surface water layer (ENVO:00010504); material: water (ENVO:00002006), including particulate matter (ENVO:01000060) such as... | depth 5 m
GCAGCTTCTGGTTTCGATGTCACAAGACAAATCGATGTACAGTTCGAAAATGGAAGTACGTTCCCTGGTAGTCTTGATCTTAGAATCACTCCACAAGCTCCAGTAATCATTGCAAATGGTGGTGACGCCAATTCAGCCGGATCTGTTGTAGCTGCTGGTGTTGCTTTGGGTACTTCAACTCCAATTGGAACGGACGCTTTGCTGGTAAGCAGCATTGAAAGTGTTTACACTGGCGACCAGAACTATGGTGTGAAATTAACTTACACTTTGGAGCAAAACGGAAACTTCTCTGGTTACAAAGCTGGCCTTTACCAAGCAACCATCAGATACACACTTTCTGACCTGTAAGAACAACTAACAACCCCTTTCAAGGCCTCATGACTTAGAGTTATGAGGCCTTTTTATGTTAAAAAGGCTTAAAGAACGCTTAATGCCATTCATCTATAGAAAAGAGTCATTGACCGTCAATACTCAATTATAGTCTCAGTAATATTTCAAATTTGATCATTAATCAATCATTCTAGTTTCAAAAAGAAATCATGGAGAAGCTCTTAGTAAGTACCAACAACAATACAAATGAGTCAAGTTTATTGAATTGTCAACTGCCACTTAATGGATCTACTGAACACCCGATGAATTCATTGAACAGGAACAAGAGTACCGAAGATCTTTCTGCCATTGATCAGCAACTCACTAGTAAAGTATTGGAAAGAATGTCGGCCCTACAGAACATGGCCAAAATGGGTTGTTGGGAGGTAAAGTATGCCCTCAATGGCGAACTCATCAGTGAATCTGTAGAGTGGTCTGATCAAGTATATAAAATTTATGGTTATGAGCCAGGTGAGGTTAACCCAAACGTAGAACTCTTCTATTCACATGTTCACCCCGAAGATTTAGATCAAATGAATACGGCCATCACTGAAAGCTTAGAAGCAAAGCAATGTTTTAACGTTGGCCACAGAGTGATTTGCAAGTCTGGTGAAGTAAAATATGTAAACCAACGTGGCGAATTCATTTATGGCCAAGCAGGTACTCCAATTGGAATGATAGGTATTACCCAAGATTTAAGCGAAAAGAAAGAAAGCTATAAGAAACTACAGGAAGCACAAACCAACTTCAGAAACATACTTGAAAATACCGACACAGGTTATGTTCTTATCAACAATGAGTTCGACATTGTAAGTTTTAACGATCAAGCCAATGAATTCATTTCTTCCGCTTCTGGCAGTTCTATTATTATTGGCTCTAGCTATTTTAAGCTCATTCCTGAAGCAAGAATTCCAGTAGTAAAAGAATCAATCAAAGAAATAATAACCACAAAAAAACCTCTGAGCTACGAAACCAATTTCCCCCTTAAAGACGGTACCGATAGATGGTTAAAACTCAGAATGTTTCCGATCATCAATAGCGAGGAAGTGGTTACCGGAATTACAATAGCTGCTGACGACATTACTCAACAAAGGAAATGGATGCTTGAGAAAGAAGCCATGACTAACAGTCTGATTCAACGAAACAAAGCATTGGAGCAGTTCGCATTTATTGTGTCGCATAACTTAAGAGCTCCATTAACCAACATTATTGGGCTTTCAACCCTAATTCCAGAATTAGACCCTACAATGGATGGTTTTGATCAATACCTAAAAGGCCTAAAGAAATCTGCTGATAATTTAGACAGTGTGGTATTGGATCTTAATTCAATATTGAAAATCAAAACTGATCAAGATGAAGGAAAGGTAGAAATGTCATTTACAAGTTTACTAGAAGACACCAAGGCAAACCTTTCTAATGTTGAAGCCAAGCAGGCTGAATTTATAGATGGAGACTTCGCTGAGGTAGATAAAATCACTACCATAAAGCCATACATGGTGAGCATATTCACCAACCTATTGACCAATAGCATTAAGTACAAAAAACCAAGTGAAGCCTTAAAATTATCGATAAGGTCTTCGATAAAAAAAGGAAACATTGTGCTAGAGTTTAAGGACAACGGACGAGGGATAGATATGAAAAAACATGGTCAACATATTTTCAATCTGTATAAAAGATTTCACCACGATGTAGAAGGCAGAGGCATAGGTCTATATATGATTAACGCCCAAATAGAAGCCATGGGAGGCTCTATAGAAGTAGAGAGTGAACCCAATTTAGGAACCACTTTTACCATCAGTTTACCTCAATAATCACTATTAAAATCGACAGTTATGGAAACCAAAAACGCATTTATTACTATTGATGATGACCCAGTAAATAACTTACTTTCCAAAATCATCATTTCTAAAATCATAGATGAGCCGACTGTAATGGAATACAATATGGCGCAAAAAGCACTTGATTTCATAGCCAACGAAAAAGAGCACCCAGTTAAAACCACCATTCTATTAGATATAAATATGCCTGAAATGAGCGGCTGGGAATTTCTTGAAGTTTTCAGCAGCTTACATCAAGAAATAAAAGACAGGTTCGAAATTTACATGTTATCCTCTTCGGTAGATGATAGCGATTTAAACAGATCCAAAGAACACCCAGAGGTAACAGGCTATATAAGCAAGCCTTTAACCACCGATAAACTAGAAATGCTCTTTAAAAAAGCAAATGCGGCCTAACTATTTGCTACCAGCCCTTTGGTAGCAAATAGCTACTTTTACTCAAACTTTACCTTTCAATATACTTGAAAGGTATAAACGCTTATCCCCTACTTCAACTCACCCATTCCCCTTTCTGCCCGATAAAACTTAAAAGATGCATTCTAGCATTTTATCGACACCAATCCCCCATTGACCGACACTTGGCGATTTTTGCTGTTCAGAAGCTGCAAATTTGATACATAATCAATAACGCAAAACAGTAAAAACATGAAAAAGCTTCTCGCAATAATCGCAATAATCATCCTAAGCAGTAAGCTAGCAACAGCCAGCGTAACTGTAATCAATGGTCTTACTCATTTCTATTCTGGAAACTCTGGCGACATTATTTCTGGCAAAGTAATTCTATTCAATTCATCGGTAATTGACCAAAGAGTAACCTTCTCTATAAACGAAGCACTCTTCTCTTGTAATGCCAATAGAAAGTTTACTGAAAAAGCACCTCATGCTCAGTCATCAAGCGATTGGTTTGAAAGTGAAGTAATGGAAAAAGTATTAGCTCCAAACGAAAAATACACCTATCGCTATACCATTAGAATACCAGCCGATCAAAAACTAAAAGGCTCTTACTGGAGCGTATTGATGGTTTATGTAGAAAACCCAGTAAAAAAAGAACAATTGACCAATAACATTGGCCTAGACACTAAAGTGAGATATGCAATTGGTCTTTTAACTCATGTAAATGGCTTTGACGATGTAAATATTGATTTCACAAACGTGAATTTCAACCAAACCGAAGACACACCTAATAAGCTAGAAATCAATGTAAAAAATGACGGTTCTTTTATTGAAGGAGTACTCTTAACACTTGAAGTTTATGATGCTACTGGAAACAAAATATCAGTTTTTGAAACAGACAGAAACATGGTTTTTCCTGGTGTTTGTAAAACATATGTAGTGGATATCTCTTCACTACCCCCTGGCGATTATCAATGCCTATTATTGGCCGAAGCTCGCGAAGACTTCACAGGCACTAATCTCTCATTAAACCTAAAATAAGCCAGTTCAAAAAAATCACAATCTCTTAAAAACCCAACTGTCATGTTTAACACTCATAACCTATTCGATATGAATTCTTCAGAAGATTTAAAAAACACATTGAGTGAAGCCTCAAAGCACATGACACGAGTGTTCATTACCATAGCCTTACTAATAAGCTCGCTACAGGCCTTTGCACAATCTAAATTTGAGATAAAGCCTTTGCACAAAACTGAAGCTTATACGGCTGGTGTTCGACACACCTTGGCTTTTGAGATCGCCAACCAAACAACTGCTTCTTCAAGTTTAAGCTTAAAGTTAGAATTACCTGCAAACTGGAAAGTAATAACACAACCTGCAGTAATACAGATAAATAGTCAGGAAAAGAGTTTTGTACTGTACAGCTTCTCGATACCAGCAAACGAATTGCCTGGTGTAAAAAAAGCGTACCTAGAATTGTTCAATGAAGATTTATCGGTTTCAGAAAGAAAAGTAGTTGATTTCAACGTAGGTGTAAATCACAACATCGAGGTAAAAAGTTTAACCACCCCGCAATACACTCAAGCAGGTGAACTAATCGAGGTTTCCTTCGAAATAAAGAACAAAGGAAATGTAAACGAAAAGGTAGAGCTCTCTTCTAGAAACACTATAGAGGGAAATGTAACATACGAAATCCCTGCTAACTCATCTATAGTGGTAAAAGTAAATCAAAAAACAAACGCCAAAACCTTTGCTGTTCAGTCATTACTTTCTGAATTAAAAGTATTGAACACAGCCACAAACGTTTCCAAAACAGCTTATGCTACTACAAAAGTGTTTCCTACCAAAATTGCTAAGAAGGATGCATTCTTAAGATACCCAATGGAAGCCAGTTTGTACTACAACAACTATTCAAACAAGAATACAGAATTTAGTAGTGCTTATGTAGAGCTAAGAGGAAACGGTTTTCTGGATCAAAAGCAGAATCACTATTTAAATTTCATTGTACGTGGTCCAAATCAAAATCACTTAAGTCGTTTTGGTATCAATGATCAGTACAGCTTAGTTTACCGTAACCGAAGTAACACCACTGTGTTTATCGGAGATCATGTATTCAACATTAACCAATTGGGTTTATTAGGAAGATATGGTTTCGGTGCGCGTATCGATCAGAGGGTTAAAAACTGGGCTTTAAGCGCCTTTTATACCAAACCAAGGTTAGCCTTTACTACCAAAGAACCAATATTCGGTGGTAAAGCAGTATATAACGCATCGGAGTTCTTAAAACTAGGTTTGTCTTTTTCAAGCTCTAAAGAAGTACCTCAATACTATAATCAGCAAATCGCTAATACCGCTGAAGGTAGTGGTACAATAGCCGTATTCGAAGCAGACTACAAAGACAATAAAACTCAGGTCCATATGGAGTTGGCAACTAGCATGAACAGCGAAACCACAGATTACGCCAGCGATGTTACCATTTCTCATCAAATGGGAAACCTGTTTTATAACGGAAGTGCCACTATGGCTGGTGAAAACTATTTCGGTACATTGAACAATAGCCTAAGATATGCCAACTCATTAAGCTACAACCTATCAAAATGGAGCTTGGGTGTTGGGCAAGGTTACTCCAAAGTACACGAAAGAGTTGATACTACCCTTTATGGAGTACGCCCTACTTTCGAGAATTACTATGCCTCTATTGGATACCGATTCAACCGCAAACACTTTGTGAATTTGCGAGCTGTGAGAAGAATGCGGAAAGATGAAAGCGTACGCCAAAGCTTCGACTACAGAGAAAGAGGAATTGACTATAGATACAAGTACACTGGAAACTACCTCACGGTAAATTTTAATGGTAGAATAGCAAAAACTCAGAACTTAATCAGTGAGAACATGCAAATCAGAGATACATACGGTGAATTCTTAAATATAAACTATAAGGTTACACCAAAACTATCATTGCGCTCAAATGCAAGTCATAACCGAACAAATCGATATAACATCAACAATAGCGTATCTGACTATTATCTTTTTGGGGGCGCATTTAGCTTAAGAGTAAATAATGATTTGAGGTTTGGGGCAAGCTACAACAGTGGCTTTAGTCCAGAAGAAAGCTATCGCAAAAGAGATTTTCTTAATGCCAATGTATTGGCCCGTATTGGCAAACACCACCAAATAGAGGCTCGGGTAAATTATTACATGAACCCTAATTCAGAAACACAGAAAGAACTTTTCGCTTTTGTTAAGTACACTTACAGATTTGGAGCACCTTTAAAAAAGACACTTAAGCAAGGAGGAATTAAAGGATTTATTAAGTCTGATGATCCGGGAATTAACCTTAAAGGCATCCAAATTGTAGCTTCCGGCAGTTCAGTAAGATCCAGCTCAAAAGGTGAGTTTGAATTAAACAACCTTCCCGTTGGCCCCAACTATTTGTTAATTGATGAGTCTACCCTGCCACTAGGAGTAGTAGCGCTAGCTCAAAAACCAATTGAGGTAGATGTTGCTGAAAAAATTTCGACAGCCATAAATATCACCCTAGTTAAGGCCAAGCAATTGAAAGGAAAGCTGATAGTAAAAAATGCTAATCAAGAATACGAATTAGATGGATACTTAAAACTAGAAAACAACAGCTTCACTTACTATATTGAATCTGACAAAGACGGAAACTTTAAATTTTCAAAAATTGTACCCGGTACGTACAAACTATCGCTCGTGAGGTTGACAACTGAAAGCACACTGGAAGCTGTTTCGGATGAGCTAACTATACAAACGACAAACGAAGAGTTGACCACAATAGAATTTGCCTTAAAAGCGAAAGACCGCAACATCAAGTTCAAGAATAGCAACTTTAAAATTGGAAACTAATCATGAAACGCACTATACATATCCTACTCATTCTACTCCTAAGTTCATCAATGGCTTGGGCGCAGCAAACCCTAAACGCCAATGATCCCAATTCATTTATCTTCGGTGGCGACCAGAAATCAAGTGGCGTCTCTATTGAGTTGTTACCTATTGCCATCATTGACATCGAGCCTGAAACTTTAGCAGGTACTGGAGCTGCTGGTGCAGGTACGGAAGCAGGGCTTCCCCCTCCAAGTGGCGGAGGTGCCGACCTGTCCAATCTTTGGATCAATTTTACGCACCGCGCTCAAAATTTTCAACCAGCCAGGATCTATGTTTCTACAAATCAACCAGTTCCTGGAGGAATGAAGATAGAGGTTCAAATAACAGAAACGGGGACTGGTGGGGATTATCCAAAAAACCCGAACACTAATAATATTAAGCTCAGCCAAACCGAGCAGGTCATTGTGTACGACTTCGCTAATGGATACACAGGTGATGGCTTGAACCGTGGGTACCATATTACCTATAAGATCAAAAATGCCAAAACTCTACCAGCAGGATTTGAAATAGTTTACCGTATTCAATAAATCAATCGATCATGAAAAACATATATACAATCATACTTTTACTGTCATTTTCAAGCTTGTCCTTTGGTCAGCTTTTACCTGGCACCTTAGACGTTAGTGGTTTCCCAAATATTATAGAGAACATCAATGACTTGGTGATGGAAGCGGGTGAAGATGCCAATACTGTAGGTTTTGAATCAAGCATAGATGCCAATTTAATTGCTTTCATTTTAGACCCAACTGTAAACCCAATTACCGGCTTCACGACCAGTTCAGAGCAAAACTGTACGGCAAACGTGTTCAGATATACAGTTTATATGCACACTCAGAATGCTCCACAAAACGTTGAAATACAAGCCAAAACAACAATGAACAGTGGCATCCGCTTTCCAGTGAACAGTCCATATGACGATCTTCCCGTTCAGCCCCTTGGCCCTCGTGACTTAACGCCCGACAATGGAGGTGGATATATTACCATTCCAAACAATGGAAGCGCAGCCATTAAGGTATTTGAATTTGTAGGTTGTCGACAAGATATTCCTATCCAGTTTAAAGTAAAGGCAAGCGCCTTGGCCATCTCGGGTGTTAGCAATTTCAATATTTTCTACACTGTTGTAGGCAGCCTACAATAACCCTATAAATTTCCAAACCATGATTGACGATATTTTCTTTAAACGCTTTACTGTAGAAGAACTCACTAAGCTGAAAGCCTATATTGAAAAAATTAAGAAGCAGCGTGAAAGTAAGTTTCCTTCTGAAATCAAGGAGTCCGATATTTCCATACGCTGTAAAGATTTTTTACTTGGTTTAGACATCGATTCTTGGGCGCAATTAGAAGACATCTCCGAAAACGAGATCAAAAGAGCAAAAAACATTGGGGCAAAAATCGTTAGAGAAGTTAATAAAGAGCTTAAAAAAAGAGGATTAAAACTAAAAACCGAAAGGTAAACAATACAGCCACTCCAATAATAGCATTCCTATCAATTTGGTTTTCTTCCTATCTTCCAATTCAAACAACCATATGGAAAATGAATAGGAAACACATTCTGCTATTTTTGTTGCTCTACTCCCCTATGCTTTTTGCTCAAGAAGTAAGAGTACTCAATCCTGTAACCTGGCCTGAGTCCGATAAAGACACAGCCATGTATACCGTAAAAGGTGAAAGACACGGTGTAAGTTTTTTCAAACAGTTTCAACACCCCGAAGTGCAATATGAGCCAATGAAGCAGCTCACCTTCGACACCTACCACACCGTAAACGTGATGTATTACTGGTATAAATTATGGGCCGAAAAGTATCCAGACATTGTAGACTTGTATCAGGTAGGCACCAGCTTCGAAGGTCGACCAATTTTACAAATGACCTTGACCAATAAAAAAACAGGCAAAGACACCGATAAGCCAGCCGCTTACTTTGAAGGAGGCCGTCATAGCGGAGAAATTACCAGTAGCGAATCCATTCTTTGGCTAACTCAACACCTATTAGAAAACTACGGTACCGACCCCGCCATTACCAAGCTGATTGACACCAAAGCCATTTACCTAAGGCCACAAAATAACCCTGACGGTTCGAATCTATACCTGAACACCGCCCAAAGAAATCGCTCTACTGTAAGACCACACGATAACGACCGAGATGGTTTGCTAGACGAGGATGATGAGGAAGATTTGGACGGTGATGGTATTATGTACCAGATTCGTGTAAAAGCCAAAAAGGGAGAAACAGGCACACACATTATTGACCCAAGAGACCCAAAAGGTAGATTGATGAAGCGTTCAGAAAACGGAGATTACTTTGTTTATAGCGAAGGTATTGATAATGACGGTGATGGAAGATATAATGAAGACGGCATTGGCGGATTAGACCTTCATAGAAATTACCCTGAAAACTGGCGACCAGATACAGGTGAAGATGAAACAGACAGAGGCTATACCCAAAATGGAGCCGGAGCTTTCCCCATGTCCGAACCAGAATCGCGCTCTATTGTAATGTGGATGCTCACCCACCCCAACATTTCAGTAGCCAACTCTATGGACACCCGAGTACCAATGCACTTAAGAGCACCTTCTACTTCCAAAAGTGAAGAAAGAATGTATCCTGAGGATTTGGACATCTACAAAAAATACGATCAAATTGGGATGGACATTACTGGCTACCCTTGGGCTGGCGATGTATTTGAAACTTATGCCACCCGTTATAAAGTGAATCCTTCTACTGGCGATCCATTAAAGCCAAGTCCGCTATTCGGCCACGGACCCGATTTCGGTTACTTCTATTACGGATCAATTTGGTATGGCGATGAGCTATGGAACAATGGTGCCATGAAAGATTATGATAACGATGGCATTTATGACGATTATGATGGGCTGCGCTGGGACGATGAAGAAAACGGAGGTCGTGGTTTTAAAGAATGGGAACCATTTGATCACCCTACCTTGGGCAAAGCTGAAATCGGTGGTTTTCACCCTAAATTCTTTGGTCAAAACGGGCCACCTTGGCAGTTAGAAAACTGGGCCAAAAAGCAGGCACTCTTCAATTTAGCCATGGCCATGGATTTGCCTCAACTCACATTAAACGATGTAAGTGTAGAAAGCAAAGGCAAGGACACTTATATAGTGAAAGTAAAATTCACGAATACAGGCCAATTACCAACTGCACTTAAGCAAGCACAACTGGTAAAGATCGTTCGTGAAGACCGTGTTCAATTACAATTCGATTCGAAACTAACCAAAGGTGGAGACGATGCCCAAGTGCAAATCGTCAGCCCTACTCTATCTGACAAAACTCAGTATATGGACAGAACGCTGCCAGGGCAAACCCAAGAAGCGAGTTTTGAAATTAAGCTGAACAAAATCAAAGGCGCCAAAGCTAAGGTCAAAATCCTATCCACCCGAGGCGGCTATATAGAAACTGAAGTGACCATTGGAACGCCAGAAAAATAGTTAAAACCATTTCCTAAGAAGGAACATGAGTTAATAAGCAGCCTGAAGGTCAATTGATTTTCCGGCTGTTTTGTTTCCTACCCTCTTCAAATTAAAAGGCAGAACTAAATGCATTAATAAATTACAATATTTTTATATCAACATATTTAATTTTATTTATATATAAATGAAGCTCTAGCTTGACGTACCTGAATAAAAACAGCTTAGAATAAATAGATAATGAAGTAATAGGCCATTACAAAACAGGCGATAAACTTGAGCAACGTACCTGCCAAAAAGCCTAAAAACGAACCCAGTGCAGAACGCATGGCTTTATTAGTATCTTGTCCAGCACTCATTTCACCTACAAAGGCACCCACCAAAGGGCCTATGATAATACCAAAGGGTGGAAAAAAGAACATGCCAATAATCAATCCTATGGTACTCCCCCACACTCCTTTTTTGGTTCCCCCAAACCGCTTTGTTCCATAAATGGGAACAATATAATCGAGCACCGTAACTGCCACGGTAATTAAAGCCAAGGTCCATAAAGTATCTTCTGGAATATCTGTTCGGGCCGTAAAATGCAGAAATAGCAAACCTAAGAAACTAATCGGTGGCCCAGGAAGAATGGGCAAAACACAGCCTGCAATCCCCACAAGCATAAAAACGATACCTAAAACAATAAGTAGTATATCCATGGCTAAAAAAGTGATTGATATTTAAAGATGATTATTTTTGGCGTATAAGTAATGATGGACATTCGAAAACAACTTTTAAAAGAGCACTCCAAAGAGAATACGAACCTGATCGTTTCATATGTTGCAGAACAACAGGAACGGTTTGATGCGCTGATGAATCTCTTTCTGAACGATGAGTATCGTGTAACTCAAAGAGCAGCTTGGGTAGTTGGTGAAATAGGTAGAAAGAAGGTTGAGATGCTCAAGCCTCATTTAAAGTCCATGGTTTTCAACCTTAAGCAACCCAGTTTATATGACTCCATTAAGCGCAATACCGTTCGTGTGCTTCAGGAACTTGAGATTCCAGAAAATCTGTGGGGTGAAGTAGCCGATATTTGTTTTGGCTATTTGGCCTCTAAAAGTGAAGCCATCGCCATTAAATGCTTTTCTATGACAGTGCTTTTGAACATTACTTACAAAGTACCTGAGTTGAAAGATGAGCTTCAAATCCTTATTGAAGACCAAATGCCTTATGGATCTGCTGGATTTAAATCCAGAGGAAAACGAACACTAAAAGCGCTTGAGAAAATTCAATAAGAATGGCCCGTGGCTGATCGCAAACTCAAACATTTTCACCTCAAACGCCAACTAAACCGTCATTGCGAAGCTGCAAGTGCACATCGAAGTGCTTAAGATTAAGTGAAGCAATCTTAAGCAAGGAAAACTTTCTCATAGCGAGCAACATTTGGTTGCTGTAAGGAAGTTTTAATAAATTACATTAGATGCATGCACTACGAATATGGCGCATATATAACATTGCCAACAATATGAAAAAACCGCAGAGCATAAAAATAATCGGAGGTGGGATTTCTGGACTTTCAACAGCGCTGGCATTAAAAACCAAAGAAATTGACTACGAAATTTATGAACAAAATTCCGAAATCACCTATGAAAATGTCGGACTTGGAATAAGTGCAAACATTTTTCCTATACTGAAAGAATGGAGTTTATTGGACAAAACAAGAGAAATTGGAGCGGAAATCAAAAATTTTCATTTTGTTGATCAAAATTTGAAATATATCAAATCGTTCGTAATGGACAAACCGCCATTATCCGTAAACAGACGTTTGTTTTACGATTTGCTCAAAGACCGTTTGGACAAAGAAAAAATACATTTGAATTCGCAAAAAACAGTTGCCGAGTTTTCACAAAATGAAATCGTTATATCAGCAGATGGAATAAACTCTACCACAAGAAAAAAAGTATATCCTCAACTAAATCTTCGGGATTCTAATCAAATCTTATGGCGTGGCATAACACAAATAAACCTTGACCATAAATTTAAAAACTCGTACCACGATTTTGTCGGTAATAATCTGAGGTTTGCAATTATTCATTCTGGACAAAATTATTATAGTTGGTACATCATAAAAGAGAAAGATAAAACTGAAAACCGAACTTTGGACGGGGAAATTCTAAAATCTTATTTTAAAAATTACAATCCCATAGTAAGTGAAGTAATCGAGAAATCAAAAAACATCTATTTTTCGGAGGTTTTTGACATAAGCCCAAACAAAAGGAAAAACTTGAACTGGTTCGTGAGCAATAATTTAATGATTGGAGATGCAATACATCCAACTACACCTAATATGGCGAATGGAGCTTGTTTGGCAATGGAAGATTCATATTTATTAGCAAGCTTACTTGCCGACAAAAAGGCATCGACAGAAACAATTTTTACCGAATTCCAAAAACGTAGAACTAAAAAAATAAACCCTGTTACAAATCAATCTTGGTGGTTTGGAAAAATGTTACATCAAAAGAACGGAGTAATGGATTACTTACTCAAAATCGGAATAAAAACAACACCAAAATGCTTGTTTGACAGCATTTATTCCAACGTATTGATTGAAACAACGAAGAATAATATTGTTGGAAATCGAGCAGATGGCCGTGAATCATAAGCCCACGGTGCGCCTCTCACACCACCCAGTGTACGGTTCTCGTACTGAGGGCGGTTGATTGAATTTCAACACCAACAGTTTTAACGGTTTTAAATCCAGCGGGAAACAAACATTGTTGGCACCGAACAAAATAAATACTCCCACTTAACCCTTGAATTTTAATAAAAGGTGCTCAAAATAGAACACTACCTGTCCGTATCTGACCGTATCTATTTTCTGTAAACTACTCTCAGTCAGTATATATGAGCTTTCCGTCCATGGCATGTATGTTGTAAACCTGTATGCGAACCTTCAGCTTAGACCATGCTCAAGAATTTCCTTTTGGTTTCCTACCGTAATCTTCGTCAGAACAAAGGAGCTTCCTTCCTCAATATTTTGAGCCTTTCTTTAGGCATGGCGGCCTGCCTGTTTATTTTCCAATACCTCTACTTTGAATATACCTTCGATACCTTCACCAATTCAAGTCATGTATATCGGGTTGAAACAGATACCTACGGGTTTAATTCCTTACAAAAAAAAGATGCGCTTACAGCTCCTTTCATCGGACCAGAACTAAAAGAAACCTTTGATGAAATAGAAAACATCACACGTTTAATGCCTTTTTCTGATAATGGAACGGCCTTCTTGAGTCAAAGCCAAGCGGATGGCTCTTCCCACCCTTTGTATGTTGAAAAGGTCTATTTTGCCGAAAACTCTCTGCTTGAAATCTTTTCTGTTGAACTGATTGAAGGTGATACAGAAGAAGCACTTTCTACCCCAAACACCATTTTAGTTTCAGAATCTGGAGCGCAAAAGCTTTTCAGGGAAGATTTGGAAAAAGATATTTCCATTTTAGGTAAAACCTTGAAAACTGGGCGTGAAGGAATTGATGAAAACGTATATACCATTACAGGCATTTTTAAAGACTTCCCCATAAAAAGTCATTTACAAGCTAATATGCTTGTCTCTCTTTCTTCACCAGAATCAGGATTGAGCTTTTCTTCAGGAACACAAAACCAAAGCCTTTACACTTACCTAGTAGAAAAACCAAACAGCAGTTTACAGTCCATTCAAAGCAAAGCCAGCAACCATATTTACCCACCTCTGATTACGGACACATTAGAAAGCCGGCTTTCCTTTCTTCCCGTCCAAGAAATTCATTTGAACTCTACTAGCTCGAACGAACCATCGCCCAGGGCCAATATTGTATTTCTTACTTTTTTAGGTCTGGTTGGTCTAATCATTCTTATTCTTTCTTGTACCAACTATGTGAATAGCGCTATTATCAACTCCATTGATCGAGCGAAGGAAGTGGGTGTAAGAAAACTACTTGGTATTGCACCCAGACAGTTGATGCTTAGTTTTTTGGGAGAAGCTTTCATGATCAATCTCTTGGCCGGAGTTCTCGCTTTTTTCAATTTTATAATGGGGCTTCGCTTGATGAAACTCTATACCAAGGTAGATTACCCAGTACCAATGGAATGGGAAACACTAAAAACAGGATTGGCCTTTGTGCTTGTTTTAGTCATTGTCAGTACCATTCTTTCAGGAATTTACCCTGCTACTTTTCTTTCTACCCTTAAACCCATCGAAGCATTAAGGGGAAAGGCTCAGATGCTCAATTCCAAACTTTCTTCAAAAGGATCAAAAGTCATTAGGTTTCTGCTGGTTTTCCAAATTGCCATGGGCATTAGCTTTCTTTCCGCGGTTTATATTGTTCATCAGCAATTAGAATTCCTGAAATCGCACGACAATCAGTCTATAGAACTGAAAGTAACAGCTAAATTTTCTGGAGCTGGTGGCACTAACCAAGCTTACATTGACAAGTTCAACCGCTTTATTCAAGCCCAATCTAATGATAGAATCAAGGATGTGACCTTGACAAACCTGTACAATGGACAGATCAAAAAGACTCAAAGTATCAAGCCTTTCTATTTAGTCGACACCAAGCAAGATACTACCAAAGCCAACTATCAGCTTTATGTGATTGATCATCAATATTGGAAAGATTCCGCTCAAATTTTTCTGGCCGGAAGAAACTTTAAGCCGCAATTTTCTGCAGACTTTGACAAAGTAATTATCAATGAATCGGCAATGCATGCTCTTGGTTTTACAGAACCAGACAGCCTTTTAGGAAAACAGGTGGGACAGTACAATGGCTATTTAAATGTTTCTGGGGTGATTAAAAATAAGTCAGCATTGGAAGGACCCAAGGCCTATGTTACAGGTATCAACCACCCTACTTTTTTCCAGATGACAGTGAAATCGGAAGGAAGTTCAAGTGAAAAAATAATGGCTACTTTAAACAATCTAGAATATACTTGGGCTTCTCAATTCCCTAATTTCTATTTCTTGGACCGCCAATACAACGACCAATTGGCCATGGAACAAAACATACTTAAGCTGTTCTTTTTCTTTTCGTTGATTGCCATTCTTATTGCCAGTTTGGGCATGTTTGGCCTATCTTCATTTACAGCGTATAAACGAACCAAAGAAATTGGGATTCGCAAAGTTTTGGGCGCCCATGCAGGTCAAATATTGGTGCTATTGCTATACGATTTTCTAGTGCTCATTTTCTATGCAAGTATATTGACATTACCTGTTGTAATCTATGGAGCAAGGGAATGGCTGGCCAATTATGCCGTTCGAATCAACTTGAGCCCCACTTTAGTACTTTTCCCCATCCTAATGATGCTTATGATTTGCATTGTTATCATCGTAAAACAATGTTGGAAAACCGCAGTCAGCAACCCTGTCAATTCACTGGAAATGAATTAGCATACGTGAAGAAATCTCAATGACGACTTAAATCTCAACCCTATTTCGAAGGTCATTTCGCAGCTTGCGGAGAAATCTTTTCACGTTCCATAGATCAAGGTTAACTGTACCAAAAGGTTATTGCGCCCCTTCAGGGCTTGATTAATTTTATACTGATATGGAATGGGCTGTGCCCATTCCTATGATATTACGCCCCAGTGGGGCTACAAAGGTGTCGCTCCACTGGGGTTTTGCTTTTGCACAAGCATTCTACTTCTCTTAGCCCTGTAATGGCGTGATATCAAAACGAACGAGCTCTTCGGTAGTCAAGACTACGATTCACATAAGTCCTGTAAGAACGAGATAATAAAGCATGTAAACACCCTTTCAAATTGCCATTGCGAACCTGTAAATGTATATCCAAGTAAAAGAGCATATGTGAAGCAATCTTAAGCAAGGAAAAACTTCCTCATAGCGACCAATATTTGGATTCTATATGAAAGTTTTAATAAATCACCTAAAATAGTTAGATTACGATCTATATTAATAAGAATTTATAACCAGTTTAATTATGAAAAAATACTTTTTGCTTTTTTTAATACTAAAAGCGCAGATGATGTTTGCCCAACAATACTGGAATACAAACTTAGAAGTCCGTAGTGATGGTGTTACTGAGATTGGAAAATACATAGATTTTCACGAGTCATCAAATGACTTGAATGATTTTTCAGTAAGATTGTATAGTCACGACAATATATTAAAATCATCAAGTTCATTAATGATTTCTGGACTAAACCTAGGCAACAAAAATTTATCCTATTTAACTAATTCAAAATCCTTACTTATAGGATGGAATAGAAATGAAGGAGATGGAGAAACTAGTTTTATTACCAATCGTGGTGCTGGTTCTACTGGAGGATTTGAATTTCGTGATATTGATAACTCGGGAAATGAAACCCTTTTATTTAAAATCAAGGGAAATGGAAATATTGGTATTGGAACCTCTAATCCTGGTTCTTGGAAATTAGCAGTCAGTGGTCAAATAAGAGCAAAAGAAATAAAAGTTGAAACTGGATGGTCTGACTTTGTTTTTTATGAAGATTATAAATTACCAACTCTAACTGAAGTAGAAGCTCATATAAAAGAAAAAGGTCACTTAAAAGATATCCCAAGTGCTAAAGAAGTTGCTGAAAATGGGATATTTCTTGGGGAAATGGATTCTAAATTATTACAAAAAATAGAAGAGTTAACGCTTTACACTATACAGCAACAAAAAGAAATTGAAAGGCTCAAATTGATAGAAAAAAGGTTATCTGAAATTGAAAAATTACTTGAGTCTAAAAATAAAAATAACTTACAATAACATACATAATTAATAGGTAAAAATTTCTAAAATAAATGTTTTTTTAATAAAGTTAGAGTTTAACCAAAACCCACAATTTTCAACACGCCACTAAATATTCAGGAACCGTTGTGGTGCATTAAGAATGAACGAAATAAACACATATCAAAATAGAAAAGTAGTTTGGATGAGCTACAATTAGATACTTGAAGGGAGTTTCCTTGAAAGTGATTGGATATGTTTAATGACTTCTTCTGAATCTAAACCAGAACTTGATAAATTCAACAGATTTACTCGTGCAGCAATTAAAAGTGGTGTCCTTGAATTTAAAGGTCACGGAAAATTTGGTGAACTACTGCATGATTGGTTTGACGAAACCATGGTTATAATGGAAGCAATAGAAAATCATTCCGAAATAGAAGTGATGACCACTTGGCATAATGATGAATCTCTTGCTGGTACCTTTTGGCAATGCTTTTTGCTACTTGTTTACCTGAAACTACAGACCACGAAAAATTGAAAGTCGTATGTACAGATCTAGATGGGACTGACAGAAAAGATGAACTAGCCAATTATCTCAGTCGGTTTGAACAAGGTTGGCTTCCAAAAAACTAAAGTATGTTTGACACTTTTGGAAACAAGGTTCGAATTAAACGAACAACAGAAACTGAAGAAAAAGGACTTGCGCATAAAGAAGGTGAGTGTTTATGGTCAAACGACTCCTTCAATGATGGACTTTGAAATTATTGGAACTCTGACAGAAGATGTTGCGATAAATGTGCATTTTGACGATTTCAACAAATCATTTTGGTTTGCTGAAGGTTTGATAGAACACATTGATAATGGTCAAGGTACTGTAATCACGCTTGATGGAATTGATAAGAAATGGATTAAAGGTGAAAATGGAGATTGGATTGAACAAGATACAAGCCCAATAAAAATTGAGCTAAATCAATTGAAAAACAGAAAGGATTGGTGGAGATTTTGGGAGAAATAAAAAGCGACACAACAGCAGGTATAGATATATACCCAAACCGTCAAGCCACAAAAAAACCCAAAACATCTCTGCTTTGGGTTTTTAATTCTTAAGGTACTTCTAAGCTTAAAAGCCTGGTAGTAACTCTAGTTTAAGCCCATCTACATAAGCCTTATAAGCTGGCCAATCGGTTTTGAAGAAAGCATTGAGTTCTCCAATTACTTCGTTGGCTTTCTTTTCAGCATTGGCCAAAGCAAAGCGCATGCCCTGTGTTACTGGATCATAACTGCCACCCATTTTACCTCTAATAGTGCCTAAATAGCTCGAAAGAACGCTCTTGTCATTTCGTGAACCCTGCGTGCTTTCAGCATAAATCAATCGGTTCAAAGCCGTTAGTTTTTTCTTGATTTCAGTATTCTTCGCTTTTAATGCTGCATTATCCTCCGCAAAACCATCTATCAAACCAACGCTTTTCGTAGCGGCTTGCAAACGGTCAATCGCTTCGGTAACAGGCGCCAAGAAATCATTGTACTCTTGAATAAACTGCTGCTTTGCCTCAATCTCATTCATGTCCCATTCAGGAGTACGCGGGTCTTTCAATACTTTAATTGTTTGACTACTTGAAGCATTCCCTTTAGTCATTTTAACGGTATAAGTGCCCGGCAACACATCATAACCACGCGGTGGCGCAGCGCCTTCTCTGCTCGGGCCTGAACCTGGCTGACGAACACCATCGCCTTCAAAACCCCAGTACATACGGTTCAAACCTTTATCAGCCGATTCATAAAGTGTTCTTACCACTTTGCCTTGCGCATCAGAAATTTCAACTTTCACACGACCTGCCTCTTTAGCATAGTAGCTTATTCCTGCACTAAACGGCTTGTTTTCACCCATGAAAAGTCCGTCACCCGTACTTCTATACCCCATGTACTGACCAATGATGGCATTGGTCGCATCAGGAATTGGGAAAACGTGAAGGTTTTCGGCCATCAGCTTTTTCATACCTATAGAAGTCGCTTCGCGAAGCGGACGGATATCGTCCAAAATCCAAAGTGCCCTACCAAAAGTACCGATGATCAAATCATGCTCTCTTGGGTGAATCTGAAGATCCATGGTAGGTACAGTTGGGTAACCGTGCGTCCATTTGGCCCAAGTAGTAGAACCATCCATACTCACGTAAAGTCCGCCTTCAGTGCCTAAAAACATCAAGTTCGGCTCAATTGGATCTTGTACAAAGGAAAGGGCAAAACCGAATACAGCGTCCTTCTTCACAATACGCTTCCACGATTTTCCGTAGTTAGTCGTCTGGTACACATAAGGCTCCCAATTGTTTCTTCTGTGGTCGTCAAACACCACCACGGCTGTAGCTGGGTCATAAGTACTTGGTTTGATTTGCTGTACCCAAGTGGCATCTGGCAAACCTTCAAACTTACCTGTATTATTCTCCCATTTTCCACCGCCATCTTGTGTCAACTGAACGTTACCGTCATCGGTACCTACCCAAATCACGCCTTGCTTCAATGGACTCGGCTCAATTACGGTAATGGTAGTATGCATTTCTGCACCCGTATTATCGAAGTTCAAGCCTCCGGTATCAATTTGTCTTTGCTTTTCTGGGTTGTTGGTCGTTAAATCTGGAGAAATGATATCCCAGTTTCTACCATTATCTGTAGACTTGAAAAGGAATTGTGCACCTATGTACACTGTCTTTTTATCGATTGGATTCACATTCACCCCTGCATTCCAGTTCCAGCGCAATTCTACGCCATCAGGATGCTCAGGTCTAATGCCTACCATTTCACCCGTTACTCTATCGTAACGCTGAATGTTGGCTCCTTGGCTCAATGAATAACCGTAACGGAAATCAGTAGGGTCTGGCACTACATCGAAGCCATCGCCACCTACAATTCTTTCCCAATAACCATTTCTAATTCCTCCGTTTTTCAACAATTGGCTTGGCCCTAACCATGCGCCATTGTCTTGCATTCCGCCCATTACATTGTATGGGTATTCCATATCGTAATTCACGTGGTAGAACTGCCCAATCGGTAAGTTCTCAGAATATTGCCATCGGCCTCCACGGTCGGTGCTTAATACTAAACCACCATCGTTACCCAATACCAAAAAGTTCGGATCATCTGGGTGTATATACCAAGCATGATGATCGACATGGATAATGCCTGAGTTCACAAAATTCTGGAAGCTTTTACCACCATCTTCACTAGATGTAACTTGAGTATGCAGCGAGTAAACCCTATTTTCGTTCTGCGGGTCTACATAGATATCGGCATAGTAAAACGGACGGCTACCAATGCCTCTATCATTCTTATTTGAAATTCTATACCACCTTTCTCCCCCATCGTCTGAGCGATAAATGGCGTTTTCTTTTGACTCTACCCATGCATAAATTCTATCGGGCATAGAAGGCGCAATGGCCAAACCTATTCGGCCTAAATCACCTTTTGGCAAACCGTTTTCAGCTGTTTTTCTTTTCCAAGTTTCACCACCATCATAAGTAATGTAAATACCCGAAGCTGGACCGCCAGAGTTAAAGAAATAAGGCCATCTGCGATGTTCCCACATGGCCGCTACAATTTTATTAGGATTGGTCGGGTCGATTACCATATCGGCAATACCAGCGCCCGGACCTCCGTAAAGTACTTTCTTCCAGTTTTTTCCGCCATCGGTAGATTTAAAAACACCGCGCTCTTCGTGTTCACCCCAAGGAGAACCGATTGCACCTACCCAAATGGTATTCGGGTCGTTAGGGTGAATAATAAGACGGTGGATATTGCTGGTTTTCTCCAAGCCCATGTGCTCCCAAGTGCGACCAGCATCTAAACTGCGGTACACGCCATAACCTGAGTTGAGAGAGTTACGAGGGTTTCCTTCACCAGTACCTACCCAAATTACGCTAGGGTTGGATGGATCAATGGTCACCACTCCGATGGAAGCCACATCTTGATCATCGAAAATCGGTTCCCATAAGGTGCCTTGGCTAGTAGATTTCCATAAACCACCAGAGGCAGTTCCTGCATAAATAATGTTTTTATTCGATCGAACTACATCGATTGAGGTGACCCTACCCGACATTCCTGCCGGACCGATAGAACGTGGTTCCATGGTTTTGAATAGGGAAAGGTCGGTTTGCGCTGTAGCCGAAGCGAGACAGAGGCATAAGAATAAAAGTGAAAATAGATTTCCGAGCTTCATTGAGAAAGGATTTTGGTTATTTATCAATGGCTCAAGATAGGGCTATCTCAAAGTTTTTGTGGGGTGGAATTTTATTAGTGGTTGGTGAGAAATGGCAACTCCTTTAACAATTGGTTATAAAGCTCACTGAGAGAATTATTTACCACTCCTGCTTTCTACGAAGTCATTTCGCAGCTTGCGGAGAAATCTTTTCACGTACCACAAATCAAACCTCTTTGTGTTTCTGAAAAAGACCTCCGAAGTCTCTTAGCAAACATAGGATGACTTAGTATAAGCCATTGACATCTTCAACTATCTAGCTAAAAATCATTTTCATAAAGACCTGTCAGGTTTTCAAACCTGACAGGTCTAGTAGACAGCCCGTTGGGGCTTGGATTTTATACAAGCACTCAGCTACTCTTAGCCCTTAAAAGGCTAAATACCAAAACGAAGGAGCAGTTGCTATCCTTTACTCGAAAAAACTAAAGTGAAATTACTTTTCAGAAGCTTCTGCCACCATATTCTTGCTACCTACAAAAAACGGTGCTCTTTGGTGAAGTGATGTCGGTTGAATTTCCATAATGCGTTGTTTGCCATCGGTAGCTAAACCTCCCGCTTGTTCTGCAATCATGGCTAAACAGTTGCACTCATACATCAAACGTAGTTTACCATTGGGCGCTTTGGTGGTAGATGGATAAATATAAATCCCCCCTTTCAATAAGTTTCTGTGGAAATCGGCAACTAAGGAGCCGATATAACGAGCCGAATAACCTCTGTCTTTACACTTATCAATGTAATCAGTTACTGACTGTGGAAAGCTTTTAGAACCTCCTTCATTCACCGAGTAAATAGTGCCATCTTCTGGCATTTTCATGTTTTGGTGAGATAGTAAATATTCGCCCAATGATGGCTCATAAGTAAAGCCATTCACGCCTTTCCCTGTTGTATATACAAACATTGTAGATGAGCCGTACAAAATATATCCAGCGGCAATCTGGGCAGTACCCGGCTGTAAAACATCCTCCATAGTTACAGGGCTACCTACTGGTGAAACCCTTCTATAAATCGAAAAGATAGTTCCTACAGAAACGTTCACATCAATGTTTGAAGAACCATCCAACGGGTCCATCGCAATAATGTATTTTGCACTAGGTGTTTTCAGATCAATAATATCTTCATTCTCTTCAGAAATAATCGCGGCTACTTCCCCACCCTTTTGCAAAGCACGGGTAAAACGAATATTTGCTGCCACATCTAAATTTTGTTGCGCTTCGCCTTGAACATTATCTGACCCATAAGCACCAGTAATGTCTGCTAAACCCGCACGGTTAATTTCTCGGTTCACTACCTTACCCGCATAGGCTAAGTCCCTGATCAGTTGAGACAACTCACCTGAAGCAAAAGGAAATGCTTCTTGATTTTTCATGATAAATCGATCCAAATTAGAACCAATTGGAAGTGCGATACGAGAATTTTCAGCTTTAGACATGCTAGACAATAATTTTAATCTCAGAAAACGTTGATAACTTGCAGCGAAATTAACAAAAATAACTCACGACCCTTGAAAGTATTTAAGTTTGGAGGCGCATCTGTAAAAGATGTCGATTCGGTAAAAAATATGGCCACTATAATTGAGGCGAATATTTCGGATCAATTGGTGGTCATCGTCTCTGCCATGGGCAAAATGACCAATGCCTTTGAGGCTGTTCTCCAAAAATTGATTGATGAAGAAAATCATTCAGAAGCCCTTCAGTATGTAAAGGATTTTCATCTTGGTATTGTTTCTGACCTTGGCTTGGCAGGCAACCAGCAACTGAACCAAGAAATTCAGGCCGACTTTGAATCAGTAGATCATGAGTTAGATAGGTTCAGCTCTTCTATGGGTTATGATTTTATTTATGACCAAACCGTTTCGTTTGGAGAAATACTTTCCACCAGAATTGTTGCTGCCTATCTAAATACACGTCAGATCAAAACGGCTTGGCTAGATGCACGGAAAATGGTGAAAACCGATAACATTCACCGACAAGCTCTTGTAGATTGGGGTGCCACACAGAACATCATTCGGTCTCAGGTATCACAACAGACTGGTTTTGATGTTGTGCTTACACAAGGTTTTATTGGTTCGAACGCCAAGTTCAACACTACCACACTAGGGCGTGAAGGAAGTGATTTCAGTGCAGCTATTTTCGCTACTTCGCTCAATGCTGAGTCGGTAACGATATGGAAGGATGTATCGGGTGTACTCAATGCCGACCCAAAGAAATTTGCAGATACGGTTTTGTTTGACCAGTTGCCCTACAAAGAGGCTGCTGAAATGACCTATTATGGAGCTTCGGTAATTCACCCTAAAACTATAAAGCCGCTAGCGCAAAAAGGCATTCCGTTGTATGTAAAGTCGTTCGAGAACCCTGAAGCGAATGGCACGCTCATTAACGAATGTGTAATCCCGAATTTAGCACCTGCTATTATTCACAAAGGCAAGCAAACGGTTATTTCCTTTAAAATCAGTGACTTCTCTTTTATCAACGAGCAGCACATTCATTTAATTTTTGAGCACATCAATAGAAATCATCTCACGATTAATTTGATGCAGAATTCAGCCATCTCATTTACTATTTGCATTGACGACAATCCTGTAAAAAGAGAGCAACTTAGAATGGCCTTGAAAGATGATTTCTTGATCTATTATAATGAAGGCCTAGAAATGATTACAATAAAAAATTATAACCAAGCCACAATAGACTCCTTGATGAAGGACAAACAAATCATTATTGAGCAAAGAAGCAGGAACAACTTCCAGATGGTTTATAAACTCTAAGCCATTTCAATTCGCTAATTTAAACCTGTGTTTTCAGCATTGAGCTTCTTTGATTGGACTGTGGTTTTGGCCGCTGCTTTTGTTTTGGGTTTATCCAAATCAGGTATCAAAGGTATCAGTATTATCATTGTCGCCTTAATGGTCTTAGTTTTTGATGCCAAAGCCTCCACTGGCATTTTACTTCCCATGCTACTTGTAGGAGACATATGCGCGGTAATCTATTATAACCGCCATGCCCAATGGAAATACCTTTTCAGGCTTCTACCCTTTATGATGTTAGGCGTTGTTCTCGGTACTTTCGTTGGCAAGAAAATGGACGAAGAGCTGTTCAGAAAAAGCATGGCCATTGTTATTTTCATTTCCGTAGCCATTATGTTTTGGTGGGACAGGCGTAAATCCAAAGCTGTACCGAAACACATTGGCTTTGCCGGTTTAATGGGACTAACAGCAGGCTTCACCACCATGGTGGGGAATTTAGCGGGTTCGTTTTCCAATATCTTTTTCTTGGCCATGCGCCTCCCCAAAGACGTTTTTATAGGTACAACCGCTTGGCTCTTTCTGATCATCAACCTTTTCAAAGTGCCCTTTCATGTTTTCAGTTGGGGTACCATTACTTGGGAAACGCTTAAAATAAATCTAGTCGTTATTCCTGCCATTCTCCTCGGCCTTTTTATTGGGATCAAACTCCTCAAAAAAGTCAACGATAAGCTTTTCAGGCAGTTTATTTTGGTGATGACCGCCATTGGCGCAATTCTCATCTATTTCACCTAAACCGATTTTAAATCTGGTCACTTTTAAATCTAACCAAGCGTACTTTCTAAGATAGTGTTATATTAGGTTTCCTTAAACCATTGACTATCATGCGAAAACGCCATTACTTACTGATCTGCCTTTTTTTTATGAGCAGCTCCACGCTGTTTGCCCAGAAGATTGATGAAGAATACAACAAGAAAATAAAGGAATATACTACTGACCCGCGCTTTCTACCAGCTTCGGTACTTAATCTAATAGACGACCCTAACGTTCCTTCTCCCAGAAAATATTTTGGCCAAATTATAGGCGCACCGGGTGTAATGCACCGCACTTCCGAAATTTACGCTTACTACCAAGAATTGGCCAACGCCTCCCCTTTCATTAAAGTGGAACAAATTGGCACTACAGAAGAAGGTCGCGCCATCAATTTAGTCGTGATTGGTAATGACGAATCCATGAACCGAATCGATCATTACAAACAGCAGCTTGCCAAACTTTCTGACCCTAGAAAAGTATCTAGCGATGAAGCAGATAAAATCATCACCGATTCTAAGCCCATCTTTTACCTCAATGGAGGATTGCATTCTACTGAAATGGGCTCTCCAGAAATGTTGATGGAACTGGCCTACCGCCTAATTACGGATCAATCCGAAGACATCAAGAACATTCGAGAAAACGTAATTGTGTTAATTAACCCTACTTCGGAACCCGATGGGCGAGACAAGCAAGTAGATTGGTATTACCGCTATACCAAAGCCAGAACAGAATATGACGATGGTTTCCCGAGAAGCACGCCCTATTGGGGGAAATACGTTTTCCACGACAATAACAGAGATGGACTTCAAGTGTCTCAAGAACTTTCCAAAGCGATTTTCAAAGCCTATTTCGATTGGCATCCTACCGTCATGTTGGATTTACATGAATCTGTGCCATTGCTTTATATCTCCACGGGAACAGGCCCTTACAACGACAACATGGACCCGATTGCGATTGGGGAATGGCAGGTCATGGCCAATCATGACATTACCACCTTGGCTTCGCAAGGATTGCCAGGCACTTTTACTTGGGCTTTCTTCGATGGCTGGTGGCCGGGATATGCCATGTGGGTAGCGAATAACCACAACAGTATCGGCCGTTTTTACGAAACTTTCGGGAATGCTGGAGCAAATACTTACCTCCGCGACTTATCTAGACAGAGTTATGCTGGCGACCCCGCCACAAGCCGTGAATGGTACCGCCCAGCCCCTCCAACCGAATTGATCAATTGGTCTTCAAGAAACAACACCAACTACATGCAGGCAGGTGTATTGGCTTCCCTTACCTATACTGCCGACAATCAGAAGCTATTGTTGCGCAACTTCTACCAAAAAGGAGTGAATAGCATTAAAAGAGGCGTAGAAGAAAACCCTAAAGCCTTCGTGATTCCTAAAGAACAAAGAGACCCAGCGATGGCGGCTTATTTGGTGAATCAATTACGGGTGCAGGGCATCGAAGTGCATAAAGCAAATTCAGGATCGAATGCAGGCGATTATGTGGTGTTTCTTGATCAGCCTTACAGAAACCTAGCGGTTACTTTGTTGGCGCAGCAGAACTATCCAAAAGATGCCAAGTTCCCTCCTTACGATGACATAGCTTGGAGCTTGGATTATATCTACGGGGTGGATGTGAAAAAAGAAGACACCGTTAAGTTCCAAAAGCGTAATATGAGCTTAGTAACTAGCGATGTGAAATACGTGGGCAATGTTGAAGGAAGCGGAAACAGTTATGTACTGAATTACAAAGCCCAAAACACCGTTTTATCGGCCATGTATTGGATTAAATCTGAGAATAAAAAGGCAAAAATCAGTGTACTGGACGAACAACAAATAATGAATGGAGATACACTTCAGGTTGGTTCTGTTATTTTCAAAGACATCACCAAAGCACAAGCAGACCAAATGGGAAAAGATTTCGGCTTTGACCTCAAAGCGGCCTCTCCCAATGGAAAACAGCATGAGGTGAGCCCACCAAAAGTAGCCATCTATCACAGTTGGTTCAGTACGCAAGATGAGGGTTGGTCCAGGTATACCTTCGAGCAACGAAAACTTCCTTATACTTCAATTGATAAGGATGACTTGAAGGCAGGTAAACTGAGAGAGAAGTTTGATGTGATTCTTGTTCCGAGAATGCGTGGTTCAGTAAGTGACTTTATTTATGGAGTAGACTCTAAATTAGGCCCAATGCCTTTCACCAAAACCGCTGAGTTTCCTTCGCATGGAACACCAGACGCCACTACCGACATGACGGGTGGCCCTGGCATGGATGGTATGAATGAACTGAAGAAATTCGTTGATGCAGGTGGCGTTTTGGTTACGCTCGATAATTCTACCACCATGGCGGCCGAAACAGGTATCGCCAGAGAGTTAAAGCCTTACAATGCCTCTGGTCTTTTCCACCCCGGTTCGGTAGTCACCACCAAAACAAGAAGAACCGATAGCCCTATCATGTACGGTTATCCAGAAATTTCTCATGTTTTTAGAGGAAATGGCCCTTTATACCAAGTGGATAAATACAACAGAGATATGATGGTGATGCAATACGGCACCAAGCCTTTAAAAGATGAAATTGATTACACAGGCCCAATAATGGGTATGCCAGACAGAAAAGTGGAAGCACCAAAGAAAGACGACACCAAAGCTCCGCCTTATGTGCTTTCAGGAATGGTGCGTAACGAGCAAACAATCATCGGTCATGGTGGAATCTTCAATGTGCCGCAGGGTAACGGTCGTATTATCGCCTTTACTTTTGATCCGCTCCATCGCTACTTGAACCACCACGATGCACCTTTGGTCTGGAACGTTTTGATCAATTGGAATCACTTAGGAAATTAATCCCTTGAATGAAAAACCCTCCAAAGGCAAAAGCTTTTGGAGGGTTTTCTTTGACTTATTCAATCACTTATCTTAATTACCAGGCAGCAATTCCAGCACCACCAAAACGGGTCTATGGTCGGAAGCGACACGCTCATCGATGACGCGTTTCTCTAGAATTCTCCATCGATGGGCAGGTCTGAAAAGCACATAATCAATCTTCTTGATGGGTTCGTCTGACGGAAAGGTGAATACATTATCAGCAAATGAGCGCTCCCAATCTTTAAAAAGTAGCTGCATGGCCCTGTTTTCAGGAGTTTCATTTAAGTCGCCCACCAATATGGTCGGAACATCATCTCTTTTCAACACCCTGTTCACTTCTTCGGCTTGAATAAAGCGGTTATGGCCGTCCGTTTCATGATCTAAGTGCGTGCCCACAAAACGAATGGTATCGCCACTTTTGATCACCACATTTACTTCGGCTGCAGCTCTAGGTTCTTTTCCTTCGGTATAAGGCAAAGGGTGGTTTGTAGTGGTCAAGAAAGTGTATTTTGAAAGAATGCCTTCACCATACTCTCCATTATCATAATACATGGCTCGGGCAAAAAGTGGCGACAGACCTGTGCGGATGCCCAATTCGGTCACCAAATCGTATTTTTTAGAGCGGTTGGTTTTGTAATCTACTTCCTGAAGTGCCACCAAGTCTGGCTTTTCCTTACTGATCACTGAGGCGATTAGGTCCAAATCAAAGTCGCCCTTGAGCGTTTTTCCATGCAGGATATTGTAAGTCAATACCCTTACAATTCTAGAAGAATCTGGGGCTTGGGCCGAAAGCTGACTCCCAAGTAAAAGGCTGACGAATAGAAAACTGAGGCTTCGAAAGTAGTTCATAATGAATTTTGGTTGATGAGTTCCTATGCTTAAAGGTATTCAGAAATGAATCTAAACACAGAAAATTATGAGCAAAAAAATCCACCAATTCAATTCACCTAAATTGAGCTTTAAAAATGAAAAACCCTCCAAAAGTTCTTACATACATTTCAGGAGAATCTAATGTTTCTGATGGTCTAATGGCATCAACTTTTAGAGGGTTCTTTAATTATAGCCTTTAAAAAACACGGCTGATATTAAAGCCAAAATGAATATCTCCTTTGAAGAAGTTGCCATCCGTTTCGGTAATAAAACCGCGTTCAACCATCGATCTTGAATTGGTGAAGTTCAAATGAAAAACATGGCCTCCAGTTTCAATTTCAACCCCAATACCTAAGGAGTCTTTATAACTCGCATCCAATTCTTCGGTAAGGCGGTAGTAATATTCAGCATTCAGCGAAACTCTGGTATTCAATTTCATTCTTCCGCCAATGCCCAAAGCAATAATGTCATTTTCTTGATTCTCCAAAACCTTGTTCCGATGCACGTAAGTAGGAGCCAGTTGGAAAGAGAATTTATCGTTGAACTTACGGGCAATCAATACTTGATGCGTGTAGGAAACTTTCGAGTTAAAATCATCTTCTATAAAATCAGGGTCTTTCAAGGTGCGAATGGCCATGCTACTGAAAGCCGTTAGCGAAATAGGCATGTTTTTCTCTCCTGTAGACTGCTTTAACAGGCCGTATTTTAGGAAACCGTCATACACTTTTTCGAAGGAGTTTCGGCCAATGCCTGCGGTCAGGTTATCTGTAATTCCATATTCAAGCGAAAAACGAACATTGGCGCCATCCAAACCAAAAAACTCATCGATCCCCGTATTGATTCTTCCAAAACGATGAGAAATTACAAATTCCAATTCACCCGTTTTTCTGGTGACGATGGTGTGGCCGTTGATCAATCGAGCGCCTTTAAAAATGGCCAATGTAGTATTCACCTCCTCGGTTTGTTCTGAATTGAGAATGTCCAAAAGGTCTTCTTGGGCCTTTACATTGATGGAGGCTAAGGCAATTACGGCTAGTATATAGAGTTTTCTCATGGTATTACTTGTATGGTTCGTATTCAAAATTGGCAGTAACTTCAACTTGTTCGGCAATATTCTTCACCACTACATTGGGGATCTTGATCTTGTAATCTTTCACTGCTACAAAAAATTTCAATTCACCAGAAAGCTTCCCTCCTTTTACTGTTAAACTAGATTTCGTTTCAATGTCCTTTGTCACGCCATGGATGTTCAGCTGCCCCTTCACGTCCAATTCATAAACACCATCGGTCATAGACTTCAGTCCTTCGGGTACTGAAAAAGTGCCTTTAAATGTAGATTTTGGGTACTTATCTGATTCTAGATAATTCTCATTGAAATGCTCCTGCATCAGCTTCTTTTCAAACTCAAAAGCCTTGATCAGTAAATCAACAGCCACCTCTCCTTTAGAAAGATCTACAATGCTGAGCACCTTATTATTGTTGGCTTCGATATCTTCTAAAGGCGCTTTAGAAAAGAATTTGATATGCCCAGTTCTTGTTAAATATCGGTCTTGGGCCTGAAGCGCAACGGCACTCAAAAGCAAAGCGATGGTTAGGGCTAATTTTAAGGTTTTCATATGGCTTGACTATTTGGGTTCAATAATGATGGTTCGCTCGATCAAAACGTCCAGCAACATTCCGATGCATTCCCCACGAACAGTGAGGGTTGAATTGAGCTTGACTTTATCTAAAGAGTTACCTTCACTGGATTCTAAAGTACATTTCACCACACCAAAACCTTCAGTTCTCAAGCTGATGCTGGGCTTACTTTCTTCATCAAGCGTGACGGATTCAACCACACCCTGTACCTCTATTATTTTATTTTGATACTTTGTGTTTGCGGCCGTTTCATCCATTTCATATTCTGAATAAAAATCGACCGCAGTAAGGCTATGTTCAGCTTTGAGGTTCTTCATTTTAGCTGGCCCTTGGGTCATGCTGGCATATATAAAATAACCAGCGGCCAATATCACCACAATGGTTAGGGCTATGATTGATCGTTTTTTCATGGTTGTTTTCTTAGTTACCTGAGGCGCCATCTGCTACCCAGCAGGCGATTTGACTAATTTGATCATTGGAAAGCGATCTTCCGCTCGACTGAGGAGGCATTGTTTTCGCTCCCGTTCTTACCTGAATTCTACTGGCATTACTAATGATGTTACTGTCACTAGTGAAATTGGGCGACTGACTTCCATTATGACAGCCAGAAACTGCACAAGTATTTTGCACGATGGACTTAATAATTCCAAAATCGACATCTGAAAGCACCTTGGTTTGTAGAATCACCTCACAGCCTCCTGCATCTTTTACCGTTACCTGATAGGTGTTAGGGGCTAAATCAGCAAAAGTAGAAGCACTTTGAAAGGCACCATTGCCGATTTTATATTCATATGGCCCTACTCCTCCCACTGCGGTAACGGATATTGAGCCATTGTTTGAGCCGCATTCACTGATATTAGCCTGAGTAGTAGCATTCACTCCATTTTGATTTTCAATGGTTACCGTAATTTCTGCTGAGCAATCTCCTTCAAAAACAGTAATAATATAGGCACCGGCAGTCAAGCCATTAAAGGTGGGTGATGACTGTGGAGTACTTCCGCCAATGGCGTAGGTTAAATCGGTGGAGGTACCAGTAGCAACTACTGTAATTGTTCCGTCCGTAGCACCACAGCTTGCATCACTTTTGGTTTGAAGGGCTATGGATAATGCACCAGTGCAATCATTGGGTACAGGTTCTGTTTCGAAAGTACATTGCCACAATAAGAGGGCAATAAAAAATAAAGCAGAAATCAGTTTTACTCTCTTCATGTTTGATTTTGAAATCCTAGGACTGTATAAAAACAGTACAGCCTTTCTAAAAGAAAGGCTGCGTCTCAAAAACAAAATTCTTATGATTTATTCGGCTGGCGGTTCGCTCGTAGCCAAGTAAACCTCCAAATTGCTGATGGTTGGGCTTCCCTTGGCATCGGTAAAGGTAATCTTCAATTGACTGGTGGTTACTTGCGGCAAGCGAAGGATGCGTTTGTAGCCTATTGTAGTTTCATTAGCGATTTCCTTATAGCCATCCTCTTCCTTCACTTCCACTTTAAAAGCCTTAATGCGTTGCCCTAGCGGAATGTATTCTTGAAGTACTAAGCGATTAAAAGTAGTTTCTTTACTAAAGTTGATCACTAGCTCGCTTTCAATCACCTCATCATCTGTCGCCCAATAGGTATCGTTATACTCATCTAAAATATTAGAAGACAGATAGTCACTTCCCCTAGTGTTCGAGGCCACTGCTTTGGCACCTTTAGCCAAATTCACGGCAAAAGTTTCGTCTAGGGTCTTGCGCAATTCCATCAAGGCTTTTACATCATTCTCATGTACCAAACCTCTCCGATCGACAGGTAAGTTGAGCAGCAAGTTGCCGTTTCTCCCCACAGATTTATAATAGATATCCAGCAATTCCGACAAGGATTTCACTTTATCATCCTGACTTTCATGGTAATACCATCCCGGACGGATGGACACATCACATTCGGCAGGCACCCAATGTGTTCCATCTTCATGACCAGAAGTCAATTGTTGATATGGACCGATCCCCGGAGCAAATTCATTGCGCCTTAGCGGTGCCCAGTTGGTAGCATCAGCAAAACCGTTTTCATTCCCTACCCAACGGACATCTGGGCCACCATCACTAAAGACCACGATATCGGGCTGAAGTTCTTTGGCCAAAGCAAAAGTATTCTCCCAATCGTAATAGGTTTTTCGGTCTACATTTCGGGTTTCATTGGCACCTCCATAATAGCCATCACCGCCATTGGCCCCATCTACCCAAAATTCAAATACCTCCCCATAATTGGTTAGCAATTCTCTCATTTGGTTACGGTAATAGGTAATGTATTCAGGCTTGCCATAGTCCGCATGGTTCCTGTCCCAAGGCGAAAGGTAAAGCCCCATTTTAAGGCCGTATTCTTTACAAGCTGCCGCCAATTCTTTTATCACATCGCCTTCTCCATTCTTCCAAGGACTGTTTTTCACAGAATGTTCAGTATAGGCCGAAGGCCACAAAGAGAAGCCATCATGATGTTTTGCAGTCAGGATAATGCCTTTCATTCCAGCTTCTTTGGCTACTCTCGCCCATTGGCGTGTGTCTAATTCCGTAGGGTTGAAAAGGCTTGGCGATTCTCCTCCAAGTCCCCATTCCATATCCGTAAAGGTGTTCATATTGAAATGGACGAAAGCATAGTATTCCATTTCATGCCAATTCAGTTGTTGGGTACTCGGCAGCGGCCCTATTGGTGCTGGCGGTGGAACTTCTTTAGCGCAAGAGAAGCAGAAAAAGGAAGCAAGAAGTAATAGTTGTAGCAGATGTAATTTCATAAGAATTTAAAAAAGTCAGCAACAAGATAAGGAAGAAAGGTTAGACTGAACAACCCCTTAGGATTGAACTCAAAACTACATGGCCAGTTTCGATTCAAAGGTTTTTACTTTTAATCTTTAATTAGCATTTTGCATTTGCTTGCTGGAGGCCATCAATCCATATGGCATTTCGATTGATTATATTTTTTTAGCACAATCATTGCTAAAACTGAAGTTTCAAACAATACAAGCCTTGAATCAACGAATTATAAACCAACTGACATTCTCCTTATCAAAGCTTATCAGGCTTAGTTTTATTGCAGCATTTCCCCTTCTGTCTATTGTGGCCAAGGCTCAAACCAAAATCGCAAGAAACAGCGAAAACAGGTTTATTGGGATGATCAAAAGCGACTTCTACAGCGATCCTACTGGCCTGTTAAAAGATGCATCCATTGGTATTGAATGGTGGACACTTTTAGGCGAACCAGTAGAGCTTTATACGGTAAAATGGAACAGTACGGGAGTTTTTAAAACTACCGTCAAAGGCAAAGAAGTCTCAGTATCGAGAAGTGCTTTAAACAAGTACCCCGATCTGGCAAAGAAGTTTGACAACCTTAAACCTTACAAAATAGATTTCGCGATTTACGGCACTGCTGATGGCAGATCGTCTTCTGTTAAACGAGGTGGAGCTTTCGAATACGCCTCCTTTTTCAATCAAGGAAGTTCCTATAAGAAAGACGGCCAATCGTATGACCCCTATACGCTTTCGGCAAGAATCTTATATCAAATTCCTGATGCTAAAATATTGGCTGGTAAAAGTGGGGAAGTAATTAAGAACATTGTTCCTGAAAGCCCTATGTACTGGAATGAATTTATAGCTTGGAAAGAAAACACAAGTAATTACTCTGAGCCTGACCTCAAATTCGATTACTTGGTACTCAATAAAAGTAGATCGGACTATGAGAAATTGGACGATGCATCTAAGAAAACATTAAACAAAAAGCTGAAGTACCTCTATGCCAACACCAATTTCTTCAGCCTTAAAGCTAAAATCACAAATTTAGAATGGCCTAAATACGAACTCGAAAGTTTGGCCAACGAGTTTCTGAAAAGAGAAGAAAAGAAAGAGACTGAAGAGGAACAAAAGGAGGACGATTTCTGGAGTGGTGAAGAAGAAAAAACAGACAAAGCAAAAACGGCTAAGGAAGACGATTTCTGGAATGGAAAATCAGAAATCTCTCAAGAAAAAACTGATGACTTTTGGAGTGGAAAGGATAAATCAAAAAACACAGAAGATGATTTCTGGGGTGGAAAAGGAAGTGTTGAAGAAGAAGTCGAACTTGAGCGTAAACTAGCAGAAGCCTCTGGAGACCAGTATTTGGGGCATAAAACCGTAACCACAAAGTATATTAGAGTCCGCTGCCGTGATCATGGTGATATTGATGGTGATCGTGTTGAAATACTTCACAATGGAAAAGTAATAGAATCGAATTACACGCTTTCAGCATCATTTTCCACTTTCAATGTGGAACTTACCGAAGGCATTAATAGAATATCATTTAGGGCATTAAATCAAGGGTCATTGGGTAACAATACTGCTCAATTTAGAATTGAAGACCAAAACAGCACCCTTCTCTACAACAACGAATGGAATATCACTACGGGCTATAAAGGCACCCTTTTAATTATTAAAAACTAATTTCAATGAAGCATTTAGTCTTAACACTTTTCATCTTAACCTCTTTTTTAAACATAGGCTACTCCCAAACCACCAACGACAAGGCAAAAGCTTATTATTTAGAAGCAGTAAAAGCATATGACAACAATAACTTCAGTAGAGCCATTTCTAATTTAATTGAGGTCGAAAAAACATTAGGGAGTACAAACGCACGTGTGCTTCATTTAAAAGTAAAAGCTTACTACGCCAAAGGTGATTACTCCAACGCCAAAGCTAGCCTCGATCAATTTTCCAATTACAGCGATAGCGCGGCCGAAAATATAAAAAGTGAGGTGTATAGCTACATTGTAAAAGTAGACAACAAGCTAAAAGAACAGCGAGCCGCTATCAAGTTACAACACCAAAAGGACAGTATAAATGATGTTATCCGAAAAGAAAAAGCAAGACAAGCAAGGCTAGCAGCACAAAATAAAGCAGAAAGAGAGCTAATGGAAGCCATCGAAGAAAAACTGGAATGGGCCCATTTTGATGATGAAAATGAATATCTATACCCATTTTATTATCAATCTAAAAGTGGTTATATCGATGAGTATGGAAACATAGCAATTCCGCTTAACTATGACAATACAGAACCCTTTAGTCAAGGTTTGGCTTGGGTACAGAAAAATGGAAAGTATGCTGCCATAAATAAAGATGGAGAAACCATCATTCCATTCACGTCTTATCGTTCTGTAAACAATTTTAATGAAAAAGGTTGGGCGCAAGTACAATTGGCAAACAGCAAATACCAATTCATTGATAAAACTGGAAAAACAGTTTTATCGCTAGATTATCCTATCGTTGGCCAGTTAAGTGAAGGGCTTATTATGGTAGGTAAGCCTTTAGATTTTGCCACCGACATATATGGCTATGTCGATATCTCTGGAAAATTGGTGATTCCAATGATCTATTCCTCGGCTTCAAAATTTCAAGAAGGTTATGCTGCCGTAACTTTAAAAGAAAACAGACAAGCAGGCTTTATCAACAAAGCCGGGGAAACTGTGATTCCCTTTAAATATGACCGTACTAGAAATTTTTCAGAAGGGCTGGCGGTTGTGGAAATGCAAAAAAGGTACGGCTTCATTAACAAAGAAGGTGAAGTAGTAATCCCTTTCAATTATGAAAACGCTTATTTTTTTGCCGATGGCTTAGCGGCAGTAAAAAAGCCTAATGGTTGGTGGGGTTTTATCAATAAAGAAGGTGAGCTGGTAATTCCCTATCAATATAAATATGGTGCTAATTTCGTAAGCGGAACATCCATTGTCACTAACCTTAAAGGTTGGACTGGAGAAATTGATACCACAGGAAGAATCGTAAAACCATTCAAAGACCCTTTTGCCAACAATTAAGGTTCAATCTAGGAATGATTAGGTTCAGGGGTTAGCACCTCCCAAGTATGGTCGGCCAGCAGTTTTACGCTGGAGATAAACCGTTTGAAGGGTTTAGACCTTCCCCATTCCTTTGGGCCGATCAGAGAAAGTAAATCCGTTCCGTCTTCGCGCTCGTAGAGGTGGTAGGTTTTTCCGATCAAAGGCTCAAAACTCATTTTGGCCATATAAATTCGCTCAGAAACTTCTACCCTTTCTTGAATAGCCTTGGCTTGTTCGGCCAAAAGCTGCATTTGCTTGTAAATCTGTTTTACCTGCATTTCGGTTTGCTCATGCATGGCGGCCACAGCCCTTCCCTTTAGCCTACCTTTGTCTTCTGGCTTAACCATGGCGCCACCTACTGTATGCGGAAAACTGATGAGCCCGGGGTTTTCGGTCGTCATCTCGCTCATTTTTTCTAAATCAATCTGATCTAGGTCTATTTTTTTGCCCGTTTTTGTCATGCTGAAAGGTTAACTCAAGTTTAATAAAACTGTTTTACTTTTCTTTGAGGCTATCGATTTTAAGCGAATCTTGGGCATCAGGTTCCGAAGGCGCTATCGATTCCTTCAGCAGTTTTTTAGAGCCTGGAAAACTCGTTCTGGTGGTAATATCATAGCCCACAAGAATGGTGGCCAGAATGAACAAAATGGCTACAATCACGAATATCTTTTTTTGACGCTTCATAAACGAATGTGACAATCTTTTGAAGAACTGTAAAGTTCATAAAATCGTTGCTTAATTTCGAGCCAATGGAGAAAAAGCTGCCCAATCCTGATCGCAAAATCATTCATATCGATATGGATGCTTTTTTTGCTTCGGTAGAACAGCTGGATAATCCTGCGTTCAGAGGTAAACCTGTGGCGGTAGGCGGAAGTAAAGAGCGGGGCGTTGTGGCTGCGGCCAGTTATGAGGCCCGTAAATACGGTGTGCGCTCGGCCATGCCCTCTAAAACTGCCTATCAAAAATGCCCTCATATTATTTTCACCCCACCTCGGTTTGAAAGGTATAAGGAAGTTTCAAACGTCATTCGTAGCATTTTTCTAGAATACACCGATTTGGTAGAACCGCTCTCTTTAGATGAAGCGTTTCTGGACGTAACCGAAAACAAAATGGGCATTCCATCGGCTACTTTAATCGCCAAAGCCATTCGGAAACAGATTTTTGAGAAAACGGGCTTAACGGCCTCAGCAGGTATTTCCATCAATAAGTTTCTAGCCAAGATTGCCAGCGACTACCAAAAGCCCAACGGCATTACCCTAATTGGCCCCGAAAAAGCGCTTTCGTTTTTAGAAAAACTGGAAGTTGATAAGTTTTTTGGGGTAGGAAAAGTTACCGCTAAAAAGATGCATGGTTTGGGTATTCGCACAGGCTATGATTTAAAGCAATGGACGAAAGAGGCGCTCAAAGTGAAATTTGGCAAAGCAGGTTCGTTCTATTACGACATTGTTCGGGGGGAAGACCAGCGACCTGTAAACCCCAATAGAATCCGTAAATCTTTAGGAGCTGAAAATACTTTTGATTACGATTTAATTGAAATCGAAGACATGAAAATGGCTTTAGACCCCATTCTTCAAACCGTTCATAAAAGACTAGAGAAAGCCGACACTTTTGGCAAAACACTTACCCTGAAAATTAAATTTAAAGACTTTAGCCAGATTACCCGAAGCATTACCCAAACTGAGTACATTACCTCTGGGGAAACACTTAAGCAACTGACTTTCAATTTGCTTGAACAAATTCAATGGGAAGATTTCCCAGAAGGCGTGCGCTTATTGGGCGTTACCTGTTCTAATTTTGAGCAAGACGAAGCCGAAGAAAATGTCAAAAAAACAGGATACCAATTGACAATTGACTTTTAGAATTGTTAAAATAGAATAAAATTTAATCGCTAAATCGAGTAAATTTGAGCATTATTGAAACTCAATATGGAAAAGTTAGTTATAGCAAGCCACGCAGAATTTGCACAACACATAGGTGAGGAATTGGGTGTTTCGGAATACCTTAAAATCGATCAAGAAAGAATCAATGTTTTTGCCGATGCCACACTAGATCACCAATGGATTCATACCGACCCTGAAAGAGCTAAATCTGAAGGCGGTTTTGGAAACACCATTGCCCATGGTTATTTAACTTTATCTATTCTTCCGCATTTATGGGAGCAAATTGCCGACATCCGTAACATCAAAATGATGATTAACTACGGCATCGAAAAACTTAAATTTAATCAGCCCGTAGTGGCAGATTCTGAAGTAAGACTGAGAGTGAAACTCACTTCTTTGGCCGATTTACGAGGCATTACCAAATGTCAGCTGAATGTAAAACTTGAAATCAAAGACAACCCAAAACCTGCCTTTACAGGTGAAATGATCTTCTTATACCATTTCGCATAAGCATCATTTTAAAAAGAAATAAAATACGCAAAGCCTAACTCGAAAGAGTTGGGCTTTTTTGTTTGTTGGGGGAATATGCCATTCCAATCTAAAAACACCCCTAACAGTAGACAAAGAATCAGACAACCTAATCTCTACATTATCACAAATCAGTAGGTTATTGTTTTGTTTTTTGGCAATTTCCGTCCATCAACAAGTTATGAGCATTACTAACTGACTATGGTAGATTTCAGAAAAAGATTGGGTATAAAACAAATTGAAAAGAAAATAAATCCCGTTGAAATATATGATTCCCTAGATCGAAGGAGCGTAACAGGGCCACTTAGACCAGCGCAAGAAGATGTTTTAACAACATGGTATAAAAATAGAAGAAATGACAGAGACCTTATAGTTAAGCTACATACAGGTGAGGGTAAAACTTTAATTGGTCTGTTAATTCTTCAATCAAAAATTAATTCCGGAGATGGTCCTTGTATTTTTATTTGCCCTAACATTTACCTAGTTGAACAAGCTTGCCTTGAAGCTGAGAAATTCGGTGTTCCATTCTGCGTTATTGAACCTGACAACTCAATACCAAATGATTTTTCAGATGGTAATAAAATTCTCATTACACATATTCAGAAAGTCTTTAATGGACTCTCCATATTTGGATTAGACCATAGTTATGTTCCTGCGGAGAATGTAATATTAGACGACTCTCATGCATGTATCGATGCAATAAAAAATTCATTTACAATTAGAATAAAAAGTGATAGCTCTGCTTATGAGCAGATCAAATCGCTTTTTGAGACTGATTTAATTAACCAAGGCCATGGCAGCTTTATGGAGATAGAAAATGAAGAATACAATACCTTTTTACCTATACCCTATTGGTCATGGATTGATAAAAAAGATCAGGTAATCGATGTTATTTCATCGAATAAAGAGCTTAGTGAAATCAAATTCGTCTGGCCAATAATTAAAAACAGCATTGAGTATTGCCAAGCTTATATATCGGGTAAAGGTATAGAGATCAGCCCTTATCATATGCCTGTTAGCAAGTTTGGTACATTCTCAAAAGCTTCACAACGAATTCTTATGTCGGCAACTACTCAGGACGATTCCTTTTTTGTTAAAGGGCTTGGGTTCAAACCAGACTCCGTAAGAACTCCTCTCTCTTGCGAAACTCAAAAATGGTCTGGTGAAAAAATGATCCTAATCCCTTCATTGATTCACGATAACCTTGATAGAGAATTAATGGTTACCAATCTAGCCAAACCTAAAAATAAACGCTATGGTACAGTGGTTCTTGTTTCAAGTTTCACCAAATCAGAATACTATAAATCTCTGGGATCCACCGTTTCAAAATCTGATAGCATCTTTACTAACGTAATGAATCTGAAAGAAAGAAGATCTTTCGAAAAGACATTAGTCTTAGTTAATAGATATGACGGAATTGATTTACCTGATGATGCATGTCGAGTCCTAATTATAGATTCAAAACCATTTTTTCATTCCTTATCTGACAGATATGAAGAATCGTGCAGACAAAACAGCGAGACTATTAGTATCAAACTGGCGCAACGAATTGAACAAGGGCTCGGCAGAAGTGTTAGAGGGGAAAAAGATTATAGCGTAATATTGATTATTGGTGGTGATCTAGTGAAATTCATTAAGAGCTCAAGAACGAATAAGTTCTTTTCTCCTCAGACACGAAAGCAAATCGAACTAGGATTAGAAATTGCCAAATTGGCATCTGAAGAGTTAAAAGAAGGAGATAGCGATTTTAAAATAATAGAATCATTAATCCGGCAATCTCTCGATCGAGATGAAGGATGGAAAGAATACTATAAAGAAAACATGGACAAGATTGACCCCAAATCAGATTCAAACGATCTCTATGAAATTCTTAGCCTTGAACGAGAAGCAGAAGAGCAAAATTTTATTGGTAATGCAGAAACAGCATCCGAAATTCTCCAATCTCTGATTGACACCTATATATCTGATAATGAAGAAACTGGTTGGTGTTTGCAAACCTTAGCACGTTACAAATATGAAATAAGCAAGACTGAATCAAATCAGTTACAAAAAGACGCCTTCTTGAAAAACCTTCAACTTCTTAACCCACGAGAAGGCATAAGTTATCAAAAATTGGACTTTATAAATGAAGACAGGATTCGAAGAATTAAAACCAGTTTGAGCAGGCACACTGACTACTCAGAATTAATGCTTTTTACAGATGGGATGTTAGACAACCTTAACTTCGGAGTTCAGTCTGAAAAATTTGAGAATGCCATAAAGGAACTAGGTGAGCTTCTTGGTTTTAAAAGTCAAAGACCTGATAAAGAATACAAAAAAGGTCCTGATAATCTTTGGTGTGGGGTTGACAGTCACTACTTTATACTAGAATGTAAAAGTGAAGTAAAAGATACCAGAGATGAAATCAACAAACATGAAGCAAGCCAAATGAATTCTCATTGTGGGTGGTTCGATGATGTTTACAATACGCAAAAGGTAGAGCGCATACTTATAATTCCAACAAGAAAGCTTTCCAAACATGCCAACTTAACTCACACCATTAAAATAATGAAAAAAAGCAAATTAAAGAGCTTGAAGAGCAATGTACATTCTTTTTTAAAGGAATTTAAAAATTACAATTTACATGAAATTAGTGACCAAAAATTTCAAGAGTTAATTAACACCCACAAATTAGATTTAGAGAGCTTGAAGAATGATTATACAGAGATGGTTTACTTTCAAAACTAACCAACTCCTCCTCGATTGCATCGAGGAGTTACTGCAAATCGGTTTATAACCGATAATTATCGTTCAATTATCAACAAGCCACCTAACAACTTGTGTTTCGGGAAAAGACCCTTACGGGGTGACTGTTCTGAGCAGTGTGTAAAAATGTAGTCTCTTTTGTAAAGCAGAGTTCGGTAGCAATCTCCCACCAACCGGCCCCCTTGCTTTGTTCAAGCAGTATTTTTACTTTCATCGCACAAAGCTTGGGAGCATACCTGAGGTTTTTAAATATTATGAATAAGTAAAAATTGAAGGTTGGAAGATCAACTAAAGTCAAATTCGTTCGAAATAGAGCCGCTAAATCAAGAATTCTATGATTCGGCTATCAACTTTCTTGAACAGGTATTCCACAAAGAGCAGAGCATTCCAAAAGAGTTAATACCTCTTAAAAATGATAGCGAAAAATGGTGGTGCATTGTAAGTGATGGTGAAGTACTGGGCATTGTTGCAGCTTGGAAAATCAAATCTGAATGGCATTGGGGTCGACTGGCAATTGATAAGAAACTAAGAGGGCTTGGTTTAGGGACAAAGATTGCCGTTAAGTCTTTGAATGATTTGTTTCACATGGGAATAGAAGAAGTATGTATTGACGCTAGAGACATTACAGTTAGTTTACTTCTGAAAATTGGAGGGAAAATTACGGGTAAGAAGACGAGCTTTTATGGCGCTTCAATAACCCCTATGAAAATTATGAAGAACGATTTTGTTCATATTAACACATAAGAAACAGTACTTAAATGAGCTCAATCGAAGTATCAAGCTGCTCATGAAATTATCTCGGAGTACTTTACCGTTCACTTATCTGCATTTCTGAAAAAAGCCATTAGAAGTACAGCAACTGTCTGATTGCTCTGAGTTTTATATAATTTGTAAATTGAACCATGAGTAGAGGATTTGTAAAGGAAGATGATCAGGAAGAAATACCTCTTGTACCAGCAAGGGTCCATTTACCAGAAGGTGTAACAAACTATGTTACTCCAGTAGGTATGAATGAGCTTTTGGAAGAAAAACAAAAGCTTATAGATGAGAAAGATCAGCTAGAGCTTACGAATGAAAATGAAAAACGAATTGCGGTCAACCATATCAATGCAAAACTGCAATTACTCAATAATAGAATTTCTACTGCCAAACTTATAAGTTTAGAAGATCAGCCGAAAAATGAAGTACGGTTTGGAGCTTGGGTAACTTTAAAAATTGGTAGCCAAACCAAACTCCAGCGATACCAAATTGTGGGTGTAGACGAAGCGGATATATCTAAAAGAAAGATCTCATTCATTTCTCCGATTGCTCAAATATTGACAAACAAGAAAGTTGGAGAGAAAGCCATATTAAAGTTGGCAAAAGGAGATCGGGTTTTTGAGGTTATACAGATTGATTACGCACCATAAGGACAGTTCGGCTATTTCTTTCTCACATAAATTGTTTTTTGTACTTCGCATACCACCTCTCCCTCCGTGTCTGTCACTTTCAAATCGAATAAATAATCCTTTTTCCCAGCCGCAGTTACCTCTTCTCTTATTTGGGTCAAAAGCGGTTTTGTTAATTCAAAAACACATTTTACGGTACCTCTACCTGGTTTTTTAAAACGAATGGAAGCGGCTTTATCCCAAACAATGTAATCACGACCAAGGGTGTTCATCAACAAAAGCATATAAAACGGGTCGCACATAGAAGCCAAAGAACCACCATAGTGAACTCCTACAAGGTTTTTGTTCCACCAGCGAAGTTTCAATTGGACTTCGGCCTTCATAAAATCATCAGACAAATAGGTGAGTTTAATGCCTGCTCCCATAAATGGAGGGTACCAATTGATCAGTTTCACTTTTTGCTTGCGAGAAAGTAGTGGCATAATGTCTATTCTTTTTTAAAGGTGAAACGTGTTTTGTTCTGAAACTCTTAGCTTTGTGCTTCAAATTTATCATAACATTTCATGACAGCAGAAATACAAACCGAAAAAGGGGTAATGAAAGTTGAGTTCTTTGAAAATGACGCCCCAAACACAGTAAAAAACTTTACTGACTTGGCTAAAAAAGGCTTTTATGATGGTCTTACTTTCCATCGTGTACTTCCAAACTTCGTAATTCAAGGCGGTTGCCCTAATGGTACTGGAGCTGGCGGACCTGGTTACAAAATCGATTGTGAGTTAGATGGCGATAACCAATACCATGACCGTGGTGTGCTTTCTATGGCCCACGCGGGTAGAAATACTGGTGGTTCTCAGTTCTTTATTTGCCACAGCAGAGACAATACTGCTCATTTAGATAGAAACCACACTTGCTTTGGTAAGGTAGTAGAGGGCGTAGATATCGTTGATGAAATCCGTCAGGGTGATAAAATCAATAAGATCATTGTAAGCGAAGATTAATTCGCATAACTATATAAAAGCCTCGGTTTGAAGTTCGAACCGAGGCTTTTCCATTTTATTAAGGGTAAGTTACTTCAACTGCCCCAAAACTAAATTACGATAGCCCATAAGTGCATCCTGAGTAGATTGGAGATTCTCTTTGAATGCCGCCATGCCCTTAGGCTCAATATCGAGGGTGGCATTGAAGACATCTCGGTAATAGTCGGCCCAAGTATTGATAATATCTTTTTGCTCTGTAAGATCACCGCCATTGGCCAAGGCATCTTTACTCAACTTCAATTCAGCTTGTAAGCGCATAGTTGCCGACATAGAGGCTTCGAGAAGTACTACATGTGCCAAACGATCGCTGTTTTCAGTCAGCATTAAAGAGATAATCATCGCGCCAATTCCTACATTCTTTAAAGTAACAGGCGATACTTTGTCTATTCTATCTTGGTCTGTGTGATAAAACTGATCGGTAAAATGCCAAAGCAATAGGCCCGGAATATTGGCTTGAAGGAATGGCGTGTGATCGCTTCCCCCTTCAAATGGGTTGTAGTTCACTTCCCAATTCTTTTTATCACCAATCATTTCGAAAACACCAATGGTCAGGTCATTGAAGTAGTGAGGCTTCAATTGCTCCTTTTTCAAAGGCCTTCCTCCCCACTCTGAATGTTTTTCTTTTCCTCTTGTCCAGATTGCGCCCGGGTCAGGCATTTTTTCTATTAAGAAAGAGCCACCAGTAATGGCCGTGTTCTCTCCTACCATGTCCAAACTCATTCCCCATTTAATGCCTTTTGCACGTTCGGTGTCTTCTTGTACATATCTGCGGGTTGAAACGATTTCATCACCAAACAAATAGGTAATGGTGCGTTCAGGGTTCACTTTTCCAGCTTTTAAAAGCCTAGCTGTGGAAGAGGCTACTTCACCTAAAGCTCCTACTCCACTTGCATTGTCGTTAGCACCTGGTTCTTGCACATGTGCGCTGAACACAAATCTTTCATCGGGTAATGTGCTACCTTTTACTTCGGCCACTAGGGTCAACTCTTCAGACTCATAGATTTTGGTCTCCAAGTTAATTTTCACTTTTGTTTGACCCGCCATTACTGCTTTTTTCAAAATTTCATGTGCCCTAAAAGAAAGCAAAACACCAAAAGCTTTGGCTTCCGCGTCATTAGGTATTCCTGTGAAAGAAATAGAGTTCTGGTGTTTTTCTGGCTGGTTATAGCCTGGCAAACCATAGGTAATTACACCTGCCGCACCGTGCTTTTTAACGGCTTCATTAAAAGTACGCCCAGGGCTACCTTCAGTCATTACTACCTTACCTTTCAAGTCCAATCCGTTCAGGCTTTCGGCAGATACTTTTTCAACATACACCACTTCAAATTCCTTTTCGCCCCCCGTACTGTAAGAGTAGGAAGCAATCATATTGAAGTTAGTTTTCAGGTTTAACAATTCTTCATTTCCAATTTTCAATGAACCTGAAACTGGCTCCCAAGTAGGGCGTGACATGGCTCGCTTCTCAATTCTGTAAGTAAGTCTATCAGTTGCTTTTGCATTTTCTTCTAACACATAGCCTGCTTTTTTCAGCTTTTCTACTACATGGTAAATGCTATTGTTAAAGCCTTCGTTTCCGGCTAAACGCCAATATTGCTGCACATAGTCTACAGTTTCAAAAGCCGATTCTTGATTGAATTCAGCATCGGCCATATCATAGTACTTCTCTATAAATGAGTCTAACTGCTGGGCGGTAGCCTGAAACGCACTCAAAGTAAGCCCAACAAACAAAATCAGTGTTCTTTTCATTTTGAATTGATCAAATATGGTTCTTGAAAATTTATCTACTCTATAAAGCCCAGTTCATCGAGCTTTTCATAAATCTCTAAACAAATCCATGCATCGGTAGCTGCATAGCGAATTTGCTTTTCTGTTAACTGTTCTACTTCCCAGTTTGAGGTTTGAGCCGATTTGGAAATTCGAATTCCCATAATCATGCCTGCCAAGTTTCTGGCACCAACATTTTCTGCTCCAATTTCTACAAACTTCTTATTCAGGTCTAAAAAGCCTTGTTGATTGAAATTTTGTAGGTTGTTTAACAAGTTAAAGTCATCCTCTAAACCTATTCCAACTTTGGTAATATTGGGGTTTTCCATAAAATCAACAATGCAAGGCAAAAGCCCTGAATGCAATATTCTAAGCAGATATACTTTCTCTGGTGTTCCAATTTGGATCAGTGAAATTTTTCGAATTTGGCCTTTTTTGAACGTAGGTTTAGCCTCGGTGTCAAAACCCACTACATCAAACTGATTAATTTCATCCATCGCTTGTTGAATGGATTCTTCTGTGCTTGCAATGACCACCTTTCCTTTGTAAGCAGAAAGCGGCAATTCCATTAATTCTGCCTTGGTTATTGATTTGGTAAAACTCATTCGGCAGTATCTAGCTCGTCAGTTTGTTCATCATTTGAAGGCGTAATTCGTTTTATCTTAATATTAAGATAAGCGAACGCAACCGTCATTAAAGGACTTATTAAATTGAAAAAAGCGTAAGGCAAATAGGCACCTGTTGCTACTCCTAAAACTCCTGAATGATAGGCTCCACAAGTGTTCCAAGGAATAAGTACTGAGGTGACAGTTCCTGAGTCTTCTAATGTTCTAGATAGATTTTCCGGTGCAAGCCCTTTACGTTTATAAATATCGGCATACATTCTGCCCGGCACTACAATGGCCAAGTATTGATCTGATGCTGTACCGTTAAAAAATATAGTAGTACCAGCAGTAGCAGCCACCAAAGACCCCGTTGAATTTACCTTCGAAATTACTGCGGCTGCAATTCTCTTCAGCAAACCTGTTCTCTCCATTACCCCGCCAAAAATCATAGCCGCAATAATCAACCAAACAGTTTTGAGCATACCTGCCATTCCTTTACCCTTTAAAAGTTCATCTACCAAAGAGTTTCCTGTAGCAATATTAATCTCACCAAAAAGAGATTGCATAACCCCTATGAATTTAAACTCCATATTTGATGTCGTAGCTTTATTCACTGCATACTCCTCGGCTGTAAGTTGCCAATGGATTGATTCATGAACAGTTTCACCAATTGGAGTAATCACATCTGGCTGAAAAATAAGTGCGAAAATAGCCCCTAATAGCGCTCCAATCAGAATGGCTGGAATAGCTGGTATTTTCTTTAGAATCATTCCAATTACGGCCAAAGGCACTAAAAATAGCCATCCGTTAATATTAAACTTTGAACTAATTGCAGCCAAAATCTCTCCTGTTTCAGTAATCTCACCGCTACCAGAACTGGTAAAGCCCAAAATTAAAAACAGAATTAAAGCGATAACAATTGACGGTACAGTGGTTAAAGTCATGTACCTAATGTGAGTAAACAAATCTGTTCCTGCCATGGCAGGTGCTAAGTTGGTAGTATCTGATAATGGCGACATTTTATCTCCGAAATAGGCGCCTGATAAAATAGCCCCTGCTACCATGCCCTCGTTTATACCCAAGGCCTGTCCAATACCAATTAAGGCAATACCAACAGTGGCTGCGGTGGTCCATGAGCTACCTGTAGCCATAGAAACAATGGAGCATATAATACAGGCGGCAAAGAGAAATATTGTTGGGTTAAGAATTTGCAAGCCATAATATATCATGGCGGGTACAATTCCACTCAGTAGCCAGGTACCTGCCAAACAGCCTATTAATAATAGTATGATGATAGAGGCCATGGCCGAACTAATACTTTTCACTATCCCATTTTGAATAGTGTCCCATTTGTAGCCCAACCGAAGTGCTACCAAGGTGGCTACACCAGCTGAAAGGATTAAAATTATTTGATTTGAGCCTTCCAAAGCTGAATCACCAAAGATTCGAACATTAATAAAAAGGGCTACTACAAGAAAAATGATCGGGATAAAAGCCTGAAAAAGTGTAGGCGTTTTATAGGTATTGGTCATAGTTATTATAAAGTCAGGATTTGAAGATAAGAAGATTTATTTTATTCGAGCATTAGAGATGCTAAACGCTGCCCAACTTTACTGCCAACGGCAACTCCCATACCTCCTAAGCGTACGCCCAAAACTATATTTTCACTGTGTTTTTTAACAATTGGTTGCTTTGTTTTTCCAAAAGCCATAATGCCTGCCCATGCCATATCCACTTCAAAACCATGGTTAGGAAGAAGAATGGTCCTCAAGTCTGATTTCAGTTTATCTAAGATAAGATCGCGCACCTCAAATTCTGTACTCTCTTCCCCTTGAATATCTAAGTTTCTTCCTCCTCCAAAAATGATTCGGTCTTCATAATTACGGAAATAGTAATAGCCTTCTTCATAATGAAAAGTGCCTTTAAAGGGAAGCCCTGCAATCGGTTTTGTAACTAAAACTACACCCCTACCTGGTTTAAGCTCTGTTTCTGGTAAGAGCTTTCGGGTAAATGCATTACTGCAAATGGCCAGCTTTCTAGCTTTAAAATTTACTTGGGCTGTACTAACTGTTACGCCTTCTGGGGTTTCTTCAAAAGAAAGCACTTCACAATTGGTAAATACTTTAATGCCCAATTGCTGGGCGAAGGCTTCTAGCGCCTTCATCATCTTACCTGTATCAATCTGCGCCTCCAACGGGTTTTTGATCAGTGACTTTACTTGCTGTTGATCAAAACCAAATTCACTAATCAAGCCCGCTGCCTCCGAATATACATTTTGTCCAAAAAGTGGTTTGAGCAATTCATTTACTTTTTCAATTGAATTCAATGCACCCAAATCATTCTGAAATAGTAGCTCATAGCCTCCATAATTTTTGAAGCCGATATGATCATCTCCTAAACGAGAACGAAGAAGCTCAAGCCCCTTCCAGCGAAATTCAACTAGTTCTTGTACTTCCGTTTCAGTCATTCCATTCAAATCATTCATGATTTCCGTAAGACTACCAAAACAGGCAAAACCTGCATTTTTTGTACTGGCACCAGTTGGGAAAATCCCACGTTCTAATATAACTACCGACTGGTTAGGGTACTTCTCCTTGATGGAAACCGCTGTGGAAAGTCCTACAATCCCTCCTCCTATTATTATATGGTCGAAACTTGTAAATGATTGTCTTTCCCAAAAACTGAGCATATTCTATGTATTTAAAGAAACTTGCCTAAATTAATTGAAAAATGTAAACCATGTTCGATCCTGCCCAACTCTTAGAAAAAGCAAAAACGTCAAAACGCCATTTAGCACTACTTAATTTTGGTCTGTTGCGTATGATCCCTTTTAATAAACCTCATGGAATTAAGATTGTAACAATTGGTGATAAGTCGGTTAAAACCCGTTTTCCGTACAAACGAAGTAACCTTAACCACATCAAAGGACTTCACGCTTGCGGGCTAGCTACCGTATCTGAGTTTACTACTGGTATAGTTTTACTATCTACATTAGATGCCAAGCAATACCGTATCATTATGCAGAAAATGGAAATGAACTATCATTACCAAGGCAAAATGGATTCATTTGCTGAGTTTTCTGTATCTGAAGAGTGGCTACAAACCGAAGTCATCGAGCCTTTACAAACTCAAGAGTCGATTGTAGTGAATTGTGAAGTAAAAACGCATGATAGTGAGGGAAACCATCTAACCACTGGCAATATTTATTGGCAAATCAAGGCATGGAATAAAGTTAAAACAAAAGCTTAACCACTGGTATAAAGGGAGTTTGCAGCATTGTGGCTTTCATCTATCTTTCTCAAGACTGAAAATTAGACAAGCCTTATGAAAAAGTTACTCTTTGCCTTATTAGTTGCCACAGCCGTTGTTTCCTGCAAATCTCCAAACACTTCCAACGAAGCTGGATTTATCACCTTATTGGGAAATGATACACTGGCCGTAGAATCGTTCACCAAATCAAATGATTTATTTTCGGCAAAGGTTGTATTGCGATCGCCTAGTATTTCTTTAAGAAAATATGATCTCACTTACGCAAATGGCGACTTTTCAACTTTAGAAGTCACTGATTACGATCCAGTTCAAGGCTTTAATGGCGCTGGAACTTTGGTTCAAAGAATGACCAGACAGCAAGATAGCCTTGTTGTAGAATCGGAAGGCAGAGACGGAATGACCTCTAGAACGGTGGCTTTTGAAAAAGGTATGCTCCCATTTATAGATATGGTGCATTGGCCTTATGATTTAGCTTTTAACAATGCAGTTAAAAATCCAAATGACAGTATTAACCAAAGACTTTGGACGGGCAGAAGCTTTTCTACTTTTGTAATAGCCAAGGAAGGCGGTGATAGTCTAACAATCCGTCACCCTTCAAGAGGTGTTATGGGGGTAGATATTGATACCAATGGTGATATTCAATTATTAGACGCTGGGCTTACCACAAGAAAACTGAAAGTACGCAGGGCTAAAAATGTAGATATAAATAAGGTGGCGGCATCTTTTGCGGAAGACGATAAGAACGGAAAAACATTTGGAGAACTTTCTGGCGCACCCGAGGGGCACTTTGAGTTTAAAGGTGCTGAGTTTGATGTTTCTTATGGTTCTCCTCAGAAACGCGGTCGAGAAATTTTTGGGGGCATAGTGCCTTGGGGTCAGCTTTGGAGAACGGGTGCAAATAGAGCTACACACTTCAAAACTTCAAAAGATTTAAAAATCGGAGATTTAGACATACCTGCAGGTGAATATACCTTTTTCACCATTCCTGAACCTAATGGTGGTACTTTAATCATTAATAAACAGACGGGGCAAAATGGTCAATCATATAATGAAGAAAGAGATTTGGGTCGTGTTCCTATGAAAATCAGCAAGCAAAATGAAATTACAGAGCCTTTCACCATTAAAGTAGTGGAATCAGACAAAGGTGGGGTGATTCAATTAATTTGGGATCAAACCATTTTCTCTGTCGACTTTGCTATCCAATGATCAATCGGTTTGAAGTAATTAAAAACTGAATAATACTGGACATTTTTATACATCCAATTTTTCGTTTTTCACAACCAAAACTAGGTTGTAGTATTATAAAAATATGCGACCTAATGATTAGGTAACGATTTGGCAATAAACGCCCTTTTGGAAAAGTATATTATTATGTGTTAATTCATGTCGGCACTTCGACCAAAGGTGCCAAAATTACTTTAACCTAAACACCCGTGTGATGCAATCATTTACCATGAATTCCCTTTTTGGAGGGCTATTCATATTTCGTAATAAAGGCCAGCGCTACAAAGTAAGCAAAAGTGACTTTTACGAAGGAAAGAATTTTTTAGCCAACCAGTCGCGCCTCCTCAACCTTACAAAAGACCTAAGAAACACCAATCAAATAAGCACCGATAAAAGCATTCGTTTTTATGGGATGAACTTTGGGCAGACCACTAAAGATGCCGTACAACATTTAGGGAAGCCCAACTATATTTCGCGCAAGAAGTCTGCATTAAAAAACCATAAAATTCTTTTCTATAGAATTACAGTTTGCAATGTAAACTGTGTACTTCAATTCCATTTTCTGAAAGATCAGTTCTTCTTAGGAGTTATAGAAGTTAAAAACACCTCTACCAAAATACATAAAGAAATCACTGATTTAGTAAGAAAAAAATACTTTGTAGAACAAGAGGATTGGGTAGGCATATTGAAAGACAGTGAAAACAACACGCTCGAAATAAAGGAAGGGATGATTCAAAGGATGACATACCTTACAGGAGATCAAACCCTAAGAAATGAAATACAATCACAAATAGAAAAAATACGTGTTTTAAAGGAAAAACATGGCCAATTAAATCACGATATGATCTTAAAGATGATCTAAGAAACTTACACCTAAACACTACTCATTAAAAGAGTCGGGAGATCTTCCGACTCTTTTTTCGTTTTCCCTATTTGGGGAATGGTATTAAGCCAGTATCTTTAGACTTCTAGAAAACACCTTTTTTTGATGAAATCCAAAAAACGTAGAAGTACGCACTGTAGTAATTGTGAGAGTGCGTTGGAAGAAAGTTATAACTTTTGCCCTACCTGCGGACAGTCCAATACCGATAATAATATCACCTTTTCAATTCTGGTCAGGGAGTTTTTAGACAATTACCTTGGAGTAGATTCTAAGATGGCTAATAGCATTATGCCGTTTTTATTCAGCCCTGGTAAACTCACGAATAGATTTCAGGATGGTAAAATCAAACATTTCATCCACCCTGTAAGGCTCTATTTAGTACTCAGTGTTGTTTACTTCTTTGTTGTCTCACACCTCCTTAGTTTCGATCTTAGAGAACTAGGTGACGATAGTTTTAACATTCCTGCTAGGGCTGACATTGAGGAACTCCGCAATGACCCAGATTTTGCTATTCTTACAGATTCATTGAAAATAGAAGCCTTAAATGATTCGCTGGTCAGGCAATTTATTGGCATAAATAACTTCAACGTACTCTATGATTCCCTTGTGAGCAGGTACGATTCCGCTATTATAAACAACACTGAGGTTGCGCTTAACGCAGTAGACCTGATTGCTATTAACGAGGATGAGCATTTTCTTGATAAAACCAACAGATGGGCAAGAGACAGGCACCTGAGTGACGATGATTTTATGGATTCACTAATGGGAGGTAAAGGTCGTTATAAGATTTTTAATGTTACAGATACTACTAGCAGTGAAGATGCTCGACACCTTAAATCACAAGTGAGAAAGGTTTTTAAAAATGAAGAAGGTTTCAAAGGCTTTATTCTTGGCAACCTTCCCATTATGATGTTTTTGCTTATCCCCCTTTTTGCACTCGTGCTTAAAGTAGTTTATGCCAGACGTAACCACCTCTATATAAAACACATTGTGCATGCACTCCATGTACATTCCTTTGCTTATTTCATGTACGCCATTAGCCTTCTTATAATTTTCAAGCTACTAGTGGGTCATGTTCAGTGGCAATGGATTGTAGGAATAACCACCTTTATTGGAGTGAGTACTTATGTGTACATTTCCTTCTTAAATGTCTACAAACAAGGCTGGTTTAAAACCCTGGTTAAGTTTAACATTGTAGGCTTTATTTACATTATACTCTTACAGATTTTCTTCAGCTTCGAAATCTTTATGAGCTTCTGGTACTATTAATGAATAGCTTTTAAAGATTTGTAATTGGCTTCAATAGCAATTAAGTAATTGCCCTCTCCTTTTTAGCCAAAGAAACCTGAGTTTTAAAGCAATGCCTTATCGCTCAAGTGAGACAAAACTTACTCCGTACTTACATTGCCCCCTAAGGATTTACTACTTTACCAAGCTAGAATATTAAACCATAACTTAACCCGTTGGATGAGTGAATTCTTGAAGTTGAACCCTATTCATTTGCATTTGGTATTGAAATCATAAAAAACGAAACAGGGGTACTTATTTAGTTCTCAACTGATTGATTATCAAATGAAAACTGTTTTATAATTCTCCATCCTTCTCCCGAAATTTCGGGAGAAGGAACTATAATTAAGCTCTAGACCCTTCGTAAACTCAGGGAAAGAAGCTTTTCATAGACGCTTTTAAGAGTCAAAAACCATTTGCGCAAATCAATCATGCATTTTCTGCGACCTAAGTAAGTAACCCTAAAACGAAATTCAGATTGCACTTCCATCTACCTCTTAACAAGTCAACCAAAAGACCAAGTGAAAATATTTAACAATTAGTTAGTATATAATTGAATATAATAAGATGAAATATACTTAAATTAATCGAATAAACTTCAATCCTATGAAATCTTTTCTTCTCTCTTGCTTTATTGGAATAGGCCTACTCACAGTTGGCTGTAACCTTTTAAAAATAGACGATCCTAAACCTAAACTCCCACCAATTACTATGACAGGAGCAAATACCTTTGGAGCTATTGTTAATGGAAAAGTATGGGTGCCCATCAGTAAATTGAACCAAGGAGCTATTCATCAAACTTCGGATTTGTTACAAATTTTCGCAGAATTGGAATCAGTCAAAAATGAAATTGATCAAAATATCAATATTGTGATATCAGGAGAGCCCGTTATTCCAGCCATATACCATTTTGACAGCAAATCGAATAATACAAATCGAATAGTTGAATGGCAAGATGATATAACGGATTGCAACTATAGTTTCAGAAGCAGTAGTTCAACTTATTATTGGGGGAAAGTAGAAATTCTTAAACTGGATAATGCCAACCGTATTGTTTCGGGCACTTTTGAATTCACAATTTCTGTAGAAGGTTGTCCCGATATCCGAGTAGAACAAGGGCGCTTCGACCTTAAACTTATTAATTAGGCATAAACCATATCAACCCATTCAAATAGTTACGTCCGCTTGAATATATAATTTTTTAAACATTAAAAATTCTTAATCTAATGAAAAAGTATCTATTACTTTTAATGCTCGGCCTGCTGAGTTGGGTATCAATTAACGCACAAACTGATGCATACCGTAATGCAATCAATCCTGTTTTTCAAAATCTGGATAAAGGTCCAATCACCACAGGACTTTTGCTGGACTACGGGGTGACCTTAAGTGAGCCAGAATTATATAATGGTATCCTTTCGTCTAACAACATTATGAGTAGAATGGAGTGGAGTTTGCTTTATACCACCATTGTAACCTCAAAAATAAAAACTACGCCATACACCCTTTCTGGACCCGATGTAGTGAAAAACACCATGAAATCATACATGGCATCTGAAGGTGACAAGATCAATATCAGTACCCTTTTTTATGAATACAATAAAATAAAGCCCACTGCCATAAGCAGTAATTTGCTATATATCAGCAATAACAAACTCTACGATGTAGTAGGCAGGCCCAGCACACCCTACGAATCAAAATTGACTTTTGGGGCAGCTCCTAGTTTAAATGAGGTAAGCGGAAGTTTTCAAACCTTCAAGCTCCGTTCGGCACTGCACTATACCAATACCTCAAAAACGCTAGCTAGCAGACAGGTAGATTTAGATGATGGCTTGGGATATCAGTCCGTGGCTTGGAATGGAGAATTAACTTCAAACTATGGAGTCGATGGAGAAAAAACTATCAAAGTGAAATTCACTTATACCGATGCCACGGTAGTCTACAGTCATTTTAAAATTTTTGTATCCAATACTACTCCACTTATTAGCCAAGCAGCAAGCACAAGCCTAGCAGGGGGTACATTCACTCAGGTGTTTCCTCATTCAGGCGGTGCTTATACACCACAGGCCTTTATGGGCGGCTTTGCCAAAGGGAAAGTAACGGTAGACCTTGCCGATGGCCATACAGGCATTGTAAAACCATTAATAATTGTTGAAGGTTTCGACCCTATTAACACTAATAACTTTAATGATGTTGATGATTCTGGGCTACAAGGCTTCGGTATAGAAATTCAGGCTGGGGGTCTAACATTACATAACGAACTAAGTAATCAAGGCTATGATATTGTTTTTTTGAATTTCACCAATTCAACCACCTATATTCAGCGCAATGCCCTTTTGCTAGAAGAGGTAATTAAATGGGTAAATGCCGAAAAGGCGGCCAATAGCAGCACTGAAAAAAATGCAGTAATGGGCTTTAGTATGGGTGGTTTGGTAGCGCGCTATGCCTTGGCAGACATGGAAGACAAAAATATTAACCATCAAACTGGGCTTTATGTTTCTATGGATACCCCACATCAAGGTGCAAATGTACCAGTTGGCTTGCAAGCTGCTTTTCGGCATTTGTCCAATATATCGTTCAAAGTAGGCGTATTGGGAATTACCCCTGTAACTGTAAGTTTAGATGATTTTGTAGACTTGAATGAAGTGAGAGAAATATTTGATTCCCCAGCTGCACAACACCTTTTGAGAAACTATGTGCCACAGTCTACCTTGAGCCTAAGCATAAACTCAACAGCACATAATGCTTTTATTCAGGACTTAAAGAGTCAGGGATTGTCTGGTTCTAATGGCTATCCATCAAGGTGGGGAATCAGAAACGTAGCTATTGCTAATGGAGCCGAGTGTGGTGGAGATCAAGGCTTTACTGCGGGCAGTTCCCTTATGAATTTCAATCAAGGTGATTTAGGAGTAGCTGGAGGCCTTTTATATTATCTTATGTCTTATGTTTCATTAAATAGAAGTGGCAGGCTAATAAGCTTAACGGATTGGCTTTCTTTGGGAAGAGAATTAAAATTCAGTTTTTCGGCAAATGCGCTACCCAATCAACAAGCTTCTCAGGTCTACTCTGGTAATATCAAAATCAAGAAGAAGATTTTAGGCTTGATTAGTCAAACAACTACACTCACTAGTGCTAGCTTAAACTCTCAATCTTCAATACTTCCGTTTGATAACTCAGGAGGTGGAGTTTATAGTCTAACTACACTTGGAGGTGCAGAAATTCCTCAGCAGGTATTGAACCTTATAGATCAAGAGACTTTTAGCTTTATCCCCATTACCAGTAGTTTGGATATTGGGGGTGGAAATACCACTCTAGCTCCAACAGATTTATACAGGGCCTATGAGCCTCAAAATCCACCAAGCGCACCAAAAAACTCTCCGTTTAGTGATTACACCACTGGTTTCGGTACAAATGAGAATCATACGCAACTTACATACAGAAGTGGGAATTTCCTTCTCAATGCTTTAACGGGAGGAACTATTCCAACAGAATGCGAAGGGCTTTGTACTTTGCAAAACACTGAAATAAACGGCTCCGATGTGCTTTGTTCTACTGCTTCCACCTACACTCTTCCGTCCCTGCCCTTGGGTACCATTGTTAATTGGTCAGGTGGGCCAAATGTTCAAATTGTTTCAAGTGCTGGCAGCTCAGCATCAATTAAAACACAAGTTTTTTTTCTAGGTGGTTACCAAGCACTCAACGCACAAATCGTTACCCCATGTGGTAATATTAATGTTTCGAAACAAGTGTGGATTGGGCAACCACCTGCTTCAAGCGATATGTTTTATAACTTCATGCTCTTGTTTCCTTCAGAAATATGTTATGGCTTTGGCTCAAATTATGGTGAATTTATAGCTCAAGATCCATTCTTTGGTGCAGAAACTATTGACCACTACGAATGGGAAACAGACGCAGGCAATCTTTCTTCCAGTACCACTACTTATCCAGCCGCAAGCGTAACCTTTAATAATGCTGGTAGCAACCGATACATTAAAGTAAGGTCGGTCAATATATGTGGTCAAAAATCAGGTTGGTATACTAAGTATTTTAACTTAACCTATAACCCATCTGGTTGTGAAGGAGGTATCGGCTTTAATTTCACAACTTTTCCTAACCCTTCTTCTTCAGAGTTCAACGTGGACATAACTTCGATACCACAAGAAACCCATAATTCAAGATCAGTTCAAACTCCTGAGTTTGAGTACAGTCTTATCAATAAAGATCAAAAAATTGTATTCACCGCAAAGACCAATGAAAAGAACATTAAAATTCCCGCTCATAAATTTCCAGAGGGTTTATACTTCTTACGAGTTGTCTATCAAGGAAAGTCAAAGACAAAGCAAGTGATCATTGGTAAGTAAATCATTTATATGAATCAGAGGGACATGGTGTTTGTCTCTCTGATTCATATAATTGCTTTTAACGATTTGTAATTGGCTTCAATAATTTTATCGGCCAATTCTTCGGTAATTGAATCAGAAATAAACAGGGTTTCGAACTGAGATGGGGCCAAATAAACGCCATTATTAAGCATTTCTCTAAAGTATTTGCCAAACATGGCAGTATCGCAGGTTTTGGCCGAGTCAAAATCAGTTACTTTTTGGTCAGTAAAGAAAATGCTAATCATTGAGCCAATCCTGTTCATGGTATATGGTAGCCCTAGCTCATCGAGATTCTTCTGAAAACCTTCTTCTATTCTTTGGGTAATATTGGCCAAACGATCATACAAACCGTTTTCATCCTTAATTTGATTTAACATTGCAAGCCCTGCCGCCATTGCCACGGGATTTCCTGAAAGGGTTCCTGCTTGATAAACTGGCCCTACTGGTGAAACGAAATCCATTATTTCTCTTTTACCACCATAAGCCCCAACAGGCATTCCACCACCAATGATTTTCCCTAAAGTAGTTAGGTCAGCCTGTACATTGAAAACGCCTTGAGCTCCCGACTTAGACAAACGGAAGCCTGTCATTACTTCATCAAAAATAAGCACTATTCCGTACTGATCGCACAGTGCTCTTAAACCTTGCAAATAACCTTCTTTGGGCAGAATGCAGCCCATATTCCCAGCAACTGGCTCTAGAATAATAGCTGCTACCTCATTCCCAACTTCGGACAGCAGTTGTTTCGCTTTCTCAAGGTCGTTAAATGGAAGTGTTAATGTATCCTTAGCAGTACCCTTAGTTACCCCAGGACTATCCGGTGCTCCCATTGTCATTGCTCCAGAACCTGCCGCAATTAAAAATGAATCACCATGCCCGTGGTAACAGCCTTCAAATTTAATAATCTTATCTCTGCCCGTATACCCTCTAGCTAAACGAACAGCCGACATGGTAGCTTCTGTACCAGAGTTTACCATTCTCACTTTTTCAATGGAAGGAAACATTTCACAGATCAATTCGGCCATTTCAATTTCAGCATTAGTAGGTGCGCCAAAAGAAAGGGAGGTTTTAACTGCTTCGATTACAGCCGCTTCAATTTTCTCATTTGCATGACCAAAAAGCATTGGTCCCCATGAATTTATGAGTTCAATAAAGGCGTTGTCGTCTTCATCGTACATAAATGCACCTTTGGCTCGCTTTATAAATAATGGATTTCCGCCTACGGCTTTAAAAGCACGAACAGGAGAATTTACGCCACCTGGAATAGAGTTTTGAGCTTGATCAAAGAGTTTTTGACTGCGAGAAGTATTGAGCATTGGGAATTAATTATTTGATTTTTTGACTTTAGAGTCTACCATTCTTAAAATCGGGGTGTACCTGTTGTCGTTTGTTAACTGATAATTAAAACTCTCCGTTAACTCACCCTGTATTGTATTAGTAGTTTTCAGTCCAAACTGAAAGTACTTTCCGTATTGAGATAAAAGTCGACCGTAAGTAACCATGATGTCATAACCAATGTAAGCATCACCCAAACGGTCTTCCTTTTTTGGCACAGCGGAGAACATTTCTAAATAGCGTTTTCTGAATTCTCTTACCGATGCTTTATCATAATCAATCCAGTTTGAACCTGTAAATACAGCTTCTACCCTTTCTAACTGTTGAAAAGAAATCGATTGTTCTGAACTCAACCAACGCGATGAGCCTACATAGTAGATGGTATCTTCTCTGGCATCGATACCACTAATTACGCTCGCGGAAAGTGAGGGAATATCTGAAGCAATAAAAATATGCCCAATGCTGTCGGGCATAATTCCCAATTTTTCTTCTCGAAAATCATCTCCTGAATACTTCTCCCATCTCTTAACTCCTGCATCTAAGAGAGAATCCATTTCAGCAATCATTCTCGCACGTTCAGCAGAATCTTTATCAACCTTAATTTTTTCAACCAACATCTGTTGAATTTTTGCCGATTCATTCGGCCTTACCATTTGCTCAATTACTACATTGAAAGTATCCTTCTCTATAAGTCTTCTGTAAAGCTGGGCTCTTGGCTTATCTGCTTCACTAGCATAAAATATGGCCACATTCTTATTTTTGGTAAGGTGCTTTCGGGTATATTCTGCCGCACTGATTGCCAAAGATTCATTACTTGGGTAATATAAAAACGCAAATGGGTTGTCAATCAAAATTTCACCATTAGAAGACAATGGGTTAATGAAATTGATTTTATTCTCTTTAGAAAATCGTACCACTTCACCAATCGGCCCTGGGTATGCTGGACCAACTATTAAATCTAATTCTTTAAGCTTCGGGTCAGCCAAAATAGCACGGGTGGTTGTGGCGCTGGTCTTGGTATCGAAAGTCATCAAATTGATATTGATATTCTCTTCTGCCAGTTTTTCTAAGCCTAATTTCATTCCCTGAAGAAACCGAACAGGCCAATCATTCATCATTCTAACAAGACTAATAGAGTCTGATCCGTATTGAAATGGGAAAAACAATCCAATGTTGTATACTTCCTTTTTAGGAGAGAAGCCCACCCCATCAATATTTACTTCAGGGTTAATTTTGAAGGTAGTAATCAAGCTATCAATTAAAACCAGATTACGATCCATTACACTCTCTGTAAGCAGTAATGTTAATAAACGTGAAGCTACCACTGGGTCGGAATGGCTTTTTAAAAGAGATTTTAAATGGTCTCTGTCTTTCACATTAGAAATCGACTGGCTTTTTAAAGCTTCAATTTCATCCTTAAAACTCTCGTCATCAATCAACTCTAAATAATTAAGACCTTCTTCAAAAGCACCTTCTTCAAAAGCAATTTTTGCTTGCCAAAAGTTAACCTCATTTACAGACTCAGACCAATCTGGATATTTCTCTTTTAACTGAGTAAACAGTTGCGCTGCCATGGCAGCATCACCTGAATGGTATGCTGAAATGGCTTGGTAAAAACCAGCATACCTCACCAAATCATTATCCTGTTCCAATGAACTGATTTGCTTAAATCTGCTCATTGCCAATGCATATTGTTCTCTATCTAACAAGCCTTTTGCTTCATCAAACATCATTTTAACGTCTTGCGCAATGGCTGAAGAGCCAACAAGAGATAGAAAAATCAGTACTATAAAATAGCGGGTCTTCATCATTATTTTTACTCCCATTCTATTGTAGCGGGTGGTTTAGAGCTTATATCATAAACCACTCTGTTTACTCCTTTTACTTGATTGATAATTTTATTTGAAACGTCCTGTAAAAACTCATATGGCAAATTACACCAATCAGCGGTCATTCCATCTACACTGCTTACTGCTCTAAGCGCCACTACTTTTTCATAGGTACGTTCATCTCCCATTACACCAACCGACTGAACTGGGAGTAGCATTGCGCCTGCCTGCCATACATCATCATACAAACCAGCTTCTTTTAGCCCATTGATAAAGATGTAGTCTACTTCTTGAAGAATGGCTACTTTTTCAGCAGTAATATCTCCTAATATACGGATTCCCAAACCTGGTCCTGGAAAAGGATGTCTACCTAGAATATTTTGATCAATATCTAACGACTTCCCTACAAGCCTTACTCCATCTTTAAAAAGTGTATTCAATGGTTCTACAACCTTCAAATTCATTTTATCAGGTAAACCACCAACGTTGTGATGCGACTTTATTGTAGCCGATGGGCCATTAACAGAAACTGACTCAATAATATCTGGATATATAGTGCCTTGGCCTAACCATTTAACGCCTTGAATCTTCTGTGCTTCTTGATCAAACACTTCAATAAAAACACGACCGATGGCCTTTCTTTTCCCTTCAGGGTCAGAGATTCCTTCAAGTGCTTTGTAGAATTGGTCTTTTGCATTAACGCCCTTTACGTTTAAGCCCATTCCTTTGTAGGACTCTAAAACGCTCTCGAATTCATTTTTTCTTAAAAGACCATTGTCAACAAAAATACAGTGTAAGTTTTCGCCAATGGCTTTATGAATAAGTACAGCCGCCACAGAGGAATCTACTCCTCCTGAAAGACCAAGCACTACTTTATCGTTCCCCAATTTTTCTTGAAGTTCGGCCACAGTTGATTCTACGAATACATCTGGTGTCCAGTCTTGACTACACTGAGCGATATGTACCACAAAATTCCTTAGTAACTCTTTTCCTTCAGTTGAATGGGTTACTTCTGGGTGAAACTGAATTCCGTAAGTTTCTTCGTTTCGAATTTTATATGCGGCTACCTTAACACTTGGCGTGCTGGCTATTACATCAAAATCAGTTGGAAGATCAGAAATGGTATCTCCATGCGACATCCATACTTGTGAACCCAAGTTGATTTCTTTCATCAAATCTGACTGCATGTCCACATGATTCAATTTAGCACGACCGTATTCTCTTATTTCAGAAGGTAATACATTGCCACCAAATTTTTGAGCCATAAGTTGGGCACCATAGCAAACACCTAATAAAGGTAGTTTACCCCTGAATTGACTAAGGTCTAAATCAGGAGAGCCTGCATCTCTTACAGAACAAGGACTTCCTGAAAGAATGACTCCTTTTATGTCGTCTGTAATGGGTGGTATGTTATTGAAAGGGTGGATTTCGCAATAGACATTGAGTTCTCTAACTCTACGGGCAATTAGTTGAGTATACTGAGAACCGAAATCCAGAATAAGTATCTGTTCAGCCATGCGCAAAAATAATATTCAACTCGACTAATCACTAATAAAAGACAAGTAATTGTGTTCCTTGTTTAGAGGAAAAAAGATTAAATTCAACAGTGGCATTAAGTACACTCCCAAACCTTAGGCCATACCATATGTATTATAGGCTTTTTGGGTTTCTAAAATTGCTGAATTGGACGATCATGGCAGGATACTCTGGCTCACCTCTTCTTAAGAAATTGGGTATCAAAGATGGATTCAAAATTATGGTTTTAAACAAACCCGATTATTACTGGAATCTCTTTGACAGCCTACCTAGCAACCTTGGCGTTGTCGATAGTCAAAGTGAAGATTTAGTCGATTTTATTCATTTTTTCACAAAGTCTGAAGAAGAGCTTCAAGGCAAAATTCTAAACTTAAAATCACAACTTAAGCCAACTGGGATGCTCTGGATTTCTTGGCCTAAGAAAGCCTCTAAAGTGCTAACTGATATTGATGACGGTATTGTCAGAAGCATCGGGTTAAAAAGTGGTTTAGTAGATGTAAAGGTTTGTGCCGTAGATGAAGTTTGGTCTGGATTAAAATTTGTTTTCCGCTTAAAGGATAGGCCTTAATGTAAATTTTAATTCGGTGAAAATGAAGATTCGCCAAATATTCATTCATCAAAGCCATACACGGTTAGATGAATCTCATTTTAAAGAAACCATTCATGTAATCTTTGTACCCGTCTTTTGCCCACGGTCTAAATTGAAGTAATTTAACGCGGTTCAAATCAATAACTATGAAATTTAGATTTACAAAAAACACTAAGATCGCTAGCTTTTTGCTATTCTTATTGTGCTTTGCGGCTCCGTTTGCACAAGCGCAAAAGATTCCGGCCAACGTAGCCGACAGAATTCACTTTAGAGACATTGGCCCTACTCGCCAAGGTGGTCGATATGTGGATTTTGCAGTAGTCGACAAATCAACCAAAATCATATATGCTGCAACCGCTTCAGGTGGCGTATGGAAATCTGTGAACAACGGAATTTCTTGGGAGCCAATTTTCGACAATGAAAATATTATTTCAGTAGGCGCTATTGCCGTAGACCAACGCAACAATGATGTAGTTTGGGTAGGTTCTGGTGAAGCCAATAACTCAAGAAGTTCATACTGGGGAAATGGTATTTATAAATCTACCGATGCAGGAAAAACATGGACCAACATGGGGCTTCCTGAATCGCACCATATTGGTAGAATCCTGATTGACCCTAAAAACTCAGATGTAGTTTACGTAGCGGCATTGGGTAAGCTTTATTCAGACAACCCAGAAAGAGGTTTGTACAAAACCACTAATGGCGGAAAAACTTGGTCAAAAGTACTTGAAGTTAAAAAAGCAGACGGAAAGTTTATTGGTGTGGTTGATATGGCCATGAGCCCTAGCGACCCTAACACTATTATTGCTGCTGCTTACGATAAAATCAGAACACCTTGGACCTTTAATGAAGGTGGAGAAGGAAGTGGAATCTACAAATCAACCAACGGTGGTAGAACTTGGAAAAAACTTTCTAAAGGTCTTCCAGGTGGTTTCTTAGGTAGAATTGGTGTGGCTTATGCACCTAGCAATTCAAAAGTAGTATATGCCAATGTTGAAAACGTAAACGTTGATGGTATTTCTACAGAAGAAAGAAGAAGAATGTTGGAGATTGGTATTCCTTTAGAAAGAAACCAGTCTGTAGACGGAACAGAAATGTATCGCTCTGACGATGGCGGAGAATCATGGAGAAAAATCAGCCCTGATGGAGAAGACATTGGTGGTGCACCTTCATATTACTATCAGCAAGTAAGAGTAAACCCAAAAGACCCTGACCATGTGTATGTAATTGGTATAGGAATGTGGGAATCTAGAAACGGTGGAAAAACTTGGGAAACTCCTTTCAGATTCGGTGGAGACAACCACGCCATGTGGATTGACCCAGCCGACCCAGAGCACATGCTTTTAGGTTATGATCACGGAATGGGAATTACCTATGATGGTGGTAAAACTTGGTACCATCCAGATGAAATTCCATTGGCTCAATTCTACGCAGTAGATGTAGACATGAATTATCCATACAATGTATATGGTGGTTTACAAGACAACGGTTCGGTAAGAGGTCCAAGCTCTAAAAGAGGTGGTTCTTCTATCGGTTTAGAGGACTGGAATCGTACAGGTGGTGGAGATGGTATGTACAATGTAGTTGATAGAACCAACAACAGATACCTATATAATGAATCACAATTTGGCCCACTTTCTAGGCTAGATATGGAAACAGGCGAAAGCAAAGGTATTCGTTATACGGGCGATCGTAATATGCGTTGGAACTGGAATGCTCCAATTGTTGTATCTCAACACAATAGTGACATCATTTATCACGCAGGTAATAAGGTAGTTAAATCTAATTTCAGAGGTGAAAGCTGGACAGAAATTAGTGGTGACTTAAGTAAAAATGATCCAGTAAAAGCCAACGGAACTGGTAACATTCAGTATGGTACTATTACTACTTTAGAAGAATCTCCAATTGATGCAAACGAGCTTTGGGCAGGTACAGATGATGGGAATTTACAAGTAACCCGTGACGGTGGTAAAACATGGACTAACTTAAATGCTAATGTACCAAACAACCCTGAGTACTGGGTAACTAGAGTTGAAGCTTCAGCCCATACTCCAGGAACAGCCTATGTTTCATACAATGGAATGCGAAGAGATGTTTTCACTCCATACCTTTACAAAACAACAGACTATGGAAAAACCTGGACTTCATTAGCATCTGGCCTTCCAAACGAGCCAGTAAACGTAATCCGTGAAGACCACAAAAACCCTAATTTGTTATTTGTTGGTACTGAGCTTTCAGTTTACGCAAGTGTAGATGGCGGTAAAAACTGGGCAAAACTTAGCAATAACTACCCTACTAACCCAGCTTACGACATGGTGATTCACCCAAGAGAGAATGAGCTTGTGGTAGCAACACATGGTAGAGGTATATTCATTGCAGACATTACTCCTTTACAAGGTCTAACTTCAGATGCCTTTAATTCTGATGTTACGTTATTCGATGTACAGCCTGCTGTACAATGGGTACGTGGTTTAAGCAATACTTCGGCTTACACTAACTTTAATGGAGAAAGTCGTGCAGACGGTGTTCACATTAATTTCCATGCAAAAAATGCTGGTAAAGCGACTATTAAAATTTTTAAAGGTACCAGAGAAATTTACAAAATGGAGGTTAACGCCAAAGCTGGATTAAATCAAACAATCTGGGGAATGAATGAAATTACAGGCGAAAGACCAGCAAGTGATTTGCAGCAAATGAGAGCGCGTTTCGAGCGTTTCGGAATGAGTGGTGAAGATTTGGAACAAAGAATTGCTCAGGCTAGATACATGACCAAGTCAATTCAACCTGGTGAATTCACCATTGTGCTTGAAATGAATGGAAAGAAACAAAGTAAAGACACCAGAGTACTTCAAGACATCTGGTACAAAAAGTAATCGTTTTTAATTTTGAATGTGTAAAGACCGTCTAAAAACCATTTTTAGACGGTCTTTTTTTTGATGCCCAATTGACTTTGAGGTTTCTGTTGTTTAGTACATAGGCGTACAAGCATTTTCTACTTACCTACCTATCAAAATAATTCCCTAAAAACTCCTGCTAAACCAAACCACAGCTCTAAATGGAGCATATTTAAAGAGGTCTCAGTACCTCAAGTATTCAATAAGCATTTATTCAACTACTCTCTAGTAATAGCGTTTGAAGTTCTCAGTGTCATTCTTCTAGGAGCGTTTTCCAAAACGTACCTCATTCTAGCTATTTGACCTTTGGTGAATACACTCATGCATTCGTCAGAAGTGAGGTTCATATAGTTATTGGTTGGCGCTACCGATCCATCACATGCCAATGGAATATTACCATTACAACCGCTGATAGATCTACTTACAAAAGGAGTGTCTTGAACAAAATCATCATATTCAAAACAATCCTCTCCTTCATGTGCTAAGCCCCAAAGGTGTAAAAGGCCGAGAAAGTGCCCCATTTCGTGGGTTAAAGTTTTACCTAAATTAACTGTACCGTCTACAGTCGAAAATCCAAAATGGAAGGAATTGACCATAACGCCATCGCCAATAGTTGCAAGGTCACCCTCAAGTCCAGGTAAATCGGTCGAAGGAAAGGATGCACGACCAGCTAAGGTGTTTGGAGGAAGTGCGTAAACCCAAATGTTGATATATTTTTCAGGATCCCAATTGGCTAGTTTTGGTAGCCTATCGAATAAATCTACGTAATCGTTAACTCGAGGAAATACATCAAAATAATTCACTCGATTAATTCCATTGGTCATTTCACCTTCAGGAGTAAACTCTGCTAATTTAAATTGAATGAAAGCATCATCGCTAATAGGAGAGTTATTTTCACCAAGTGTTCCTTTCACTCGTCTAAAATCATTGTTAAGACCTTCAATCTGTTCCTTAATTTTACTTTCAGCTAAATTTATGCTCCCTCCAATATCTTCACCATCATGAATTACATGTACAACAACTGGTAATGTATAAAGCGTTGGCTGATCAATTATGGGAACATCTGGCTGGTTATCAGAATCTTCTGTACAAGCACTCAGAAGTATGAATGCAGTAAGTATTAAAAGCGTTTTCTTCATTTAAATTTGACCCGTTTAAAAGTAAATATCAGAGATACGGAGATACCATTCTCAGGTTGAGAAAATCCACTTTTAATCAGTAAAAAGTTGATGAAATTTATTCACCCAAAATGGGTTGATTACTTAATTGTAAAAGAGTCATCCTATTTCAGTACAACACCACGGGATTGCTCAAATAATTTTGTTTACTTCGTGATCTCAAAAATCAGTATCCAATGCGCATTAAGATTATCCTTTCAGCCCTTTTAGTTTTCGCGGTAGCAGTAAGCTGTAAAAAAGAAAGCGTTCCTCAAAAACCATTAGACTTCAATTTTAAGGTTAAAATGTCTAAAAGGATCAATGACGCAACTATCATTAGTGGGTTTTATGGCCATTTGAAGGAGTATGTGGGCCAAGATAGCGTTGGGGTTCCTGTTCAGAACAGCATTCTTCTGTATGATATCACCCATAAAGAAGCCATAGAAAGTGTTGCTTACCAAAGCGAGGGAACTACTTTTTATGACCTTAAGAAGCTCAAAAAACAGGACATAGAGCCTAAATTGACTGTAATTCCAAACAAGCAAGGATTTTATCAATTCGACTTGGGTGACCTAGAATACTGTGTACTTATAGAAGTGAAGAAAAACACAGGCTACTATAGAGGCGGCATGCAGGTATTCAAAGGTACTTCTGATCAATTGAATGACAGAGAGCTTCGAATCGACTATAAGTCGAAACGTTAACCATCCCTTCCCTTTTATTACTCTTATTTCAACCTCAAATTTAAGAAGGCTTAGGGTTAGTTTATTTAAGCTAACCCATCTGCTCAACTTTGTTGTAAATTCTTCAAAAAGCTAAAGATTTGTTACCTTTTGGTATTGAATGCTGTCAAAACATTCAGTATCAATTGGAATATTGTGTTCCACTTTTTTCACTATTAAAATTGTCAACTCAATCATGCAACAAATCACACAGTTTAAGAACTACTTTTTAGTACTGCTACTAATATGCTGCGCTAGCTTTAACACAAGAGCGCAAGGAACAAGACTACTGCGCCAACCTACAATGAGCAGCACGCATATTGCCTTTATTTATGGAGGGGATTTATGGCTTACAGATAGCAATGGGCAAAACTTAGTGCGCCTTACAAGTACCCCAGCAGTAGAAAGTGACCCGCATTTTTCACCAGATGGTAATTCAATTGCCTTTACTTCTAATCGCTCAGGAGGCAACTCTGTATACACTATTCCTGTAACGGGAGGCACACCCAAAAGGCTTACTTACCACCCTTCAGGGGCAATATCTAGAGGCTGGACCCCCGATGGAAAAAGGGTACTATATGCCAGCTCAAGAGAAAGCGCACCAACATCCATCAATCATTTGTGGACTATTCCAAAAGAAGGCGGCCCTTCTATCCAAGTAAGTGCCCAATGGGGAAATAATGGAGACTACTCCCCTAACGGAAAGCAAATTATTCTGGACAAGATGAGTCGCTGGGAAAGTGAATTTAGAAATTACAGAGGCGGACAAAACACTCCCCTGATCATTCTCGAATTGAACAGCCAAAACGAAACTTTACTTTCTAACGAGAAAACCATAGATATTCTGCCTGTATGGATGGGCGAAACTATTTATTTCCTTTCAGACAGAGATTGGATTATGAATGTATGGGCTTACGAAACCCGTTCTGGTCAGTTCAAACAAATCACCAAATTCAAGGACACCGATGTTAAGTGGTTAGGTAAGGGTAACAATGAATTGATTATTGAAAGAGAAGGCTATTTGCATAAACTAAACCCTGCCAATGGAAAAACAACACAGCTCAATATTAACGTAGTTGGTGATTTCCCTTGGTACGAAACACAATGGGAAGACGTGAGCAGAAGAGCCCGCTCAGTTTCACTTTCTGCTTCGGGTAAAAGAGTAATTATGGAAGCCAGAGGCGAAATATTTACGGTACCTACCGAGTATGGCGATGCTCGAAACATTACGCAAAGTTCTCATACGGCCGATCGTGCCCCTATATGGTCTCCAGAAGGAGAAAAGATTGCTTGGTTTTCAGACGCAAACGGAAAAGGCTACTCTTTAATGTTGGCCAACCAAGACGGACTTTCTGCACCAGAAAGCATTAGTATTGGCGAGTCAAAAATGGCATGGGAACCTACTTGGTCTCCTGACGGTAAGAAAATTGCCTTTGTTGATGATGATGTGAGAATACGTGTGGTTGACCTTGAGAGCAAAGCCATTACAACGGCCGATGTAGGAGGCAACAACTTAGAACGCGGCTCAACGGGCATCACTTGGTCACCTGACTCTAAATACTTGGCTTATGCCAAATCGGGTTTCAATAACCTGAGAAGAATTATGGTTTGGTCATTGACCGACAAAAGCGTGAGGCCGATCACCAATGAGTTGGCAGACTCCTTCTCTCCTGCTTGGGATTTAGACGGGAAGCATATGTATTTCTTGGCCAGCACTGATTTAGCGTTAGCTTCTGGCTGGGCAAACACAAGTTCAATGTCGGCCGACCCGCAATACGCTGCTTATGTAATGCTGCTACAAGAAGATGCAGAATCTCCATTTGTTCCGCGCAGCGATGAAGAAGAAGTGAAAAAGAAAAAGGAGGAAGAAAAAGAAGACAAGGATAAGGACAAAGAAACAAAAGAGGAGAAGAAAGATGAGGCAATAAGAATTGATGAGCAAAACATTGAAAGACGTACCATTGCGCTTCCTCTGCCAGTTTCAGGTTATGTTTCCACACTTGCAGGGCCAAAAGGGAGCGTATTCATTAGCGAAAGAAAGCCTGGTAGTTGGAGTTTAACCCTCAATAAATTCACACTTGAAAAAAGAGAGTCAGAAGAGTTTTTAACTGGCGTGGGTCAATTTTCAATGTCGGCTGACGCTAAAAAATTATTGGTGCAAGTAAACGGAAGTTGGCAGGTAACTAGCCCTTCTGGATCAAGCGGAAAAGGTGGTAAGTCTGTAAAAGTAAACCTTCAAATGAAACTAGACCGTGGCCAAGAATGGAAACAGATGTTTGAGGAAGCGTGGCGTTATGAAAGAGATTACTTCTATGACCCAAACATGCATGGTCGTGATTGGCAGAAAGTGTACGACAGATATGCTCCACTTGTTCCATACATCCGGCACAGAACCGATTTGAATTATATACTCGACCAAGTAAATGGAGAAATGTCTGTTGGCCATAGTTTTGTTGGCGGTGGAGATTTCCCTTCTGTTGATCGCTCTAAAGTAGGCTTACTCGGTGCTAATCTTGTAGCAGATAAAAACTACTGGAAGATCACTCGAATTTTCACTACCGAAAGCTGGAACCCAGGGCTTACAAGCCCTTTAGATAGACCAGGCATGAAAGTAAAAGAAGGGTATTACTTGGTGGGAATTAATGGAAAAGAACTCACTGCCTCTCAAAATCCACATGAATTTCTAGACGGTACTTTAGGCCAGCAAACTTTGTTACACTTTAATGATAAGCCCAGTTTTAAAGATTCGTGGACGGAAATTGCAGAGCCTATTGGTAGCGAGAACGCTTTAAGACAAAGGGCTTGGGTTGAAGACAACAGGCGCAAAGTAGACGAACTTTCAAATGGTAGACTGGCCTACGTTTGGGTACCCAATACCAGCGGCCCTGGTTATGTATCCTTCAATCGCTATTATTTTGCACAGCAGCATAAAGAAGGAGCTGTAATTGACGAACGATTTAATGGAGGCGGCTTACTAGACGATTACATGGTTGATTTAATGACTAGGGAAGTACGTGCAGGCCTTACCAATGAAGTACCGAATGGTAGAGCATTTCAGCTACCGGCAGGTATTTTAGGGCCAAAAGTATTATTGATCAACGAAATGGCGGGTTCTGGAGGAGATTTCTTCCCGTGGGTATTCCGTCAGCAGAAAGCAGGGCAATTAATTGGCGCCACCACTTGGGGTGGGCTCGTTAAATCTTCCACTCACTACGCTTTGGTAGATGGAGGTTCACTTACTGCACCAGATAATGCCGTTTTCGATCCAATCAATAATGAATGGGTAGCGGAAAATAAGGGAGTAGCCCCTGATATTGCTGTAAGACAAGATGCCAAAGCTTTATCGCAAGGCAACGATCCTCAATTGGAACGGGCTGTACAAGAAGTATTGAAATTGCTTAATGCACAGGGAACGAAGAAAATAACCCCTCCTCCTTATTCAACTCCAGCAAAAAAAGGAAACTAAAAAAGAAGGCTCCAAAGCAGCGTTACTGCTTTGGAGCCTTAAAAATTAACGCCAATTTCTTAATTAGTTTACTTATGAATCTATCAGCTACAGGTAGCAAACAACAATTCGAAACTTTTTTACTCTGATTGAAGGGAATAAACTATAACAACTTTAGCTCTCTCGTAAGCTCAGTGAATGAAGCCCTTGAGCTTCGAACTTAAATCACTTTCTACGCTAAAATTTGTCTTGGTTAATGAAATGCAAAGTTTCTACACCACAAATATGTAACCTAGCCCTTAATTATTATTGGATTTCATCCATTCTAATGCCACCCTTTCATCAGAGAACAAACGCATATCTTTGAAGCCATTGCGGAAATTAAAGTTTTCCCAAACCTTATAGTCATTGATATCATTAGAAATAAGAATAGCCCTCCTAAAACTCAACTCTATACCTATGCCCTTCAGCTCTTTGGCCAAAATTTCCATTTCCTTTTGATTCGCAAATAATTGGGCTTCTCTAAGGTCTGTAATTACCTTTCGGCATTTATTCTCACTAGCAATTTGCGCTACTTTCGACAGATAGTTCGATGCAAGATCTTTCGTTAGTACTCCTTCAATCTTACCAAATACATGATTCAACTCATCATCATACCCCACCATCAACAACATACAATCTCCTTTGTTTAGGGTGCAAAGATAAGTCTAATCACTCACAAATCAATCATTAATTACTCATTATCAGATAGTTATAATTAATTCTAATGATTATAGCAAATGCAAAATGATTCTTAGGTAAAGAAGAAATTCACCAAATATTAAATCAGTGATTTCCATTCACATCAATAAAATACCGCTTAACGAGTCAGTAGGTAACTGATTTCATTCCTTACTCATCCAAAACATTTCTAAGCCACTTTGCACATCATACAACGAATACTGCCCCCTCCGTACTTTTCAATTGTGGGAATATCAACCCAAAGCAGTTTAGAATAGGCCGAAAGCCTAGATTTTTGATCTGGTGATAAAGAGTCATATGCAGATTTAGACATCACCAATACAGACTCTCCTTTATCATTAACCACTTCCAGCATATTACCTGCAAAGGCATACATCTGATCCATGGTGATTTCTATCACCTCATGATTTGTACTTTCTAAAGCGTTAATGACTTCATCGCGTTGAATAAAAGGAATTGCATCTAGGCAAATCACGGCATACTTTGCTGCCAAACACATCAACACATTAGTATGATAAATGGCCTCATCGGCTTTATTAAACGCCTCGAACACTATGGCCTTATAGCCCATTAATTCACAAAACTTGTCTAACACTACCGGGTGGGTTCGTGTAGAAAGGCATGCATAAACCAATTTATGGTCGTAATCGAGGATGATGCTGCCTGTGCTCTCCAAAAACTTATCTTCTGCCTCAAACGCAGAAAGGTCGATTACTTTGTCCACCTTAATTCCTTCTTCAGAAAGCTGAGTCAATACCTCATTTCTTCTTTCCGATCGTCTGCTCTCAGTCATCATTGGGTAGAGCAAAACCCTTCCATCTTCATGAAAAGACACCCAGTTATTTGGGAAAACCGCATTGGGCTTAACAGGATGATCAGTATCATCTAACGCAATCACGTCAATTTTCTCAGAAATTAGCTTATTGACTGCCGTTTCAAACTCTTGCTTAGCTTGATTTTCAATGGTAATAGTTTCGTTGGCTCCTTCCTGGTTCTGGAAAGAGTTTGAACGAGCAGTGGAAGGGTCGAAACCGAAATGTTTCGGCCTCATCATCATAATTCGTTTGGCAGCTTGTTTAGACATGCCGCAAAGAAACATTATTTCTTGAGAATCCGAGTAGAAAATCCCAATCCAAAAATAAAATCTGTTTCTCCAAGATTATTAGTCAAGTCGAAGCCAGTGTACACATCCAATTGAAGATTGTTGTTCACTAAATAAGTTACACCCATGTCCACATTATGAGTATTTACCCAGTCGTTTCTTAGGGTACCAAACAACTCAAGAAAGGCTCCCCAATTGGGTTGAAAAGCATATGAACCCACCACTGAATACTCTAAATAAAAAGGACCACTTTTGGTAGGAACGAAGCCGCCAAGACCGTAACCCAAAGTCAGTTTCTCGCTTAAAGTATTGGAGAAATTGAGTCGAAGATTTAACAAATCCTGCCCCATATCCTCATCAAAAATATCGGTAACATACTCTGCTAAAAACGAGGTTTTAGGAACAAATCCATCTTCGTTTAGAACATGAAACTTTGCACCTATCCAAGTTGAAGCAAATTGAACATCCCGTCTATTAATTACATCCCCATCAAACTTTACACGATTGATGTAAACGTTTTGAGCAAGCCTTAACTCCAACTTATCACTAAGCCCATACCTCAACTGAAGGAAATTCAAAGTGAAGTTTTCAGAAGAATAATCCTCAGGGAGGTTTGCTACGTTTGCAATAGAATTTGAGAAAGCAGCCCTTGAGTACCCGATCCCCGACTCAATTTGAAAAGCACCTTTTGGCACCACAAACGAAGAGTAAGTTTGCGTAGGACGATCAGTAATTATCGAACCCATAGCTCCTTCATTGGCCTCTTGTGCAAAAACTCCATTGGCCATCAAGCTGAAAACCAACATGGTAAAAAATACGTTCTTTTTCATTTTTCGACTCATCTAAAAATTCTACATTAAAAATTAAAAATCAGACATTTAAGTATTTTTTACTTATGTCTTTCTTTAAGAATTGAGATTACATCTTTTAAAGCGTAACCTTTGGCTTCCAAGAGCACCATATAGTGAAATAACAGGTCTGCACCTTCATTTAAAAACAGTGATTCATCATTGTCTTTTGCCTCAATCACCAACTCTACTGCTTCCTCTCCTACCTTCTGTGCAATCTTGTTCATGCCCTTCGAAAACAGATGAGACACATACGATTCTTCTGGCGATTTTGTTCTTCGCTCTTTAATGACTTGCGTAAGCTGATCTAAAAATTCTACCCCAATTTTATTATTTTCTTCGAAACAAGTATCATCCCCTGTATGGCAAGTTGGGCCTTCTGGTTTTGCTTTTATCAATAAGGTATCGCTATCACAGTCTATCAAAACCTCTTTGCAATAAATATAATTATTTGAAGTCTCCCCTTTTGTCCACAGTCTATTTTTAGAACGACTAAAGAAAGTCACTTTACCTTCTGATAGGGTTTTCTCCAAGGCTTCAGCATTCATGTAACCGAGCATTAAAACCTTGTTCGAAACTTGATCTTGAATGATGACAGGAACCAGTCCATCCCCTTTTGAAAAGTCTACTTCGTTTGTGTTTTTTAGTACTCTCATTTTTCTATTCTTACTGGGATATTATAGCCCTTTAAATAATTTTTTAAATCTGGAATGGACACTTCTTTGAAGTGAAAAATACTGGCTGCCAAAGCAGCATCAGCAAGACCAACTGTGAAGCTATCGAGGAAGTGTTCTTGGTTGCCTGCTCCGCCTGAAGCAATGACAGGAATGGACACTGAGCCCGAAACTTTAGCCGTAAGTTCATTCGCGAAGCCAGCTTTGGTTCCGTCATGATCCATAGAAGTGAGAAGTATTTCTCCTGCCCCTCGCTCCTCTACTTCCTTCGCCCAAAGCAAAGTTCTTCTTTCGGTAGCTATACGCCCTCCACTTACATGCACGATATGTTCGCCTTCTACAAAGCGAGAGTCGATGGCTACAACAACACACTGACTTCCGAACTCTCTGGCCAGTTCGCTCACCAATTCAGGACGCATCACGGCAGAAGAGTTGATAGAAATCTTATCCGCCCCTGCATTCAACAAAGCCGATACATCTGCAATGGAAGAAATACCTCCACCGACAGTAAATGGAATATTGATTTGGGACGCCACACGCTTCACCAATTCTATCAGTGTCTTTCGCTTTTCCACCGTAGCGGTAATGTCCAGAAACACCAATTCATCGGCTCCTTCTGCAGCGTATATAGCAGCAAGCTCTACTGGGTCGCCTGCATCACGTAAATCAACAAAGTTGACTCCCTTTACGGTGCGCCCATTTTTAATGTCGAGACAGGGTATTATTCGTTTTGTTAACACCTTTTTGGTTTTAAGTTTTTAGTTTATTCAAAAGAGGCCAGTTCCTCTAGGCTAATTCTTCCTTCATAATAGGCCTTTCCTACAATGGTTCCAAACATGCCAGCTTGTTCTAATTTCTTGAGGTCATCCAGTTCAGCTACTCCTCCGCTCGCTATCAGCTTTAGCTTTGGGTAGCGCTTCAGAATATCATCATATAAATCAAATGAAGGCCCTTGTAACAGACCATCCTTGCTTACATCGGTACAGATCACATATTCTATTCCTGCGCTCACATAGTCTTCCAGAAAGTCGAAAATATTCATTCCCGAACCTTCTTGCCAACCATTGATACGCACTTCGTTGTGTTGCACATCGGCACCGAGAATAATTTTATCCGCACCGTATTTCTTAAGCCAACTCAGTACCAAAGCTTTGTCTTTCACTGCAATACTTCCTGCTGTAATTTGTGCTGCTCCAGCTGCAAAAGCCATATCAATCGCTTCATCCGACTTTACACCACCACCAAAATCGACATGCAGACTGGTATTGGACGCAATTCTCTTGAGCGTTGGCTCATTTACGATCTTGCTGGCTTTGGCACCATCCAAATCCACTACGTGAAGTCGTTTGATGCCTTCGGCTTCAAATTTTTGAGCTACTACGAGCGGATCTGAAGCGTACTCGGTCTTTTGAGCGTAATCGCCCTGCGTGAGTCGAACGCATTTTCCATCTATTATATCTATGGCTGGTATGATGTGCATTGTTTCTGGTATCTAGTATTGGGTCAATAGTCAATAGTCAATAGTCAATAGTCAATAGTCAATAGT